>ERZ1673696.2314-NODE-2314-length-13641-cov-31.792875_pt1 | contig 13641 bp, 16 predicted proteins | sample MGYA00580226_ERZ1673696 | MGnify/ENA primary metagenome ERZ1673696 (study PRJEB41218, sample SAMN15661743) | gut metagenome | host: Homo sapiens | place: Canada: London | collected 2015-08-20/2019-03-30 | study: EMG produced TPA metagenomics assembly of... | reverse complement strand
ACGTACGGTTCTTAGGCGGGAAGGCGGTGGTAACACCGCTGACCCAGCCGATTATGCTCCGCTGGTGGAGCGTCTGCATGGGCAGGTCATCCACATCAGCCCTGCCAGCACCCAATATATCAACCCGATGGACATCAACAGCAACTACTCGGAAGAGGATAACCCTCTGGCTTTGAAAGCCGACTTTGTGCTGTCCCTGTGCGAACTGGTGGTGGGCGGCAAAGAAGGGTTGCAGCCGGTGGAAAAGACGGTCATTGACCGCTGCGTCCATGTAATCTATCGCAAGTATTTCGAGAATCCCACCCCAGAAAATATGCCGCTGTTGGAAGATCTGTACAACGCCCTGCTGACGCAAGATGAACCGGAAGCCCGCCATGTGGCGGCTGCGCTGGAAATCTACGTCAAGGGCAGTCTGAACATTTTTAACCACCACACCAATGTGGATATCAATAACCGCATCGTCTGTTTTGATATCAAACAGCTGGGCAAGCAGTTGAAGAAACTCGGTATGCTTATCGTGCAGGATGCCGTATGGGGGCGTGTGACCGCCAACCGCAGTGCCGGAAAATCCACCCGGTACTATGCAGACGAGTTCCACCTTTTGCTGAAAGAGGAGCAGACTGCCGCTTATTCCGTGGAGATCTGGAAGCGTTTCCGCAAGTGGGGCGGCATCCCGACAGCCCTGACGCAGAACGTCAAAGATCTGCTGGCAAGTCCCGAAGTATCAAATATTTTTGAGAATTCGGACTTCGTTTATATGCTCAATCAGGCGAACGGTGATCGGCAAATCCTCGCAAAGCAGCTCAATATCAGCCCGCATCAGCTTTCCTACGTTACCCACTCCGGCGAAGGTGAAGGGCTGCTGTTTTTCGGTAACGTGATCCTGCCCTTTGTTGACCACTTCCCGAAAGACCTTGAACTCTACCGCATCCTCACGACCAAGCTCAACGAGATCTCGGAGGGCGCACAGAAATGAGTGAACCGAAACTGATCATCAAAGAGGAATCGTCCGCAAAAAAGACCCGTTCTCCCCCGAAGAAACCCAAGGTGGAGCAGTCGGTGCCCAGAAAGAAAAAGCTGAAAACCGATGCAGATAAGGCTGCGGAAAGGGCGCAGCACCTGCGTTTTGGCAAAGCCGAGATCACCCCGGATGAAGCATCCCGCATGACAAAGCAGCAGAAACGTGCTATGTATGCCGCTGCTGCCGCCCGGTCTGCGGTGCATCGGGAGGTTGACCAGTACGAGGACGATAATGTGGGCACGCAGGCTTTAAGCGAGGGCGAAAAAGCTGTCGAGACTACCCACGATATTTCCAAGAGCCGTTACGCCAGAAAGCTGAAAAAGAAAGCCAAGATGCAGGGCAAGAAAGGGGCCCGAATCGCAAAATCTTTCGTGCAGAAGCCGCCTGCGGCACAAGATGCAGGCGCATCCGGCACCGGCGAGGGCAGTTCCAACTGGCTTTCACGCTGGAAACAGCGGCAAGAAATCCGTAAAAGTCACTATGCCGCCGCCCATTCGGGTACAGCGGCACAGACCGCAGGCGGCAAAGCGGTATCCAATGGCACCACTGCTGCGAAGTCTGGCATGGAACAGGTCATCGACAAAGGAAAATCGGTGGTCAGTACCGCAGTCAACGGCATTGCCAATTTTGCAAAAAGCAACGCGCACGTTCTTTTGATCGTGGGCGTTTTTCTTTTGCTCTTGCTGCTGGTCATGTCGGCATTTTCGTCCTGTTCCATTCTGTTTTCAGGCACCACGCAGGTATCCGGTCAGACCATTTACACCGCAGAGGACCGGGACATCCAGGGAGCCGAAACCGACTACAAGAAGCTGGAAAAGGAACTGGACAAAAAGATCAAGCGCACCCCCACCGACCACCCCGGCTACAACGAGTACCAGTATCACCTTGACCCCATCGAGCATGACCCATGGCAGTTGACCTCTTTTCTCACGACTCTCTATGACGATTACACCCGGTCAGAGGTGCAGGGCAAGTTGAAGGAGACCTTCAAAAAGCAGTACAAGCTGACCACATGGGTGGAGGTGCAGATACGGTATAAGACCGTCTGGGTCATCAGTCCGGCAGGAATCCCAGTCCCTACGCAGGTGCCCTATGAGTACCGCATCTTCCACACCAAATTGGTGAATAAAGGGCTGGAAGTGGTTATCCGGGAGGAACTGAACAACGACCAATGGAAACGGTACGAGATCTTTCAGGACACCTTGGGTGGCAGACCCTACCTGTTCAACGGCGGTCTGCCGCCCGGTGGCTCCGATGGCTCCGGCTCACCGGGCATCGACTATCAGGTTCCGGCAGAAGCCCTGACCGACAGCGAGTTTGCGGCCATCTACAAGGAAGCTCAAAAGTATGTGGGCACGCCCTATGTGTGGGGCGGCTCCACCCCGGAAACCGGGTTCGATTGCAGCGGCTACGTCTGCTGGGTGTACAACCAGAACGGCTACAATGTAGGGCGCACCACCGCCAACGGTCTGTGGAACAAGAGCCAGCATATTTCTGAAGCCGAAGCAAAGCCCGGAGACCTTGTTTTCTTCGAGGGAACCTACGATACTCCGGGAAAAAGTCATGTCGGAATCTACCTTGGAAACGGGATGATGGTGTCCGCCGGCGACCCCATCAAGTACGCAAACATTCACTCGTCCTACTGGCAGAAATATCTGTCCGGTTTTGGGCGGCTCTCAAAATGATTGGAGGAAAACATGAGTGAAAAGCTCGATAAGCTGCGCGCTTCTCTGGAAAAGGAAAGGGAGCGTCGCATTAAAATTAACACTCGCATTGAAAGCCTTGAACGACGGATTCAGGAAGCAGAAGCTGCCGAGGTGAATGAGATGGTGCGCACCGCCAAGGTTACGCCGGAACAGCTTGCCGCTCTGCTGCGGCAGTCGGCTACCGCCACCCCGACCCCGGCTGCGCTGTCCGCGGTCGGTGCTACCTTTAATAAGGAGGACGATTCCAATGAAGATGATGAATAAGGTTTGTGCGCTGGTGCTGTCGGTGGCACTGTGCGCTGGCATGGCGGCTCCCGCTTTTGCCTATGGCGGTGAGCCTGTGGAGGAAGCTGAACAGCCTGTGCTGACTTCTACCATTGATGAGGAAGATGCGATCACCGTGACCGATGAGGAAAGCGGTGCCCTGACCCCGGAGGGCAATCTGACGTTGGTGGATGATTACCACACAAGTTACTCGGATGGCAGCGGTCAGCAGTTTATCACGCTGGTGTCGAAGTCTGGCAACACGTTTTATCTAGTCATTGACCGCAACGCCAAGGGTGAAAATACCGTTCATTTCATGAATCTCGTGGATGAAGCCGACCTTCTTTCCCTGATGGAAGATGAAGATGCCGATGCCTACACCGCTGAAAAAGAAACGGCGGCGCAGACAGAGCAGGAGCGCAAACAGGCCGAGGAAGATGCGAAAAAAGCTGCGGAAGAAGCGGCGGCATCTGGCGCGGAAGCGCCCAAGGAAAATAAGGTCACAAAGATCGCATCCGGCTTTCTGGGGGTGGTCGTGCTGATTGCGCTGGCAGCAGGCGGCGGCTTCTACGTCTTTACGAAGCAGAAGCAGAAAAAGCAGGCCGAAAAAGAAGCCCTTGATCCCGATGTAAACTACACTGAGGACAAGGGCGATTTTGCGATTCCCCCCGAGGATGAGCCGGAAGAAGCCGGTGAGGAGGATACAGCAGAAGAATAATTCTATTGGCGGCGTTTGCCGCCTTACATATCAGATGACCCAAATCGGAACAACGTAATTATCCCGATCCACCACACCGACTTTTGGCTTCATGCAGACAATAGCGCCTTTCCCGCGGGGAACAGATGCTTTATCCAGCAGGGAAAATACCTTTGTCAGTTCAGTACCGGGATTTGAAGTCTTTTTGATCTCGATGGGGTTCAGCACACCATCCTGTTCCAAAACAATGTCGATTTCCTTGGCATCTTTATCGCGGTAGTAATACAAGAACGGCTCTCTGCCGGTATTCAGATAGGTCTTTGCAATTTCAGAAACAACGTAGTTTTCAAGGATCGCACCGTTCATAGCACCGCATTCCAGAACCTCTGCACTGCTCCACTTGGTCAGGTAACACACAAGCCCGGTGTCGTAGAAATAGAGTTTCGGGGTCTTTACCAGACGTTTCAGTAGGTTGTTAGAATAGGGGTGCAGGCAGAAGATGATGCCCAAGGTTTCCAGAATGTGCAGCCAGTCTTTTGCTTGCTTTTGATTGATGTCCGCATCCTGTGCGATCTCAGAAACGTTCAGCATCTGCGAGCAGCGGGCGGCAACGGCAGTCATAAAACGCAGAAATTTCAGCGCATCAATGGCATCGGAAAGCTCTTTTACGTCACGTTCAATATAGGTAGAAAGGTAGCTGCTGTAAAAAATCTGGCTGTTGGTATTTTTTCCGCTTGCAATAGCGGGCATGGAACCCCTATAGATACGCTCAAAAATACCTTTGGTATCTGCGGGCAAAGCTTTTTCCTCTCGTTTCAGCAGAGCGTCCAAATCTACACGGAATGGCTCGGTATCTGCACCGTTTATTTCTGACTGCGAAAGAGAAGTCATTGACAGCACAGCAACACGCCCGGCAAGGGATTCTTGTACCCCGTGCATCAGCTTGAACACCTGCGAACCGGTCAGCCAGAAGGCACCCGGCTCGTGGTGAGTATCTGCATAGACCTTGATATAGGTGAACAGCTCCGGTGCATACTGCACCTCATCGATCAGAACCGGTGGCTTATGCAGCTGCAAAAACAATTCGGGATCGTTTTTTGCGAGCGCACGTTCGTTCAGATCGTCAAGCGAAACATAACCACGGGAAGTCCCCTCCATGAGTTTTTGCAGCATGGTCGTCTTTCCTACTTGTCGAGGTCCAGTTACAAGTACAACCGGATATTCCTGCGTGACCTGCTGCACGACTTTCTCAAGACTTCTGGTAATATAGCTCACGTTCGTCACCTACTTTCAATTATTTCGGCTGATTTTTCATCTAATTACATTTTAGCCGAAGCAATATGCTTTTTCAAGTGAATTTTGCGAAAAAATCAAGAAGAAATGGAGGAATGCTTATTGTCTTATCAGCTCGTGGTCAGTGAGAAACCCTCAGTCGGGGCAGCTTACGCTAAAGTCCTCGGTGCGACCAATCGTCAGGACGGCTACCTTGAGGGTAACGGCTATCTGGTCAGCTGGTGTATTGGTCATTTAGTGGAGCTGGCACCGCCCAATGTCTACGATGCCAAGTATGTTAAGTGGAGCATTGCAGATTTGCCCATCCTGCCGGAAAGGTGGCAGTATCTTGTGTCTGCCAGCACCAAAAAGCAGTTCGGCATCCTGCAAAAGCTGATGCACCGCTCGGACGTGGACAGCGTGATCTGCGCTACGGACGCAGGGCGCGAGGGAGAACTGATCTTCCGCTTGGTGTACCAGCAGGCTGGGTGCAAAAAGCCCTTTTCCCGTCTGTGGCTGTCCAGCATGGAAGAATCTGCTATCCGAGAAGGGTTCGCCCACCTGAAACCGTCAACTGAATACGATGCGCTGTACAATGCAGCACTCTGCCGGGAACGTGCCGACTGGATGGTCGGTATCAATGCGTCCCGGCTTTTTTCGTGCCTGTACAACCAGCCCTTGGCGGTGGGGCGTGTTATGACCCCGGTGCTTGCCATGACGGTGGTGCGGGAAGCTGCCATTGCCGCCTTTGTGCCGGAGAAATTCTACACGGTTGCCCTAACCCTTGCGGACGGCGGCACCGCATCCAGCAAGCGGTTTGCACAGAAAGCAGATGCCGAACTGCTGCTTTCCAAATGCCGAAAGGAGGAGCGTGTTACGGTGCAGAAGATGGAACGCAAGGAGAAATCCGAAAGCCCGCCGCAGCTCTATGACCTTACCGCATTGCAGCGGGATGCCAACCGTCTGCTGGGATTTACGGCGCAGCAGACCTTAGATTATGCCCAAAGTCTTTACGAAAAACGGTTCATCACCTACCCCCGCACGGACAGCCGCTTTCTGACGGAGGATATGGCGGCATCCCTGCCGGGGCTGGTGACAGACACGGGCAGGGCGCTTGCCGTGGAGGAACCGTTTCCCATCCATGTGCAGCAGGTCATCAATGGCAGCAAAGTCACCGACCACCATGCGCTGCTGCCTACGAAAAGCATGGCAAACGCAGACCTTGCCGCCCTCCCTGCCGGGGAGTGGAATGTCCTGCGGCTGATTGCTGCACGGCTGCTCTGCGCTGTGGGTGAACCGCACCGCTATGCAGAAACTACGCTCACCACCATCTGCGCCGGGGAAGAGTTTTCCGCAAAAGGCAAGGTGGTGCTGTCCGACGGATGGAAAGCCATGGAACGAAAAATGCTGGGGGAACTTCTGGGCAAGCAAAAGGAAGCAGTTGTTCTGCCCGATGTGCAGGAGCAGAGCCAGTGCAGCGTTGCTGATGCCGAACTGAAGGAAGGTCAAACGTCCCCGCCGAAATCCTACACGGAAGATACGCTCCTGTCCGCTATGCAGGCAGCGGGTGCAGACAGTATGCCGGAGGATGTGGAACGTCAGGGCATCGGCACCCCGGCCACCCGTGCCGCAACTATTGAAAAGCTGGTGCAGAAAGGCTTTCTGGAGCGCAAGGGCACCAAGAAAACCAAGGTGCTGCTGCCCACCGACAAAGGCAAAGCCCTCATCACTGTGATGCCCGAAGAAATCCAATCCCCGGAAATGACCGCCGATTGGGAAACAAAGCTGCTGCAAATCGAACGTGGCGAAATGGAGCCGAGCGAATTTATGACCGAGATCAATACGATGATTACCGAACTGGTAAAGAACACGGAAATGAAAAAAGGAGTGAATGCGCTTATGAAAAACAAGATTATTGGTATCTGCCCGAACTGCGGTGCAAATGTTGTGGAGCGTGAAAAGGGCTGGTTCTGCGAGAACCGCGAGTGCCGCTTTGCGCTCTGGAAAGACAACGCCTACTTCAAGCGGCTGGGTAAGCATCTGGATGGCCGTGTGGTGGACAAGCTGCTGCGGGATGGCCGTGTGCGCCTGAAGGACTGCAAGAGTGCCAAGGGCAAGACCTACAATGCAACGGTTCTGCTGTCTGCCGAATCCGATGGCCGCAGCAAGTTTTCTCTGGAATTTGAAGGGGGCTGCTGATGGAGCAGATAAAAGAAGCGGTCTACCTTATCAACGATGAACGCTATCTGCATCTCCGGGAAAACGGTGCAGGGGTCGGCTTTGCCACCTATAACAAGGTAACTGGTGAGCCGATGGAAAGTGGGCAGATCTCGGAAAAGAATCTGCCGCCAGATGGACAAAACATCATCCCTGCCGCCCGGAACTGGTATCTGTTTGAACTTTCGGACGATGACCGCAAGGTCATCCAACAGGAAAGCGTAAAGATCCTCGAAAACATCCCGCAGGCGGGCATCGGCAGACGGCGCATCTGGGAGCCGGAAACGCTGCCGAAGGATATTCGTCTCATCAACAGCCACTATGATGACCTCTATCGCATTCCAGATGGCGGCGTGATTCAGGTGGATTACCCGGATGGGCGCAGTTTTACGGCACGGGTGGAACATCTGGATGATTATCACTTTGACATGGGCGGTCTGGGCAATGTGTTCCACATCTGCCAGTTTGCCGAAGTCATGGAACGAAACCATGCAGACTTCTACCCGGAGATTCAGACACAGGACGAGCAGGCGGCGTGGGAACTGGGCGGCAAAGGCTACCTTGCCATCCAGTCCTGTGAGGATGGATGGGACTACACCATTTACCACAGCGATTTTTCCGTGATGGACGGCGGGCAGTTGGATGCCCCGGAACTGACCATTCAGGAAGCCCGTGAGCAGATTCTGGAAGCGCACCACATGGAAAAGGGGCGGCGGCTGTTGCAGGACTACGATGCCGTCATGAATAAAGTTGCGGAAGCCGAGGAACTGAGTGCAGACCATCGCCCTTCCACACTGGAAAAGCTGGCAGAACTGGCAAGTGATACGTCTGCGCCAAAATCCTCTGCACGTTCTGCACCGGAACTGTGAGGTGGACGATGCAGCAAAAATGGAACCAGAATTTTGACGGTGAACCCATGACGGACATCCCGCAGAAGTTTCTGAACGCAGGGTGCGATGTTTATATGGTGATGCAGCTGCGGCATGACGAAAAAATCCTCGATGAAAGATTTGCTTCCATGCGGGAACTGCATCGTCGGGGCAAAACGCCCGACCCGGAGCATTACGAGGTCACCTACTATGCTGATCTTCCCGCCATGTGGCAGGATGTGCCGAACAACGAGATTTTGGAAGAACTATTTCAGATGTTCAACCTCTCCCGTCCGCAGGATTTTGAGGGGCACAGCCTGTCGGTCAGCGATGTGATCGCACTCAAACGCAATGGCGAGGTGTCTGTGCATTATGTGGACAGCATCGGCTTCAAAGATTTACAGGGGTTTCTGGACAAGCAGCCGGAACGTCCTTCGGTGCTGCTGAATCTCAAAGAGAAGTGCGATGCCCCGGAGTGCAATCCCACCGCCTGCCGGAAAGCGAGGGCTGAACATGAACTTTAACCATGAGGAACTCATGCTGATGATGCTCTACAACACCGGCACCCGGCTGGGGCTTATCCATGAACTGCGGCTCATGCAGTGCTACCTGATGCCCGATGAGACCGCCCTGCGGGAGTTGTCGGAAAGTGTTATCGAGAAGCTGAAACTGCTGACCGATGCCGAGTTTGCCGAACTGGAATTTCCCCCGGACTGACTTTCGCCGCCTGCGGGCGGCGTACATAGGCTCTTTTACAATGCCATTTGGTGTGGTATACTGAACTCGACAACTCGGAAAGTTGCAGGGGTAACAGAAATGAAAAATAGAATAATCGGTATTATATTTTTAACTGTCTTTGTGTCAATCAACCTTTGGGCCATTCTGACAAAGAACTATTCCAATTCATTTCTGGCAGGAATTGCAGGAATGTGTCTTGTTACCGCAATTCTTTATCTCCGAAAAGGAAAAAAATAATCAAATTCCTGTTTAAGAGGATCAACCGATGGACAAAACATTTCAGAAATTATTACAGACTGACATTGATCTTTCATCCTTAGGCGTAGAACGCCGTACAGATAACGAACCGTATTTTTGCACACCAAAGGGTGCGTCTGTATTTGGTTGGACCGGTGTGGATGGAATCCACTTCTGTTTTGTTCGTGGCTTTGGCGGTATGGTTTTTGCTGTCAGCCCGGCGAACACATTTCCAAACTATGTTCATCCGTTGGCAAAAAATTTCGCTGATTTTCTGCGGCTACTGCTTGCCTGCGGCGATGTGGCAGCATTGGAGCAGGCATGGATGTGGGATAAGGCACAATTTGAAACCTTCTTACAGGACAACCCTCCCACGCAGGAGCAGCAGGAAACCCTTGCGCTTGTCGCTACGAAATTAAAGCTGATGCCAATGGAGCGGCCATGGGCATATATCAAAGAGCTTCAGGCATCTTTTGATTACAGCAAAATCAAGTACACCAAAGAATATTACGATGTTGTGGACCAGAACGCAAAACCAGCTATCCCGGAGTGGAAAGTCTACTTTGAGGGAAACTTCTGGGGACATTCGGGAAAAGAACGTGCCGGAACAGAAGTCCCCTTGAATCAGCAATTTGAATGGGCCGGGCATCATTGGATCATTCCTGCGGCGTATTCGTGCAGCAAGGGGTTCGTTGTGGACTTTTGTATGCGTACCCCGGAGGAAGACATTCGCAAGTTCATGACTAAATGGGATTTACACCCCGAAAACGACTCTTGTGAATACTTCACGCAGGAGCAGCAACTGCAAATAGATTTAGAAAATCCACTTTGTCTTGACTTTATTCCTCGTTTGGAATTGAACGGGAAAACAATGCCGACCTCCCACGGTTGCTCGGTGGTCTTTAATCCATGTTTGCCAGACGGGATGATCAATGAAGCGGAAGCAAAGTGGGCATTGGAACACTATGATTTGGATACATCCTATGGGTGGATGATTTTTCGGGCGGCATTTCCGTGGACAAGCAAACGCCGTCCTGAAATAAAATCCCTCTCCCTTACGATGGAGCAACGGCCATGCCGTGTGCCGGGACCACATTTCCAGACACACGCTCCCGGTGATTCGTTTTCTTTCCTCCATCCGGTCAGCGGAACAAACTATACATTGACCGTGCAGGAAATAGAGCAACAAACAATTCCTCAAAAGTGTTTCGGTTCTGACCGCTGGGTTTATCCGACACACTTTACCGTCATGCGTTATACGCTTTTCCCTGAATCGGAGGAAGATATCTCGATTTGTGATTGCTGCGATGGAGATAAGCCTATGGAAATTGCTGTGGAGGGAGACACCTTCACGCCGGAAACCCAAAATAATGCTTGCGTAGGCATTATCGGTGGAGCTGACGGACCAACAGTGATTATGCCTGGAGAAAAATCACAAGGCAGGCTTCATGCTGCTTGCTCAGCACTGCACTTTGAGCCGGTTCGGGATGATGTAGAGTGGTGCACAATGTTCAGTATTAAGAATTTTGATGAAACGACGATCAACCTTATATAACAGGAATACGATGACGACTTTCAGCTTGTCGATGGTTGTCAACTGGGATAATTGTCATAAGCCATCACTCCGAAAAATTTTCATAACCCGCAAGAAAGTGGGCTTGATAGAATACTTTCATTCATGCTATACTAAAATCAGTTTTAATGCACAGAAAAATTGAAAGCGGAGGATAGCCAATGGACACCAAAAAAAGATCACCCATCGACCGCCTGCTTTTTGCCACCTTTCTGAAAGGCCGCACATCTTCCCGTGATGTATGGGAAGAAAAGGGCGATATGACCCCCGAAGATAACCAGAAGATCATCGAGGAGACCAACGAGATCATCAACGATGATTCCACCTATCCCTTCATCAGCTACCTGTCCGACCTGCTTGCAAAATCCAAACCCTCCGATGAGGCGGTCATAAAACTGCACGACTGCATTGAAAAAGTTGCAGTTACGTTGGGGCAGGACAGCACCGATGTGTTCCGTGCGCTCCTTGCAAAACTGATCGAGGAGCCGGAAGAAAAGCAGACCTTTGACCGTCTGCTGGAGATGGCCGAGAAATTGGCGGCAAAGCACTGAGATAACTTTACGAGGTGATTTCAATGAGCTACGGATGGGCAACTGTTTTCACTTTAGCGGCATGGTTTGCAGGACTTGTGGTTGATGTAAATGTGCGGGTCGGCGACCTCGGTTTACGAACAGTGCTTCCTGTCATCGTGATGGGGTGCTGCGTTATGAAGTACATAAAGGACAATAGCAAATAATCTTATCTCAATACACTTTCCAGCGGGCGACCACAAAACGGTTGCCCGCTCTTTTTATGCTCAAAAAATGGAAGGAGGAACGCTATGCCAAGCAAAACCGAAGAATATCTCGCCCTTGCCCAGCGCACGGCCAATGGCTTAACCCGGTACTGGGAAAGCTGGACGAACTATTTGACCACTGCATCCCGGCTGTACAAGTACCCCTTTGCAGACCAGCTGATGATCTACGCCCAGCGCCCGGATGCCACCGCCTGCGCCGACTTTGACATCTGGAACAACCGGATGAACCGTTATGTGCCCCGGAGTGCAACCCCATCGTCTGCCGGAAAGTGAGGGATGCGCATGAACTTTAACCATGAGGAACTGATGCTGATGATGCTCTACAACACCGGCACCCGGCTGGGGCTCATTCACGAACTGCGGCTCATGCAGTGCTACCTGATGCCGGACGAGACCGCTCTGCGGGAACTATCGGTGGTGGTTATCGAAAAGCTGAAACTGCTGACCGATGCAGAGTTTGCCGAGCTGGAATTTCCACTGGACTGACTTTTGCCGCCTGCGGGCGGCGTACATAAAGTATTTTGTTCTTCCAAAAGATATGCTATAATCAAATCAGACAAAATTCCTCTCTTCAAGCGATTTCTCCGCAATTTTCCTGTGGCTCTGCTCATATCAAAAATAAGGGACCGATTTTTAATTGTCAGAACGGAGGAACCATTATGGCAATCTTTGAAAAGACCATCCGAAACAAGAATTTTGACAAACTGCTTCGGAAGCTGGAAAATGAAATCCCGGACAGCAGTTGGTCGGCAGATTTAGAGGCAGGCAGTGATTTCAAAGAGGGCGATGCCCGGTGCAGTGTCCGTGTGTTTGAACGGTACAGCATGATGGGCGGCAACCGCCTGAGTCTGACACTGACCATGTTCCAGAATGGAGATAGCCCGATTCGGCTGTCTGCAATTACAGCGGGCGGCAGTCAAGCGGTGTTCTTCAAGGTGAACACCCTCGGAGAAGAATCTTTTCTGGACGATGTAAAGGACCTGCTGGAAGAAATTTTGGAGGAGTAAAATGTTTTTTGGATGGTTTGACGCTATATTCAGCTTCATTTTCCCAATCCTGTTCCTGCTTTTTATTGGAATGTTTTTCTTTGCTCTAATTTCAAATCTCCGCACATGGAACAAAAACAACCACTCGCCGCGGCTTACCGTTCCGGCAACAGTGGTAGCAAAGCGCACCGATGTTTCGCATTCCAGCAGTGCCAATGCCGGAGATATGTCCGGTGCGCACGGATACGACACTAGCACATTTACATCGTACTATGTGACTTTTCAGGTGGAGAGCGGCGACCGGATGGAATTTGAAGTGGACGGAAGCGATTATGGTCTGCTCGTGCAGGGCGACATCGGAAAGCTGAGTTTTCAGGGCACCCGCTATCTTGGGTTTGAGCGGAGCTAAGTGTTTCTTACATTATATAGTATGGAGTGCTGTATGAACGATTTGTTTATCCAAGGGCTGACCATCGACTGGAACAGAGTTCGCCCATACAATTATGTTCGTCAGATTCCTGCCATCAGTGGAATCGACACTTTTACATTCCATAAGCCCATTACGTTCTTTGTTGGCGAAAATGGAAGTGGAAAATCTACGCTTCTGGAAGCAATCGCTGTTGCTTACGGCTTCAACGCAGAGGGTGGAACGAAGAACTATTCATTTTCCACATACAACTCCCATTCGGAACTATGTGAGGCTATGACGATTTCCAAGGGGTATCGCAGACCAAAGTTCGGGTATTTTCTCCGAGCAGAGAGTTTCTATAATGTAGCCACCAAGGAAATCGACTATTCCGATGACGATCATCCCTCCAAAGGCTATCACCAAAAATCACACGGTGAAAGTTTCCTCGCCATTGCGCAGGACTACATGGGTGCAGATGGAGTCTATATTTTTGACGAGCCGGAAGCCGCTTTATCCCCGCAGCGGCAGCTCACGTTACTGATCAACATTTATCGGTGTGCCCAAGAAGGGGCGCAATTCATTATCGTATCACATTCACCCATTCTCCTCGGAATGCCTGATGCTGAGATTTTTAGCTTCGACAATGGCACGATTCATCCTTGTCAGTATGAAGATACGGACAGCTACGTTATCACCAAAACATTTGTAAATAATCGGCAGCATTTTTTGAACCAGCTTCTGAACGAAGAAACGTAATGCCGGGAAAGGACATTCCATATGAGTGATTCTACGTTGAAAGAGCTTTGGCAGCAGGTCGCTGAAAAGAAAAGCTGCGAAGCAAAACAGAAAGAACTGA
>ERZ1673696.2310-NODE-2310-length-13670-cov-4.205362_pt1 | contig 13670 bp, 10 predicted proteins | sample MGYA00580226_ERZ1673696 | MGnify/ENA primary metagenome ERZ1673696 (study PRJEB41218, sample SAMN15661743) | gut metagenome | host: Homo sapiens | place: Canada: London | collected 2015-08-20/2019-03-30 | study: EMG produced TPA metagenomics assembly of... | reverse complement strand
TTTCGAATAATTCGGTCGTCAGAACAGAGTCCTCTCCCTCAACATTGACCGTCCCGACGCCTCCTGTCGAGGAACCTAGTCTTAAATAGCCTCCATCAACGTGACCTTTCTGTTTAATATTCAGCGTCCCCGTTCCGGATTGACCCACATTTAAAGGCCTTGCATTATTTCCGCTATCATACAATCGCCAGGTGCCACCCAAAACATTAACGGTGCCCTCTGAGTCCTCATTAGCGCCAATGACGCTGGTAGTAATAGTGGTTAAGGAGGCATTACCGCCAGCCAAAATATTAAGCACTCCAGTGCCATACCAGCCAACCAGGTAGGCATCATAAGCAACATCAGTATCAATATTGGTAATCTGATCATTATCAACTTCCAGACTTGCACCAGACGCTGAACCGCTTAGTGCCAGCAAAACACCCAGCGTCAATCTACTGAATTTCGTTGTCAGTCCAGAGGATTTACGCAAATTAACCGTCGATGTTTTACCTGCCCTGCGAGTTAATTCCGAGCAGGCCTGAAATGCCTGTAGAGTGCAATTCCATATCACGCGATAGATTCTATTCATATAAACGCTCCATATACAAACAATACAGCCACGAAAGAGATGAGTCGTCAGACATTAAAAATGAAACTTATTAAATTGTCAGAGGTCTGTATTGAGTGTTAGTTGGAGGTGGGAAGGTGTCAATTTGGCTAATTTGCTAATACTTTCGAATTGATAGATTAAAAAATGCATAGTTCTTATTTTATTTAAAAATGAACTATGAGTTATTGTTGATTAATAAGAAAACTGTTTCTTTCAATAGGAAAATTATCATCATCATATTTAACAAAGAATAGCACTAATTGCTAAAAATCGAAGTTTATTAAACCCCTTTTGCATCCATTAGTGTCTTTAGGAATATTCGCTATAAAATAAGGGTTGTGCTTAATGCTTTAAGAAAAATAGCAATTTCCCCTTGAATATAGTACTGGTGATGGAACGATGAATCTGCAAGCTGGCTTTTAACAAGCCAGCTCTAAAAGAAGGGAAATAAGAATAACTATACTCAAAAACTAACAGCCACGGTCATCATGATGTGGCTGTCAATGAAACTATAACCCAGGCGCTTTCCATAACGACGTCGTCAGTCCATGATCAACCAGCCCCAGCTGATCCTGATAAACTGCCTGCCACTTATCGCGTGAATCCTGATAAAGTTCATGCTTTTCCGGGTCTGGTGTGTGCGTCCGTTCCCAGCGAACCAGGCGTTCTCCGGTTTCTGCCATTGATGAAAAAATTCCGGCACCGACGCCAGCTGCAATGGCACATCCTAATGCAGTGGCTTCTTTGACCACCGGAATATTGACGGGTAATCCCGAGACATCAGCGAGAATTTGACTCCATAATTTCCCTTTTGAACCTCCGCCTGCAAAGACTAACGATGAAGGATGAATATTCGAGAAATCAGCAATTTGCTGCAAGTTACACGCTGATACAATCGCCGCATTTTCTTCCAGCGCACGGAACAATGTCGCTTTGTTACATTTATCCGGGTCAATGGACAAGTTAATAAAGGAAGGCGCAGCGTGATACCAGGTTTTAAAGCGCATTCTGTCGGAGAAGATCGGCATTACGCCCCACGACCCAGGCGGCACCCGACTGGCCATCTCTTCCAGCAGCGTATAGGTGTCGATGCCTAAACGTTCGGCAATCAGTTTTTCTTCGGCACAGAAAGCATCGCGGAACCAGCGCATGGTGAGTCCGGTAAAAAAGCTTATAGATTCAGCTTGTACCATGCCAGGAATAACATGAGGATTAACGCGCACGTTCATTTCTGGGTCTGTCACCGGCGCGGCTAAATTTACAACTTGCTGCCAGAATGTGCCGCCAAGAACCGCGGTTTGTGCCGGACGCACAACGCCTAACCCAAGGCAACCAAGCTGCACGTCGCCTCCTCCAACGACCACCGGAGTGCCCGCCTTCAGACCGCAGAGTTCCGCCGCTTGTGAACTTACCACGCCCAGCAATGTGCCGGTTTCTTTGACAGGAGAAAGAATATCGGCACGCAGGCCAGCCATATCCAGCAATGCAGGTTTCCAGTCACGGGTGGTTAGATCAAGAAGTCCCGTGGTGCCAGCGTTAGAGGGATCCACCGCCAGTTCGCCGCTGAGCATATAGGCCAGCCAGTCGCTGATCATGGTGATGGTTGATGCCTGACGGTAAATATCGGAACGATGGTGCGCCAGCCAAAGTAATCTGGGGATGGCACTTAAAGCCAGTGTTTGTCCGGTCGCGCGATAAACTTCGTTTTCAAAGGTATTGTTGTGCAGTTCTTTAAGTTCGCTAACTTCGCGTGCCGCTCTGGCATCCACATTGGCGCAGGCCCAGATCGGGGCTCCTTCATTATTATATAAAACAATGCCTTCACGCATCGAACATGCCGAAACGGCAGCGATATACTCCGGGGCTATGCCGGCGTTGTGCAGCGCCTGGCGCATACACTCACACGCCAGTTGCCAGTTTTTGTTGAGATCAAATTCCATAGAACCAGGAACGTCCGGTACTGCCAGGTGCCGCCACTCCGCCTGTCCCACTGCTATTTGATTGCCTTCCAGGTCGAATATCACAGCCCGAATACTTCCGGTACCTGCATCCAGCGCCATCAGGTAATACTTTGATTCTGAAGGGGTAAAGAGTCGAGCCATTAGATTATCCTCGGCTTATGCGTTCTGTCTGTTCCTCTATACGTTCTCCATCATTCCCGGTAATAAGGTCATGCAAATTTAACTACGTAAAATCGCCGCTGCTGTGTCCTGATCGGTAACCAGTGCGTTGATATAACCGCCTTTCATTGCAGCGGCAATTGCTTCGGCTTTATTTTCTCCCCCTGCCACGCCAACCCGGACGGGTATGGTCTTCAGCGAGCTTAAAGGTAAGCCAATCAGTTCGTTATGTATTTTAATATCCGTGACAACGTCACCTTTTGCATCAAAAAAGTAGCCTAAAATGTCGCCAACCGCCCCTTTTCGACCAATCATTAACTGTTCGCCCTGGCTGATATAACCGGAGCGAATGATCGTCGCGTCGTCCTGTTGACTGACGGCCCCAATGCCGACAATCGCCACATCGGCTGCTTGCGCGGCTAACAGAACATCTTTGACGCAATTTTCATTTTTTAGCGTACGGGCAATGTCAGCGGAGGATGCCCGCAACGGAGCCGGAATAATATTCACACTGCACGCCGCGTTAAGCTGCCCGATACCCGTCATATAAGAACCGACGCCACCGGAGAGCGTGACCAGGCGAATTTGCTGTGACGAAATAAAACCACTTAAGCGTTGCAGCGTATTCATGGTTGCCTCGCCAAAACCAATCGCCAGCATCTGTTGTGGTTGAAGTAAACTCATCAACATATGCGCCGCGCCTATCCCCAGTCGCCCGCCGACATCAGCATCCGCAAGCCCAGGGATCACCCGGACATGTTGCAGCGAAAACTGACGACGTAATTGAGTTTCATATTCCAGACAGCCTTCAAAGCGAGAATTAATCTGTACGCGAATAATGCCGGACTGATGCCCTTTCTCCAGCAAGCGCGACACTTTCAAACGGGTCAGGCCGAGACGATCGCTGATCTCGCTCTGGGTCAGCCCGTCGTGATAGTAAAACCACGCGATCCGCGCGACCTGTTCTTCTTCACACATTCCCTGTTCTGAAATTGCCGAATCGTTGATTGTCATAATTCATTCTTCACTTTGAACATATTTAAATCTTTAATGCAATTGTTCAGTTCTTGCGCATTTATATCTGTGATGGCAGCCACAGTTTGACTCTACGAGCATGAACAAACGCAACCGTGAAAATCAAAATAGCATAAATTGTGATCTATTCGTCGGAAATATGTGCAATGTCCACCTAAGGTTATGAACAAATTAAAAGCAGAAATACATTTGTTCAAAACTCACCTGCAAAACTGAACGGGGGAAATATGCAAACGAGTGATACCCGCGCGTTACCGCTACTTTGCGCCCGCTCGGTTTATAAACAGTATTCAGGGGTCAATGTCCTGAAAGGCATCGATTTTACGTTGCATCAGGGGGAGGTCCACGCCCTGCTCGGCGGCAATGGTGCCGGTAAATCGACGTTAATGAAGATTATTGCCGGTATTACCCCTGCTGATAGCGGTACGCTGGAGATTGGGGGCAACAACTACGCCAGATTAACGCCAGTTCATGCTCATCAGCTGGGCATTTATCTCGTTCCCCAGGAACCGCTGCTTTTCCCAAGCCTGTCGATAAAAGAAAACATCCTGTTTGGGATGGCAAAAAAACAGCTCTCCATGCAAAAAATGAAGAACTTGCTGGCGGCGCTGGGCTGCCAGTTTGATCTGCATAGTCTGGCAGGATCGCTGGATGTCGCCGATCGCCAAATGGTGGAAATCCTCCGCGGGCTGATGCGCGACTCGCGGATTCTGATCCTCGATGAACCTACCGCCTCGCTTACCCCTGCGGAAACCGAACGCTTGTTTAGTCGCTTGCAAGAGCTGCTTGCTACTGGCGTGGGTATTGTTTTTATCTCGCATAAGCTGCCGGAAATTCGCCAGATTGCCGATCGAATTAGCGTGATGCGCGACGGAACCATCGCCTTAAGCGGCAAAACCAGCGAACTGTCTACCGACGACATTATTCAGGCCATCACCCCAGCGGTACGGGAAAAATCGCTCTCTGCCAGCCAAAAATTATGGCTGGAGTTACCTGGTAACCGCCCACAACATGCTGCCGGAACGCCGGTGCTGACACTGGAAAATCTGACCGGCGAAGGTTTCAGGAATGTCAGCATGACGCTCAATGCCGGAGAAATTCTGGGCCTGGCTGGGCTGGTGGGGGCCGGACGCACAGAACTGGCCGAGACGCTCTATGGTCTGCGTACTTTGCGTGGCGGACGTATTATGCTGAATGGTAAAGAGATCAATAAATTATCCACTGGAGAACGTTTACTGCGCGGTCTGGTTTATCTGCCGGAAGATCGCCAGTCATCCGGACTGAATCTCGATGCTTCGCTTGCCTGGAACGTCTGCGCCCTTACTCATAACCTTCGTGGATTCTGGGCGAAAACCGCGAAAGATAATGCCACCCTGGAACGTTATCGTCGGGCGCTGAATATTAAATTTAACCAACCGGAACAAGCTGCACGGACATTATCCGGTGGCAACCAGCAAAAAATCCTCATTGCCAAATGCCTGGAAGCTTCGCCGCAAGCATTGATTGTCGATGAGCCGACGCGCGGCGTGGATGTCTCGGCCCGTAATGATATCTACCAGCTGTTGCGCAGCATCGCCGCACAAAATGTGGCAGTGCTGCTTATCTCCTCCGATCTGGAAGAGATCGAACTGATGGCAGATCGCGTGTATGTGATGCATCAGGGCGAAATTGCCCACTCTGCACTGACCGGGCGCGATATTAATGTCGAGACTATTATGCGCGTTGCCTTCGGCGATAGTCAGCGTCAGGAGGTGTCATGCTGAAGTTTATTCAGAACAACCGTGAAATCACGGCACTGCTGGCGGTGGTGCTGCTGTTTGCATTACCCGGTTTTCTCGACCGCCAGTATTTAAGTGTGCAAACGCTGACCATGGTTTATAGCAGCGCGCAAATCCTGATCCTGCTGGCAATGGGCGCGACGCTGGTAATGCTTACGCGCAATATTGATGTTTCAGTGGGTTCGATTACCGGAATGTGCGCAGTGCTGTTGGGGATGTTACTGAACGCGGGGTATTCACTACCTGTTGCTTGTGTCGCGACTTTACTGCTTGGTTTGCTCGCGGGATTTTTCAACGGTGTCCTGGTCGCGTGGCTAAAGATCCCTGCCATTGTTGCCACCCTTGGCACGTTAGGGTTGTACAGAGGCATCATGTTGCTGTGGACTGGCGGTAAATGGATTGAAGGGTTACCCGCCGAACTGAAACAGCTCTCCGCACCGCTGCTGTTTGGCGTTTCCGCGATTGGTTGGTTGACGATAATTCTGGTGGCATTTATGGCCTGGCTGCTGGCAAAGACGGCGTTTGGACGCAGTTTTTATGCCACGGGCGATAATTTACAGGGCGCTCGTCAACTGGGTGTTCGTACGGAAGCCATTCGCATTGTGGCATTTTCGTTGAACGGCTGCATGGCGGCACTGGCGGGAATTGTGTTTGCTTCGCAGATTGGTTTTATCCCCAACCAGACCGGTACCGGGCTGGAGATGAAAGCAATTGCAGCCTGCGTGCTGGGCGGCATTAGTTTGCTCGGCGGTTCCGGTGCGATCATCGGTGCGGTACTCGGCGCATGGTTCCTGACGCAGATCGATAGCGTACTGGTGCTGTTGCGCATTCCGGCATGGTGGAACGATTTTATCGCGGGCCTCGTGCTGCTGGCGGTGCTGGTGTTTGATGGACGCCTGCGTTGTGCGCTGGAACGTAATCTACGGCGGCAAAAATATGCCCGCTTTATGACGCCACCGCCATCCGTTAAACCCGCTTCGTCAGGTAAAAAACGGGAGGCCGCATAATGCGTATTCGCTACGGTTGGGAACTGGCTCTTGCCGCACTGCTCGTTATTGAGATTGTCGCATTTGGTGCAATTAACCCGCGAATGTTAGATCTCAATATGTTGCTGTTCAGCACCAGTGACTTTATCTGCATTGGCATTGTCGCCCTACCGCTGACGATGGTGATTGTCAGTGGCGGGATCGATATTTCGTTTGGTTCGACCATCGGCCTCTGCGCCATTGCATTGGGCGTACTGTTTCAAAGTGGTGTGCCGATGCCGCTGGCGATACTCCTGACCTTACTGCTCGGCGCATTGTGCGGGCTGATCAACGCCGGATTAATTATCTATACCAAAGTTAACCCGCTGGTGATTACGCTTGGCACGCTGTATCTGTTTGCCGGAAGCGCTCTGCTGCTTTCCGGTATGGCCGGAGCGACGGGGTACGAAGGTATTGGTGGATTCCCGATGGCGTTTACAGATTTCGCTAACCTGGATGTGCTGGGACTCCCCGTTCCGCTGATTATCTTCCTGATATGTCTCCTCGTTTTCTGGCTCTGGCTGCATAAAACCCATGCCGGACGTAATGTGTTTTTGATTGGGCAAAGCCCGCGCGTGGCGCTTTATAGCGCGATTCCAGTTAACCGCACCTTATGTGCGCTCTATGCCATGACGGGGCTGGCGTCTGCGGTCGCCGCTGTGCTGCTGGTATCGTATTTTGGTTCAGCACGTTCCGATCTCGGTGCGTCGTTTCTGATGCCCGCCATCACCGCCGTGGTGCTTGGCGGGGCCAATATTTATGGTGGTTCCGGTTCCATTATCGGCACCGCCATTGCGGTTTTATTAGTGGGATATTTGCAACAAGGTTTGCAAATGGCAGGAGTGCCAAATCAGGTGTCCAGCGCCCTTTCCGGTGCGCTACTTATCGTCGTTGTCGTAGGTCGTTCCGTTAGCCTGCATCGCCAGCAAATTAAAGAGTGGCTGGCGCGTCGGGCCAATAACCCATTGCCATAAAGGATATCTTCATGACACTTCATCGCTTTAAGAAAATCGCCTTACTTAGCGCTCTTGGCATTGCCGCAATCTCTATGAATGTGCAGGCCGCAGAGCGTATTGCATTTATTCCCAAACTGGTTGGCGTGGGATTTTTTACCAGCGGTGGCAACGGCGCACAACAAGCGGGTAAAGAGCTGAGCGTTGATGTGACCTACGACGGGCCGACAGAACCCAGTGTTTCTGGTCAGGTACAGTTGATTAATAACTTCGTCAATCAAGGTTATAACGCCATTATCGTTTCTGCGGTTTCGCCTGATGGCTTGTGTCCGGCACTGAAACGCGCCATGCAACGTGGTGTGAGAGTGCTGACCTGGGACTCTGATACTAAACCGGAGTGCCGCTCTTACTACATTAATCAGGGAACGCCCGCCCAGTTGGGAGGTATGTTGGTGGATATGGCGGCGCGTCAGGTGAATAAAGACAAAGCCAAAGTCGCGTTTTTCTACTCAAGCCCCACCGTTACGGACCAAAACCAGTGGGTGAAAGAAGCGAAAGCGAAAATCGCCAAAGAGCATCCTGGCTGGGAAATTGTCACTACGCAGTTTGGCTATAACGATGCCACTAAATCATTACAAACCGCAGAAGGAATATTAAAAGCGTATAGCGATCTCGACGCCATTATCGCCCCCGATGCCAATGCCCTGCCCGCTGCCGCACAAGCCGCAGAAAACCTGAAAAATGACAAAGTAGCGATTGTCGGATTCAGTACGCCAAATGTGATGCGCCCGTATGTAGAGCGCGGCACGGTGAAAGAATTTGGACTGTGGGATGTGGTTCAGCAAGGCAAAATTTCAGTGTATGTCGCGGATGCATTATTGAAAAAAGGATCAATGAAAACGGGCGACAAGCTGGATATCCAGGGCGTAGGTCAGGTTGAAGTCTCGCCAAACAGCGTTCAGGGCTATGACTACGAAGCGGATGGTAATGGCATCGTACTGTTACCGGAGCGCGTGATATTCAACAAAGAGAATATCGGCAAATACGATTTCTGATGTGCATTACTTAACCGGAGTAAGTTATGGCAGATTTAGACGATATTAAAGATGGTAAAGATTTTCGTACCGATCAACCGCAACAAAATATCCCTTTTACCCTGAAAGGTTGCGGTGCGCTGGATTGGGGAATGCAGTCACGCTTATCGCGGATATTTAATCCGAAAACGGGTAATACCGTGATGCTGGCCTTTGATCATGGTTATTTTCAGGGGCCGACTACCGGACTTGAACGCATTGATATAAATATCGCCCCGCTGTTTGAACATGCCGATGTATTAATGTGTACGCGCGGCATTTTGCGCAGCGTAGTTCCCCCAGCGACCAATAAGCCGGTGGTACTGCGGGCGTCAGGTGCGAACTCTATTCTGGCGGAATTAAGTAATGAAGCCGTGGCGTTATCGATGGATGACGCCGTGCGCCTGAACAGTTGCGCGGTGGCGGCGCAGGTTTATATCGGCAGCGAATATGAACATCAGTCGATCAAAAATATTATTCAGCTGGTCGATGCCGGAATGAAAGTGGGAATGCCGACCATGGCCGTGACTGGCGTGGGCAAAGATATGGTGCGCGATCAGCGTTATTTCTCGCTCGCGACTCGAATCGCCGCTGAAATGGGGGCGCAAATTATCAAAACCTATTATGTCGAAAAAGGTTTTGAACGGATTGTTGCCGGATGTCCGGTACCCATTGTTATTGCTGGCGGTAAAAAATTACCGGAGCGCGAGGCGCTGGAAATGTGCTGGCAGGCTATCGATCAGGGCGCTTCTGGTGTGGATATGGGGCGTAATATTTTCCAGTCTGACCATCCGGTGGCGATGATGAAAGCCGTACAGGCGGTGGTTCACCATAACGAAACGGCTGATCGGGCATATGAACTCTATCTGAGTGAAAAACAGTAACTGCGGATTTAAGGAGAAGAATTATGCACGTCACACTGGTTGAAATTAACGTTCATGAAGACAAGATTGACGAGTTTATCGAAGTTTTTCGCCAGAACCACCTGGGCTCTGTACAGGAAGAAGGCAATTTGCGCTTCGATGTCTTACAGGACCCAGAAGTGAATTCGCGCTTTTATATCTACGAAGCCTATAAAGATGAAGACGCAGTGGCATTCCATAAAACCACGCCCCACTACAAAACCTGTGTCGCGAAACTGGAATCTTTAATGACCGGGCCGCGTAAAAAACGTCTGTTTAATGGGTTGATGCCGTGAGGCGAATTCATCAGTTTTATCTACAATTGGGGTAACGCGCTGACGGGAGTAAATAAATGTCTGACTGGAACCCCTCTTTATATCTGCACTTTGCCGCTGAACGATCGCGTCCGGCGGTGGAGCTGCTTGCCAGAGTACCGCTGGAGAATATCGAATACGTTGCCGATCTTGGCTGTGGCCCAGGTAACAGCACCGCCCTTCTAAACCAACGTTGGCCTGCTGCCAGGATAACAGGCATCGACTCGTCTCCGGCGATGATTGCTGAAGCGCGCAGTGCTTTGCCAGACTGCCAGTTCGTGGAAGCAGACATCCGCAACTGGCAACCGGAACAGGCACTCGATCTGATTTTTGCTAATGCCTCACTGCAATGGCTGCCCGACCACTACGAATTGTTTCCTCATCTGGTTTCTTTACTTAATCCGCAGGGCGTGCTGGCAGTACAGATGCCAGATAACTGGCTGGAGCCGACCCATGTGCTCATGCGCGAAGTTGCCTGGGAACAAAACTACCCGGATCGCGGGCGTGAGCCGTTGGCTGGCGTTCATGCTTACTACGATATTTTGAGCGAAGCCGGATGTGAGGTCGATATCTGGCGAACCACCTACTATCACCAGATGCCGTCACACCAGGCGATTATCGATTGGGTGACTGCCACTGGATTACGTCCGTGGTTACAGGATCTGACCGAGAGCGAACAGCAGCTTTTTCTTAAGCGCTACCATCAGATGCTGGAAGAGCAGTATCCACTGCAAGAGAACGGACAGATACTGCTGGCATTTCCGCGTCTTTTTATTGTTGCCCGGCGTATGGAGTAAATATCACGTCAGCTGGTAATGACGATCGGGAAGAATTTTTGCTGGAATTTCGGCTTCATCGTTCATCTGTAACAGGTCAATTTCAATAGCGTTGCAGATGGCATCCAGTGGTAAATCATTGTTTTCAGTACCGAACGGATCTTCCAGTTCTTCCGCCAGACAATCCAGCGAAATAAAAGTGTAGGAAATCAGCACAGAGATAAAAGGCGTCATGTAATGCAGGTCCACGACCAGCGCGAACGGCAGCATGATACAAAACAGATAAACGGTACGATGCAAAATCAGGGTGTAGGCAAAGGGAATTGGCGTATAGGCAATGCGCTCGCATCCTGCCAGGACCGCTGAAATATCATTAAGCCGATCGTTGAGGCTAATAAACAGGATATCTGAAAGCTGCCCATTGCGGCGCTGAACCGCCAACCACTCCCCCATTATTAACAAGATACGGTTAGCTGGAGAGTTCGAAGCCAGTACAGGCTGAAGATCTTCAGTCTTGAGATAATGAGCCAGCACTTCCGCCTGTGGCTGTTTGCGTAATGTCATGCGTAAACAGTGGGCGAAGGCGATTTGCAACCGGGCAAACTCCCTTACACTTGCCGAATCCGGCAATGTCGTTTTTACCTCGCGCAGTAACGACCGTGAGGCAATCATCAACTGCCCCCAAAGTTTTCGCGCTTCAACGTAACGGGCGTACCCGGCATTATTACGAAAACCAAGAAAAATGGCGATGGCGACACCGAGAATGCTGAACGGTGCGAGGGTGAATTTGATGCCCAGATGCGTGTACCAGGGCAGCATGAAAATAACAGCGATAGAAAAGAGAAAATTGAGTAGTAAGCGCGATGATATCTTGGATAATACTGAGCCGTGCCAGACAAAAATACGGCGCAGCCAGTGTTGTTGTGGACGAACAATCATGGTTATCTTCAGGCGTGAAAAAGTCGCCCTATTAAACGTGATTACGATCACATTCTCAAGACGCTATTTACAAATTACCTACAAGCTTACAACATTAACAGGCGCTGCATGTGGCATCTGTTAATGATAAAGGCACATAGGATGTTGTAACTAATATAGTGAAATAAGAAACCCGGTCGAAACCGGGTTCAGAAGTAACGGTGTTATTAACACAACGGACGTACAGCTTCGCGCATCCCTTTTTCAAGAATCGCATCCAGGTCATTAGCAACCTGCTCGACCAGACCAGGCACTTGCGTCAGGTCCTGCTCCCAGTGGTCTTTTTCTGCCAACACAATCGCTACCAGTTCCTGGGTACCGATAACACGGTCACGATGCTGGCTCCAGAGTTGCTGATAACGTTCCAGCCAGTGTGCATCGTCCTGTACCGGATATGTTTCTCCGTTACGCTCACCACGATAGAACGCAATCAATGCCGCTAATGCGAAAGTAAGGCGCGCCGGAAGTGTGCCGTTTGCCTTCTGCCCTGCCAGCAGCTGCGGCAGGATGCGGGTGCGGAACTTGGTCATACCGTTGAGCGCGATAGACAGCAGCTGATGCTTAATGTACGGGTTACGGAAACGCCCGGTGACTGCACTGGCGAAAGATTCCAGTTCATCACGAGGCAAATCCAGTACCGGAATAATTTCTTCGTAGATGGCTTTTTCAACGAATGCGCAAATTTCAGCATCGTTCATCGCTTCACCTACGGTATCCAGCCCTGCCTGGAACGCCACCGGCACCAGCGCGGTGTGCGCACCGTTGAGGATTGCCACTTTGCGTTCTTTATACGGTTTAATATCGTCAACAATCAGCACGTTGAGCGGATATTTGTCCAGGCGCAGCTCAGTCGCTAAGGATTTCGGCCCCTGAATCACAAACAGGTAAAAGTGTTCAGCGGTGTCGAGGAAACCATCGTGATAACCCAGTTCTTCTTCCAGTTTAGCCACTTCATCGCGCGGATAACCGGTAACGATACGGTCCACCAGCGTAGAACAGAAGCTGTTAGCCTGATCCAGCCATTGAATAAATGCTTCTGGCAGTGCCCACTCTAGCGCATAGCGCAGCACCAGTTCACGCAACGCGTCGCCATTGTAGTCAATCAACTCACACGGAATGATGATCCAACCTTTATCCAGCGCACCGTTGAAATGGCTAAAGCGTTCGAACAGCAGACGGGTCAGTTTTGCCGGATAGCTTACCGCTGGTGCGTCATCGAATTTATCGCCCGCATGGTAGCTGATCCCCGCTTCGGTGGTGTTAGAGAAAACAAAGCGCATTTCCGGGTTGTGCGCCAGTTTCAGGAATTCATCGTATTCACTGTAGACGCTGATTTCACGATTAACCGAGCGAATCAGACGCGCGTCGCTGACCGCTTCCCCCTTCTCATTCAGGCCACGGATAATGGTGGTGTACAGACCATCCTGCGTGCTCAGTGACGGCGGGAATGAAGTTTCAATCGGACGAACAACGACCACACCAGAATTCAGATCGGTGTGCTCATTCAGGAGATCGATTTGCCAGTCAACAAAGGCGCGCAGGAAGTTACCTTCACCAAACTGAATGATACGTTCTGGATACTGTGCACCGGGAAAATCGCGACGATTTAGTGTTTTCACAATGGGTTCCCTTCTGATTAGTCATACAACCTGTTTGAATTGGTACGACAGGTTAGCAAACTTTAATACGCCGAACCCCTGTTTTGATCAACTCCTGATGATTAATGAGCAGTTTTATGAGAAAAGTGTGGCGCGGATCATGGTTTAATCGAGGAAATACGCCTTTTCCTGGATCATAAAGTGGTAGAACACATTGCATTCAAATCGCGCGGAATGAATAAAGATGTCAGACAACTTCCTCACCGTAACGCATAGTGCTGGTACGGTTGCGCCCATCTTTCTTCGAGCGATACAGACACGTATCGGCTTCGACCATCAATTTATTAAAATCATCGGTCAGCGTTCGGTACGATGCGCGACCACTACCGACGCCAATACTTACCGTGAGATAAAGCGTTTTTTGTTGCCAGGTGAATGGTTGCAGTTCAACGCCTTTACGGATTTTTTCCGCCATTAGCAGACCATCGACAGGATTCACCGACGGCACTGCAACAGCAAATTCTTC
>ERZ1673696.2307-NODE-2307-length-13695-cov-4.591276_pt1 | contig 13695 bp, 8 predicted proteins | sample MGYA00580226_ERZ1673696 | MGnify/ENA primary metagenome ERZ1673696 (study PRJEB41218, sample SAMN15661743) | gut metagenome | host: Homo sapiens | place: Canada: London | collected 2015-08-20/2019-03-30 | study: EMG produced TPA metagenomics assembly of... | reverse complement strand
TTTTTGTTTTTACCGGGGTTCCGTCCAGTTGTAGTTCGATACCGCGGTTACGCACTTTCCCGGAGTTCATCGTTGCTTTGGTATAACCGGTCGTTTGATCCATCGGTACGTCGAGAATCTGATTCCGGGTGATATTGTTATAAAAAGCCAGATCCAGTCCGAAACGCTGCTTGAACATCCGCCAATCCAGTCCGACCTCTATGCTATTGGAGATTTCAGGTTTGAATCTGGCATTGTAAAGCGTGGGAGATACGGAAGCCGATCCCGGAAAGGCAGAGGTATTATAATATTTGGCTGTTTTATAGGGATCGGTATCATTTCCTACCTGTGCCCAGGAAGCTCTCAACTTGGCAAACGATATTTGTTCGGGTAGGCGGAGTAGGTCTGAAAGTATAAAACTCGTACTCACAGAAGGATAGAAAAAAGAGTTGTTGCCGGAGGGGAGTGTACTCGACCAGTCGTTCCGTCCGGTTACATCCAGAAAGATCTTATTGGCATAAGATAAGGTGGCTGTGCCGTACACACTATTTACCCGTTTGTTTCTTTCCGTAAAGGTGGTGATCGGGGCAGCGACTCCGTTACTCAGTTTATAAACTCCCGGAGTGATCAGGTCTTTTACGTAAGCCTGTTGCATTTTGTATTTATTGTCCATCCGGTTGGCTCCTACCGATACACTCAGATTGAAACTGTTGCTCAATTGGTTCCGGTAGGTAAGTAGAACGTCCGTATTGTTTTCGTAGCTGAATACATCTTGTTGCTGGTAATATCCTTTGGGGAAATTCTTCAGACCATAAGGACGGATCATTTCGCGGGTATCGAAACTCAGGTCGATACCGGAACGGATCATCAATTCCCATTTCGGTGAAAATTCATAGATGATCGAACCGGTTGCGACAACACCGTGTTTTTCCATCGGATTCAGACATTCGTAGGCGATAACGTAAGGATTGTCCAACCAGGGACTGAACGGACGCAATATTTCCCGTCCTTCTTTCCCTTTCACCCAGCGTTGTTGGTACCAGCGTACATCGACGCTCGGATTGGTCAGGATCATAAAATAAGGGATAGAGGAGTTGTTATATCCCGTTGCCGGCAGATTATCGCTTTGCCGTTTGACATAATTGACCTTGGCGGAAACTCTTAACTTATCGGTTACCTGGTTTTGGAAGGAGCCCGATACGGCGATCCGGTTAAAACCCGTGTTCGGCATGATCCACTCATTTTGGGTATAAGTAAGCGATAGGCGAACGGCACTTTTTTCCGACGAACCGTCGATCGCAATACTGTTGACGAGTGTATAACCTGTCTGCCAGAATGCTTTACGGTGATTTCTCTTCACCCATGGGGTACGGACCGTACCCATCTGCTGGGTTTCGGGGTCGTATTGATAATAGAGCGAACCGTCCAGTTTAGGCCCGAACGAAAGAGCTACATTGCCTGAAGCGGCTCCGTCTTCGGAATCTCCGTAAGAGTAATACAGTTTGCCCGAAGCATTGGTCTTTAAATCACCTTGACCGTATTCTTCCTGGAATTCAGGCCAGTGTAATACCCGGTCGAAACTGGAGTTGGAATTAAAAGTCACTCCCAGGTATTTTTTCTTTTTATTCACGCCTGATTTCGTCGTCACGAGCATCACTCCATTGGCTGCCCGGCTTCCGTATAAAGCAGCTGCGGTAGCTCCTTTCAGCACCTGGATACTGGCGATGTCATCCGGATTGATATCGGCTATGCCATTCCCGTAATCTACCGGTACGTCACCACCACCTCCGGCTCCGTAGGAGTTCGAGCCATCACCTGTCATCTGACTGTTTAAAGGCACTCCGTCCAATACGATCAAGGCATTGTTGCCGTCGATATTCAGAGAAGCATCCCCGCGTAAAGTAATCCGGGCGGAGGAGATCGGACCGGAAGAAGTCGACAGGATATTTGCTCCGGCTACTTTTCCGACCAATGCAGAAGCCCAGTTGGTCGGTGTCGCATCGGACATCATCTTTTCAGTAACGGTTTGGGTGGAATAGCCCAAGCCTTTTTCTTCTCTCTTAATCCCTAAAGCTGTGACTACTACGCCTTCCAATTCTTGCCGTTCTTCTTCCAGGGTAACATCGATCACTGTTTTGCCGTTCCATTTCAATTCCTGTGTTTTAAAGCCTAAAAAGCTGAAAACGAGCACAGCGTCTTTATCTGCTTGCCCCATAGATAAAGAATAAGTCCCGTCATTTTGTGTTACCACTCCCAGCGTTGTTCCTTTTATCAGGACGGCCACCCCGGGCATCGGACTTCCCTGCACATCTTTGACGGTGCCCGATAACACCATATCTTGCCCGAAACCTAACTTACAGGTAAGACATAAGACCCATAAAGTCGTAAAAATTCGTTTTGTCATACTGATTTTACACCTACTTTTCATAGTAATTTTAATTATTTTTTACAGGTGTAAAAGTATATTCAAGAAAAAACGGAATCATTACAAAAAAGTGAAGATTCCGTTAACCCGTCACGACTCAACTATTTTTTATCCTCTCATTGATCAGATCGCGGTATTCCCAGTAAGCTTGTTCCAATAACGGCATTTTTTCAGCGAAGAAAGCATATATTTTATCCCAATCCGCGGGATGGTATAGATTGACATCTTTCAATTCGAAATAAATCACACTTAACGGGCGTTCGCCCATGCCGAGGTAATCTTCGTCCCAATGCAGATCCTCCCCGCAATCCGCTGCCATGAGTTTCCGGTAAGACTGAAAACATTCGTAGATTTCGTATCTTCTCAAATCGTTTTTATGGTCGATTTGGAACAATACCAGAGCTTTTTGTTCATCGGCATAAAATTTGAGTTGGGTAGACTTGATTTTAACTCCTGTCAACACCCATTTCCGGTAAATCTTATGTTTGGAACAATAGCGTTTAAATCCGTTCCAAAAATTGATTTTAAGCTCTTTTGCTTCCTCCTTCGACCACATAATCGTTGAAAATTGAATATAAAAAAATGAAAATAATTATCTTTGCAAAGATAGAATTAATTGGGCGAAAGTTTATAATGTCTATGCCTTAGTTTAATTGCTTATGTTAGAACTAAAATACGATTATCACAGTATAGAGGCCGGATGTGACGAAGCCGGGAGGGGATGTCTGGCAGGTCCTGTTTTTGCTGCTGCCGTAATCCTGCCGGATAATTTTTCCGACGAATTGCTCAATGACTCTAAGCAGCTTTCGGAAAAACAACGGGCCGGGCTCCGTCCGGTCATCGAACGGGAAGCTTTGGCTTGGGCTGTGGCTAGTGTCGATAATCACGAAATCGACAAGATCAATATTCTGAATGCTTCTATTCTGGCGATGCACCGGGCTTTAGACCAATTGAAAGTACGCCCCGGACACATCATTGTCGACGGTAACCGTTTTAAAAAATACAGAGATATTCCTCACCTTTGTATTGTTAAAGGTGACGGTAAATATATGTCCATAGCAGCGGCTTCCGTGCTTGCAAAAACTCACCGGGACGAATATATGGAAAACCTTCATGCTCTTTTTCCCGTTTACAATTGGAAAAAAAACAAGGGGTATCCGACACAGGAACACCGGAAAGGAATCGAACAGGCTGGAGTTACGGAATTTCATCGTACCAGTTTTACTTTATTGGACTCACAGTTAAAAATTCAATTTTAAAATAAGAACCTATGCATTAAAACTTGCTCCCTTCTTTTGTATTTAGTTTATTGCTTTTAGCCTTTACCTTTTAAACTTTTACTTTTTATATGGCTTTCATCAATTCGATATTAAGTATTTTCACCCAGAAACGGTTGGCACAGATTGACTTTTTCAAGGCCAATCCGATAAAAGTACAACGGGATACGTTACAGGAATTATTAACTCTGGCAGCAAACACCGAATATGGTCGGAAATATCACTTCAACACTATTTTGACTGCCGAACAATACCGGGAGCGTTTACCGATCGTCCATTATGAAGACATCCGGGATCTGGTCCTGCGGACTATGGAAGGGCAGAATAATTTGCTTTGGCCCGAAGAGATCAAATGGTTCGCCAAATCGTCGGGGACTACCGATGCCAAAAGTAAGTTCATCCCGGTAAGTCCTTCTGTACTTGAAAATTGTCATTTCAGAGGGGGAAAAGATGTCATCGCTATTTTTAACAGGCTCTATCCGGAAGCACAGGTATTTAGTGGAAAGACTCTGGCTTTGGGGGGGAGTAGCGAGGTTTCTAAAAGTAATAGCCATTGCCAGTACGGTGATTTGTCGGCCATTATGATTTCTAATACCCCTTTTTGGGCCAATATGATGAAAACCCCCGATTCATCTATCATGCTGATGAGTAATTGGGAGGAGAAAATCGAGAAGATATGTGAGACGACGATCAAAGAAGATGTCCGTTGCCTGGCAGGAGTTCCTTCCTGGTTTCTGACGGTCATTCATAAAATTTTAGAAAAAACAGGAAAAAGCAACCTGCATGAAGTGTGGCCTAACCTGGAGTTGTTTATTCATGGTGGGATTAGTTTTATTCCTTACCGGGAACAATACAAACGTCTTCTGCCTGATCCTAAGATGAAGTATCTGGAAACCTACAACGCTTCGGAAGGTTTCTTCGGTTTACAGGATGATCCGGAAGATGCTTCTATGTTGCTGATGTTGGACTATGGGGTTTACTATGAATTTCTTCCTATGAGTGAGCTCGGTAAAACCAAACCCCGGACTTTATTATTGGAAGAAGTGGAAACCGGGGTCAATTATGCGCTTATCATTACGACCAATGGAGGGTTATGGCGTTATATGATCGGAGATACCATTCAATTTACTTCGGTTAAACCGTATAAGTTCAGGATTACCGGTCGCACAAAATTGTTTATCAATGCTTTTGGAGAGGAACTGATCATCGATAATGCAACAGAGGCGCTCAAACGGGCATGTGCAGAGACCGGCGCAGATGTTTACGAATTTACTGCGGCTCCTGTCTTTATGGAAGAAGGGAAAAAAGGCGCTCATGAATGGTTGATCGAGTTCAATACACCTCCTGCCGATCCGGAGTATTTTGCCGGTATCCTGGATCAGGAACTTCAAAAATTAAATTCCGATTATGAAGCCAAACGGTTGTTATCTCTGGAGCGTTTACGCCTGCATATCGCCCGTCCCGGACTTTTCAACGACTGGCTTAAAGAGAAAGGTAAACTGGGAGGACAACACAAAGTGCCCCGGCTTTGGAATGACCGGACACATCTTGAAGAGTTATTGCTGCTGGACCGGAAATAAAATTCGGACAGGGACAGGGCCTCCGGAGGGGCTTATAGATTGTAGGCCTGCAGCTTTTAAAGCCGGACCGGTAGCTTTGTTGTGAAAATTGGAGGGGAAGTGATAGCTTCCCCAAACTGTATCCGGCGGCTTTGTGCCGGTCAGACAACGGTTTTTCCAGACCATCCCCTGTTCTGTTTTCCGGCTGTTTTATTGTTGAATGAGTTATACCGGAGGCTGTGGGAGTATACCGGTTTCATGGCCGGAAGGTTTATTTATCGGGGAGGAGTACCACTTTTTGCCGGGGAAAAATATGTCCGAAACGGTCGGTGACTTCGATCTCGATTTCCCGGGCTTTTTCAGATGGAGTAGCTTCAAAATAAAAGAAAGATTCCTGGGGTTGGGTATATTTCTCGGTCTTCAATCGGCCGACATATTCCAGATAATCGGGATCATAGCCGTTAAAACGTTGCATTGCCCCTTTAGCGGCTCCGTCTTCATACCATTTCACCTGCCATTTTTTATCCCAGTTCCAGACCTTGGCAATGACGCTGTTCGGTTTTTCTTTCACAGTTCCCCGGGGAAATACTTTAAATTGCCAGTTGCGCTCATGGCCTACGGATTTATAAAACCATTCTATTTCCGAGCCTGTAATTTCGAAAACATCATAACCGTTAGGGGTACCGTCACGATTTTCATCGGCTGTCCACCAGGTTCCGCAGATGGCTCCTATATTGTGTTCGATAATACCGGGTTTGATTTCATGGTTGGAATTCAGGTGGGTATGCCCTGAGATCAGACTGACTGGGTGGTTTTTCAAAATACCGAACAATTCTTCTCCGCCGGGGATGATACCCCGGTCAGCATAATAAAAAGGGGAATGGGTGGCGATGAGGATTGGAGCATTTTCCGGAAGGTACTTTAAAAGTTGGCCTACCCATTGAATTTGTTCCTCCGTCAGGGCTTCGGTATATTTTTTATTTCCCTCGTAGAGGATGTTGTCGAGTACAATGCAATAGACTTTTCCTAATTGAAAAGCGTAATAAGCCGGACCGAAATATTTTTCGTAGGTGTGGGCAGAAGCTTTGTCCGACAAGATTTCCTTATCATGATCATGATTACCGATAACGGGATAAAAAGGTATCTTTAGTCGGGCCATTTCTTTTTTGTAGACCGGGAAGTGTTCGAAATGATCCCAGACGATATCTCCCAGACTGATTCCGGTGACCGGTGTAGCCGGGGGATAACTTGCAATCATCTCTTGCAGGTCGGGAATACTTTGGGTCTGGAAACGCTGGAACTGTTCATCCGTTTTGGTTTGTACGTCCGCGATGGCTAGCAGGATATGATGACTCCTTTTTCCTGTCTCGGTCAGCTGGAAGATATAATCTTCTTTTTCCGGATCCAAAGGCAGATAAAATTCAGGAGTTCCCGATCGGTAATCGGCCACATATCCATCCGGGGTCAGGAGGTAAACGAAACGGGCTTCCTGGTCGGTGTCGAGTAGGAAATTCCCTTTTGTGTCTGTCTGGGTGAAATTTATTCCGTCGGTGATGACGACATGGGATAATCCTTTATTTCCTGCTTTTACCTGTCCACGGATAGGCATACAGAAAGCAGCATGACTGAGAATCAGAAATGCTGCCGATAAACAAATTGTCAGGTTCATGATTTATTCTTTGATTAAGATAGAATTGAAAACAGTTAATATTTCTTCAGGAGATTTGGCCTTTTTCAGGGCTTTTTCGAGCTCTCCGGTTTCTTCCTCATAGTAAGCGACAAAGGCTGCATCCAGGCATTTCGACAGTTCTGCCGTAGCTGTTTGTTCGTTGATTTCCTGCCGGCGGACTGCTTTTTTGAAATAACTGTCCAGCTTCATAACCGAGTTATAAATCGCGGGTTTATAGATTTCCATCGTGTTATCGGTGAATCCTACCGTTGCTGTATGCCGGCGGACATATACTTTCTGAGTAGCATACAGTTTGCGGGCAATCCGGTCCCCGAGGAAGTGCTGGGGATATTCTTTCAGGTCTGCATGATTCAGGTCGATCCCATAATTGGTGAATACAAATTGAGGAGTTTTCGCCGGTATAGGAGTACTGGCTGAAGCTGCAGTCGTTCCATGTGTCTTGTTATCGGCCAGAGCCATCCGTTGAGCTTTTACCGAAAACCCTAATGCGATAAGTGCTAAAAATAAAATTGTAATTTTCATATTCTTTTTTATTCAATGTGATTTCCCTTATTTTTCAATGCAAAGTAAGAACAGAGAAATTACAGCCTGGTGAATAAATTATTTCGATTCGGTTAAATTTGGGGTACCGTAGGTTTGGATAAGAAAGTTAGTTACATGTTTGTTTTTTCCCTTCGGTTTCCTATTTTTGTTTCGGAAACATGGACTTTTTTTCCCGACATATTATTATTATATTTGTTCAGGTATTTTCAGTAATTCTATGACAGAGGAAGCGATGTTATTCCGGCGGGTGCAGGAGGGATGTTGGGAGGCTTTCGATGTGCTGTTTCATACTTATGCGGAACAGCTGTTTTTTTATGCGATGGGGTTTGTGAATAACCGGGAGGAAGCCAGGGATATTGTGCAGAGAACGTTTATTACTTTGTGGGAACAGCGGGGGAAGATTCAGTGTACGGGGGCTATTTATCCTTATTTGTTACGTTTGGTGAAAAATGCTTGTCTTAATTATCAGGTGCATGAGAAAGTGAAGGAACGTTATTTGTTGGAAAAACGAATGACGGAGGAGGAAGGGGAAGAAGTGCCGGCAGATGAGGAGGAGGAGTTTGAGGTGCAATATGCCCGTTTGCGGAAAGTGGTGGATGGTTTGCCGGAGAAATGCAGGGAAATTTTTATTTTGGGATGCGTAGATGGGTTGAGTTATAAAGAAGTGTCGGAGAAAATGGGAGTGTCGGTGAATACGGTGAAGACACAGATTAAGTTGGCGTACAGGAAGTTGAAATTAGAATTAGGAGGGCAAAATTTTGTGTGGGAGTGGACTGCTGGGGGAGTATTGTTTATATTGATGCAAAAATAATTTTCAAAAAAAGTATTTTTCTTTTCACCCTGATCGGCTATCTTCTTGTTTAGAAGATAGGAAAAGATAGTTAAAGCCTTTATAAAAAATAGACTTATGGTAGAACAAGAGGAAAAGAGATGGTTGCGTGCTGTGGTGGAGGGTGAGGTTGAGCCGGGAAGTGAGGAGTGGGAGCAAGTCTGTACGGATTCTGCTTTTACGCGGGTGAGGGAGAAGGTCGGTGCTGTTGCCAGACTGGATTTTACACAGCAGGAAGATGAGGTGGAGGGGATGTGGAGAGTGTTGGTGGACCGGAGGAAGAAGGGGTTGGAGCGGCGGGCCCGGGGGCGGAAACGTTTATTGCGGTGGATATCCGGGACGGCTGCGGTGGTGGCGTTGGGAATCGGAGGATGGTTATCGATCCGGGGAGTGGAAAGAGAACAGGTGGTTGTGGTAGGCGGAAGAACGGTAGAGGGTAGGACAGAGTTGGTGTTGCCGAATGGAGAGAGGCGGGTATTGGGGGACGGTAAGGTAAGGGTGGTGTCGGACAGTTGCGGAGAGATGCGGACGGAGAATAGAACGCTGATTGTAGAGTTGGGAGGGCAGGAGACGAAGAAAGCGGAGTATTATACGCTGAATGTTCCTTATGGGGAAAAATATAGTATTGAATTGCCGGACGGGACCAAGGTATTTTTGAATGCGGGGACGACGTTGAGGTATCCGGATCATTTTGAAGGAGGGAGCCGGGAAGTGTATTTGAATGGGGAAGCTTATCTGGAAGTGACAAAGGATGCGGAACATCCCTTTGTGGTGAAAACGGAGGAGGTGGAGGTGAAGGTATTGGGGACCGTATTCAATGTGAATGCTTACCCGGAAGGGGAGTGGGTCAGGACAACTTTGGTAGAGGGGAAGGTAGAAGCGGTTTGCGGAGGTCGGTTGTTTGTGATGGAACCGGGAATGCAGGTGGCTTATTCGAAGGGAACGGGTGAGACTGAGTATAAAAAGGTGGACACACATTTGTTTACCTCGTGGAAAGACGGGTATTATGAGTTTGAGGAGATGGAGTTGGGGGAATTGATGCCGTTGCTGGGACGGTGGTATGCTGTAGGAGTGGATTTTGAAGAACCGGAATTGAAACGGTTAAAGTTCAGTGGGCGCTTGCAGCGCTATGAGACGGTGGCGGATTTGGTGAAGATGTTGGAATACACGGGGGATGTCGTATTTGAGGTGAAGAATGACCGGATTTTGGTCCGGAAGAGATAAAAGAAAAAGCAGGCAGTGGATCTGATCAATCCTCTGCCTGCCGGAGTTCAAGATACCTCCGGAAATCCTTGCAAGAAACGGAGGTATTCAATTTTAATTTAAACACAGCAAATTTATGAAAAAAATGCAGGACACAGCATCGCCAGGGCATTTTGTGTGCAGGCGGATGTTAATCTTAAAAACTTTTCTGGTAATCCTGTTGTGGAGTACCTGTCTCGTTTCTGGTTACAGGGGACATGCTCAGGAGAGAACGACGGTTACGGTGAACATGACGGATGTCACGCTGAATGAGGTGATAACCGAGTTGAAAAAGCAAACGAAGTATGATTTTTTTTACAACAGCGAGCTGGTGAAATCGAAGGGTAGAGTGAGTGTGCGGGCACGTAATTTAGATCTGCGGGAGGTGTTGGAACAGGTATTGACGCCGGTAGGGCTGGAATATGCTATTCAGCAGGATTTGATTACGATTCGTGAGAGACGGGTACAGCAGGAGGTGGCGAAGATAGAGATGATTACGGTGAGTGGCAAGGTGACGGATAAGGATGGTAATCCAGTGGTTGGGGCTACAGTTGTGATTCATGGAACGACACAAGGTGTGGCGACGGATGTCGACGGTAAATATTCTTTGATGACCCGTCCGGACGATGTGTTGACGATATCTTTTATCGGTTATAAAACAGAAGTGGTGCCGGTGAAGGAGAATAAACATTTGAACGTGATTTTGAGCCCGGCGTCGGAGGATTTGGAAGAGGTGACGGTGGTGGCTTTCGGACAACAGAAAAAAGAGAGTGTCGTGTCGGCAATTACGACAGTACGTCCGATGGACCTGAAGTCGTCAAACAGTGACTTGACAAGCAGTTTTGCCGGTAAGATCGCCGGTATGGTAGGCTGGCAGACAGGGGGATTGCCGGCGGCTTTAACGGAAGATGAAATGAATACGAAATTTTATATCCGTGGTATTACGTCGTTTCAGACAGGGGCGAATGTGGACCCCTTGATTTTGTTGGATGGCGTAGAGTCGTCGAAGCTGGATTTGGCACGTATAGCTCCGGAAGATATCGAAACATTCAGTGTGATGAAGGATGCTTCGGCTACGGCGATGTACGGTGCACGTGGTGCGAACGGAGTGATTTTGGTGACGACGAAAAAAGGACAGGAGGGGAGTGTGTATGCGACAGCACGTTACGAGACGGTGTTTTCAATGCCGACAAAGCGTATCGATGTGGTGGATCCGGTGGATTATATGAAAATGTATAACCGGGCGCTTTTGACCCGGGATCCGTTGGCAACGCCGAAATATAGTGTGGAACGTATCAACCGGACCCGCTCGGGAAAGTATCCGTCTTGGGTTTATCCGGCGAATGACTGGTATAAGATTTTATTCAAAAACTATAATGTGAACCACCATGCAGGTTTGAATATCCGGGGAGGTTCGAAGGTAATTCAGTACTATGCTTCGGTGAATTACAACCGTGATCAGGGGATGTTGAAGACAGATAAGTTGAATGACTTCGATTGTAATATTACGAATAATCAAACGGCTTTTCGTGTGAATTTGACGATTGATTTGAAAGCCGGTATTAAATTATTGATTAATTCGTCGACAACTATAGATAAATACCACGGTCCTTTGACTAGTGTCAATCAGGCGTATGAGTTAGCGTTTAATGCTTCGCCGGTAGATTTTGCCCCTTTATATCCGGGAGATGAGAATTATGGGTGGCCGCATTTGCGTTTCGGTACGACAGAGGCCAATCAGGAGAATCCTTATATGATGATTCAGAAGGGATATCTGGAACGGACTCGCTATTCTACGACCAATCGGGCGGAGTATATCCATAACTTGTCGGGCCTGGTAAAGGGGTTGGAGTTGCGGGGGAGTGTGGCAGTGTCACAGGCCGGATATTATACGACTGGTTTTACAACCAATCCTTTCAAATATTCTTTGTTGAATTATGATTTTGAAACAGGCAAACACCGGTTGCAGGATTTGTCTCCTTTTGGTGCCAGTTATGCCTTGTCTATAGATCCCACAGCCAAGGCTTCGACGACAGAGACGCGTGTTACGTATGAGGCACGTGCTTTGCATACGGCAGCATGGAAAGAGCATCAGACCTCACTGACAGGGGTGTTCCAGGCTCAGGATTATACGTTTACGCCGGTGTCTAATGTCTTGACAGGTATGCCGCAACGGAACATGATGTTTTCAATGCGTGGAACGTATGGGTTTAAAGACCGTTATTTTGTAGAGGCAAGTTTTGGTTATAACGCATCGGAACGTTTTGCAAAGAGTAACCGTTGGGGGTTATTCCCGGCAGGTGGTCTGGCATATGTGATATCGAGCGAACCCTTTATGAACGGGACAGCCCATTGGCTGAACTTTTTGAAGCTGCGGGTTTCGTATGGCAAGGTAGGCAACGACGGAGTGATTAAGGTTCCCCGCTTTTTGTTTTTGCAGACGATGGGTACCTTGACGAATGTATTGAATCCGGAACCGGGAGGCAGACCAACGATTTACAGGATTGTACAGGGATATGCAAATCCGAATTTGAAGTGGGAAGTGGCGGAGCAGGTGAATTTCGGTTTGGAGACCAAGTTGTTCAAGGGGATTGTCGAGTTTAATCTGGATGCTTACCAGGAGATCCGTCACAATATCATTGGCTACCGTGCCTCTGTTCCGGCACATGCGGGTATTGCTCTTCCACAATTGGATAATATGGGTAAGGCCCGGTCGAGGGGTATAGACTTTTCGGGTAAGATCCAGCATGCTTTTAACAAAGATTTATGGGTGATTCTGAACGGTACTTTGACTTATAATAAGGTTGTGTATAAAGAAATCGAGGAAGCGATGAATAAACCGGCATGGCAAAGTATGGTGGGGAAAGAGATTTCACAGAAAATCGGTTATATTTCGGACGGACTCTTCCAGGATCAGGCGGAAATCGAAAATGCTCCGGTACAGGCAGGATCGCCTCAGCCAGGAGATATCCGTTACCGGGATTTGAATAACGATGGAAGGATTGATGTAAATGATGTGACTTATATCGGTTTTCCGGAGACTCCGCGTGTGACCTATGGCTTTTCAGGTTTTGTCAATTACAGTAATTTTGAGTTCAGTTTTGCTTTTCAGGGGTCGGGGAAACGTTCTTTCTTTATGGACCCGAGCGAATTGTCTCCTTTTGTGGATGACCATGCGATGTTGACAGCTATTTATAAGGATCACTGGTCGGAAGATAATATGATCCGGAAACCTTTCTGGCCTCGTTTATCGACCCAGAATCTGATTAAACATTCGCCGGAGGAGGATTGGTATAATAAAAATGCAACAGAGGTTCGCAAGAGTACTTATTTCATGCGGGAATGCCGTTTCCTGAGATGTACTTCGTTGGAGTTGGCGTACAATATGCCAAAGAAATTGATGGAACGTTGGGGACTGCAAAATATGAAGTTTTTTGTGCGGGCGAACAATCCTTTCCTGATTTCCAATTTCAAGCTTTGGGATGTCGAGTTGGGTGAGGATGCGTTTAACTATCCGATACAGAAGACTTATACCGTTGGGTTAAACTTTAGTTTCTAATATAAATATAAGGTGGTTATCTATGAAATATGTAAATATATTATTGATTGGTTTGGTCTTGTTATTTCCGGGGTGTACATTTTTGGATGTTGTACCGGAGGGAAATATTGAAAGTATCGAGAGTAACTTTGAGAAACGGGACCAAACGGAGAATTGGTTCAAGTATTGTCATTTCTGGGTCAGTCCGTTTACCACTTCCGTAATTTCGAATCCGGCTTATATGGGGACGGATGAAGTGGTTGCAGGAACTTATTTGCGGGAGAGCGGTTTTAACTGGAGTGGTTTGTATATTGCGGATGGTCTGCAGCGTACGTTCGATCCATTCTGTAATATGTGGCGTCGGGATGCTGTGTATAACAGTATCCGTTATTGTAATACTTTTCTTGAAAAAGTGTGGGGAGTTTATAATATGACGGATGCTGAAAAGAAGTTGTGGGTAGCTGAAATCAAGGCTTTGAAAGCCTATTATTATTTTGAGCTTTTGCGTCATTACGGACCTTTTGTTGTGATGGACGAGAATATCGATCCGGGTGTTCCGGTCGAGGATATGAAAAAGGAAAGAAGTCCGGTGGATGTTTGTGTTGAAGAGATT
>ERZ1673696.2300-NODE-2300-length-13733-cov-17.322854_pt1 | contig 13733 bp, 3 predicted proteins | sample MGYA00580226_ERZ1673696 | MGnify/ENA primary metagenome ERZ1673696 (study PRJEB41218, sample SAMN15661743) | gut metagenome | host: Homo sapiens | place: Canada: London | collected 2015-08-20/2019-03-30 | study: EMG produced TPA metagenomics assembly of... | reverse complement strand
TTGCCCGTTGTGACGCTGTCCACTTTCACGTTTTTCGCCAGTTTGATATTCAGCGCACCGTTTCCGGATACTACACCGATGTTTCCATCTGACAGTTTTGACGCATCGGCACCGCCTTTGATTTCCAGCTGCTCACCCAGTTTTTTATTGATAACTGTTGCATCATCGCCTTTGAAGTTCAAACCTTTTCCAATTGTCGTATTGATGTTTGTAATATCATTGGCATTCTTTGTGATATTTGTCTTATTGGTCTTCACGCCGTCGCTGACTGTTTTCAGCTGGTCTTCCGTGGCCGCCTGTCCATGTACAACTGTCGGGTTGTCAATATCCCAAGTCGTATTTGTAAGGCCGTTTACGGTTCCAGCATCCCCATTCACCGTGACGGGATGGGTCTGCCCTACGGTAACTACATTCCCCAGCCCGACGGTATATTCTCTACCGCCTGTCTCAGCACTGGTTCCTTTCGTAACGGTTACATTGGCGTCTTTCGCTTTGACGGTCGTTGCTTTTGCCGTACCGCCGATGGCCGCATTCAGCTGATCCACATTGACGGCATCGGTTCCGGCCGTGCCGGTTGCCACGTTGGTAATTTTCTGGTTGTTCGCGTTGAGACCATCTTTATTGACATAGGTCTTTCCGTTGATGGTCAAGCTGCCATTCGGCCCAAGATCCACATCTTTTTTCAGCTTCACATTGAGCTTTGCTCCATCAGATACGACGCCAATATTTCCATCTGTCAGATCTGCCGAAGCGCCGCCTTTGATTTCCAGCTTGTCTCCCAGCTTTTTATTAATATCCGCGCCGGAGTCTCCGCCGAAGTTCAGCCCTTTTCCAATTGTCGTATTGATGTTTGTAATATCATTGGCATTCTTTGTGATATTTGTCTTATTGGTCTTCACGCCGTCGCTGACTGTTTTCAGCTGGTCTTCCGTGGCCGCCTGTCCATGTACAACTGTCGGGTTGTCAATATCCCAAGTCGTATTTGTAAGGCCGTTTACGGTTCCAGCATCCCCATTCACCGTGACGGGATGGGTCTGCCCTACGGTAACTACATTCCCCAGCCCGACGGTATATTCTCTACCGCCTGTCTCAGCACTGGTTCCTTTCGTAACGGTTACATTGGCGTCTTTCGCTTTGACGGTCGTTGCTTTTGCCGTACCGCCGATGGCCGCATTCAGCTGATCCACATTGACGGCATCGGTTCCGGCCGTGCCGGTTGCCACGTTGGTAATTTTCTGGTTGTTGGCATTGAGGCCGCTGTTATTGATATATGTCTTTCCGCCTACATGGACGCCGTTATCGTTGATGACGGCTTTATTCGTTCCCGTGCCTGCTGTCACTTCTTTAAATTCCGGCTTTTCACTCATCACTAAATCGAGGCCGTCTCCCGCCGCATTTTTCTTCACGCCCAGGTTTTTGCCCGATACACCGGTGGTCACATCGGCAAGGCCGCCTTTCACGGTCAGTTTGGTGCCGAGGTCACGATGCACTTTGTTCGCCGCGCCGTCATTGCCTTCGAAATCAAGGCCTTTTGCCGTCAATGTATTCGTAACATTGGTCACCGCATTGTTTACGGCTGTCTGCACATCTCCGATATTGGCCGCATTGGTCGTCGTATTTCCGCCGCTGGCTACATTCGTGATGGTCTGGTTATTCGCATTGATGCCGTTATTGGTTACATAGGTCTTTCCGCCTACGGTCAGCCCATTATTATTGATGACCGTATTGCCCGTTGTGACGCTGTCCACTTTCACGTTTTTCGCCAGTTTGATATTCAGCGTATCTGTCCCGTTGGATACCACGCCGATATTTCCGTCTGTCAACTTAGATGTATCTGCCACGCCGCCGACGATATTTGTCTGTTCGCCTAATTTCCGTGTAAACTTGTTAGCCGCGGCGGCCGCAGCTTTCACATCGCCCGCATAGGCCACGCCTTTATCTATTTCCGAGGTTACCGCATAGAGCTGGCTGCCGTTGATAGCGTCGGTAGAGGCAGCGGAAATACGGCCAGCCGCTACATTGGTGATCGTCCGCTCACTGCCCGCCTTACCCACGCTGACTGTAGAAGCCGGATTTACTCCTGCAAAATTATGTGCTGTTCCATTGATCGTTGCGGAGGGTGTCGCCACAGCTGCCGCCGTTTCCGAACCGGCGCCGAGGGCTATGGCATTTTCATTGGCCGCTTTTGCACCTGTACCGATAGCCACAGAATTAGTACCTGTCGATTTGACTGTTTCACCGACTGCAATGGAAGATGCCCCGCTGGCCTCACTGTCCCAGCCTATAGCAGCAGCATTAACACCGCTGGCGTTAGAGTTTGCCCCCAATGCGCGGGCGCCCGCAGCCAGGGCTTTTGCACCATTACCAATGGCTACGCCCCAGTCCCCTCTGGATTGAGAACCGTTCCCCATGGCAATGGCACCGCCATTAGCAGCTTTCGCATTATTACCGAAAGCCATAGAGGAACCGCCCCAGGCCCTGGCATTGGAACCGAAGGCCTGGTCATTGTCTCTGCCTACAAGCACATTATTTTCATCAAAACCGGCGCGGGCATTATTACCCAACGCAAAGCCGTTCGTAGATTGTGTCCGAGCTTCGTTACCGATAGCCACACCGTTATTAGCAATTGTACGTGCATTACGGCCGATCGCCACTGCCTGCGCACCTTGGCCGATAGTACCGGTACCGAGAGCAATCGTATTGATATCTTTGGTTGTCGCATCATGCCCGATTGCGATCCCTCCGCTCTTATCAGTAATCCCCGGTGTCGCTGTGGCGGGGTTCACGGTAACATTCGCACCATTCCCGATGGCAATCCCGTTCTGGCTTGATACTGAATCCGGATCTCCCTTGCCGACAGACGCCTCATTACCGATAGCCACACTATGTGATGACAATGCCTTCGACAGAATACCGTAAGCGGAGCTGTTCACCGCCGCCGCCTGCGCCTGGTCGCCGACGGCAAGAGAATGCTCGGCTGTCGATTTAGACTGGGAGCCTATGGCGGTCGCCCCCTGCCCGCTAGCTTCCGCCTGATCGCCCATGGCTATGGCATAGATATTTTTCGCCCTGGATCGGCTGCCGAGAGCGATTGTATACTGTTCTGTTGTTTTGGCATCATCCCCGACAGCGATGCTGTTCGCTGTAGCCGTTGAGGAACCGATCCCACCGTTAAACGAGGCTTCCGCCATGCCCGGCAGCAGGCATCCCGTGACGGCAAGGGCGCACAGAAACGCGCGGACGGGCATGCTCTTCTTTTCAGAAGCTGTTCCCCCATTTTTCCCGCAGCGGCCGGCGATTTCCGAAACTACCACATAGCAGTGTTTCACCCGGCTCCAGATGACTTTGTAAATCTGATTCATAACTTCCTCCTTTTACATAAAAAGATATCCGCTCTCTAAAGAACTAAATAATTTATATCTCTTTCATCCTATTATACATTTATAAAGTTATTTAATAAAGTTATTTATTATAATTAGATTAGTAGTATACCAAAACGCACTTTTATTAAAGTATTTCACCGGAGATTTTCTGCACTCCGGTTCCCTTTCAATGCCCGTCGGCTCCATGCACCTTCCTTCATGTATATTTGACTAAGATATCCGTCATAATGGAACCCTTTTGGAGAAAATATGCCAAAAGCGGATCATCCGTATGCTCACGGTTCTCACATTGCTATGGAGAATGAGAAACAAAATACCCCTTTTCAGAAAGACAACTTCATTCCATATATCGGCAGTATTGCCGTCCAAAAGCAGGACAAGGCCGATTTCGGGTTAAAATATGAGACTCCCGCTTTCCATAATGGGTAAAAGACTCTCTCCTGAAAGCATATGCTTATAGAAGAAAGTCTTTTATCTTCTTCCTGATTTAGAAAGATGGTCTTATCCAATCAGGATCCTACGCTGTTTACGAACTGGATTGTCAGCACTGACGGAGTGGAAATAATCCCCAAAACGGTTACCCGCTGTCCCATAGGAACAACTGCACCATTGAGATTGATAAGAATTTTATTCCCCCGGGCGGTACGGAAATTCATAAGCCCGCCGCCGGCGCTGGACAGAATACTGCCCACAGTGCAGATCCTTGTCCCTACAGGAAGCCCGGACAAATTCCATGCTACCTGATAAGCACCCAGATCCTCTAATTTCAAATCTCCCGGATTCGTCTGATACCAGTTGTCAAGATCGCTTTTCACCGGTCCCATGAAATACCCTGCGTCCCGAGATGTCCGCGGGGCCATCGACCCCTGTGACAGCTGCAGGTTTTTAGGATCTTTTCTGTAGCTGACCGTGGGCTGATTGGGAAGCCGATCCCGATAAGACACGTTCCGGATAATAAGTACAGGCTGCCCGGCCTGATTATAAGCCACATACCCTGTCGCCTGAAAAGGCGTATAACTCATTATCTTTCCCGCATGCTCCATCATGGCAGGGATTTCCTGTCCATCGGCAGTAACAAAACGATATACATTGTCCGCATAGGCTCCTTCAAACTGGCCGGCTACGGTGATATTATCCGCTGCCGCAGCCATCGTGCCCGGCAGCAGCAATATCAATATCATTCCTATCACAGCAAACCATGATTTCTTCATCTGAAAGCCTCTTGCTCCGATTAACCGCGGCCTTTGATGACGCGTACACGCTGGATATCAGGTGTACCATCCTTATGCTTGCTGATAGTATCTACTCTGATGCGTTCCAGTTCCGGTTCGAATTCTTTCAATGCTCTGGCCATCCGGTCATCGGCAGCCGCACCATTCTGCATAGCCCTGTAGATCAACGCGGCCATTTCATACCTGGTCATCATGCGGTCCCCGCCGAACTGTCCGTCCGGGTAGCCCACGATGACACCGTTTCCTGCCAGAGTCGCCACATAGTCATAGGCCCAATGATTTTCAGGCACATCGGGGAAGAGCTGCATCTTGTCCATATCCATGGAATCCAGCGGTCTTCCGTCCGCAACCTTCAGCAGCGCCCCCTTCACATTTTCCAGTTCAGCGCGAAGATCCTTGATTTCCTTAGCCATCGCCACTTTGGATGTGGACACATGGTTGCCCTGTCCCAGCTTCATGGAAAGGCCTGCATTCACCATATTCTCTCCGCCGCCGATGGAACCGCCTACACTGATCATCGTATCTTCATTCGGCCGATAGAAGGCACCGAGTGCCAGAGAATGGGCATCTTTATAGTTGCCGTAGCCCAAAGTGAAGTCCCACTTGTCATCGGGATCGAAGTCCAGCGGATGGAGTGCTGCCAATGCCGCCGCTCCTGCGCCGACTCTGTTGATACGGTTATCAACTTTGTTGATGGCTCCGCCGATCTGTTTCAGCTGCCCTACATTCACAGCATCCGTATCTGCCTTGCCTGCTGCCACATTGGTAATCCGTTTTCCGCCTGCGTCAACGCCGGTCTGCGTGATGCTCGGGCCGTTCTTGATCGTCAGGCCGCTGCTACTCATCACCGTATTTCCTGTAGTCACGGTCTTGAAGGTCGGTGTATCGACTACAGACACTTTGTAGTCCGTACCGCCGTTTGCATTTGTTCCTGTCGTTACGGAAATATTGCTGCCCGCCGTTACGGAAGAATGCTTGCCTGCCTGGCCGGATACAACCTTCAGCTGGTCTTCCGTCGCCGCCTGTCCGCTGGTGATATGGTTCGGATCCCAGGTCTTATTGGTCAGTCCGTTCACTGTGCCGGCCGTACCGTTGACAGTCACCTGCCCGGCCTTGATCGTACCTTCGGTACCTTTAATGCTGATCTGCTTGGAAGGATCGGTTCCCAGCGTAATATCATCATTCAGGTTGACATGGTACGTTTTGGATCCGTCGGCATTCGTTTCAGAAGTCACCGTCGTATTTTTGCCGTCCGCTACTTTCGTGGTGGCACTGGCTGCCGCTTTTTTCAGCTGGCTGACATTGACGGCATCGGTATCTGCCTCGCCTGCCGCTACATTGGTGATCTTCTTGCCGCCTGCATCAATTCCCGACTTGGTAACGCTGGGGCCGTCCTTGATCTTCAGCCCGTCCTTGTCGACTGTCACTGCCGTGTTTCCGGAACCGTCCTGAACGGTAAGCCCGTTGGTATCCATTCTTGTACGGCCTGTGGTGACACTATTCAGTAAAATATCATCCTTAAGCCCCACTCTGACTCTGCCGCCTTCGACTCTGGTGGAAATATTCTTACCGTCGCCTACAACGTCCACCGTTTCGCCAAGCTTCTTCTTTACTTCATTTCCGTCTTCCGCTTTTATGCCGAAGCCCTTGTTGACGATCTCCGAGCCCTGATTTTTCAGCTGGCTGACATTGACGGCATCGGTATCCGCCTCGCCTGCCGCTATATTGGCAATCTTATTTCCGCCGTTATTCAGCCCATCTGCAGTAAGAGAAACCGTTCCGGCCGGAGTACGCGTCATTTTCTTGACATAGAATCCGGTCGTATCCATCACCACATTGCCGGCTGTTACACTGTTTAAGCCTTTCAAATCCTTGGCAAGACGTGCTTTCAGGTTGTTGCTGCCGTCAGATACCACACCGATGTTGTCATCCGTGGTCAGTTTGCTTTCATCTGAAATGCCGCCGATTACATTCACCTGGCCGTTCAGTTTCTTTTTGATGACCGCCCCTGTATCACCGCCGTACTTCATGCCGTCATCCAAGGTGGCAATGTCATGCTGCTTGCCGTTCTTTTCTTCAATGATGAGACGGGTGATATTGGTGCCGTCAACGCCTGGTTTTCCGTCGCCGCCTTTAATGGTGGCTCCGTCTCTGCCGTCTTTGCCGTTAATTCCAACACTGTCCGCCTTCAGGTTCTTATCCAGGCCGACAATCATATTTCCGTCAGCATCCACCATCGTTTTGATGTTTGACGGGTCGTATTCCGTATCTGCCTTTGTTCCGGTTCCCCTGATGGTCATGGTGCTGTTCAGTTTCTTTATTGCCAGTCCGGTATTTCCGGCAAATTTCATGCCGTCATCCATCGTTGCCACCTGATGGTCGCCTTTTTCATCCACATAGTAGAGACGGGTCATTTCGGTAGCCGACAGGTTCTTGGCCGGATCCAGGCTCGCAGGTCCTGCGTTGACGCCTATATCCGCATGGGTGGATTTTCCATCTTTCCCGGCAGGTCCGGTCAGGCCAATCTGCCCTTCCGTCCCATTGGCTCCGTCTTTCGCCTTGAGGGTAACTCCATCTTTGCCGTCTTTCCCCTTGATGCTGATTCCGTCTTTGCCATGGATCACTACGGAAGAACCGTCTTTGCCGTTGACTCCGATGGAGCCGTCTTTGCCGTCAGCACCTTTCTTGCCGAGCACCAGGTCATCATTTACATTGACTTTATACGGATTGGCAACGGTGCCTTCGCCTTCGACGGTGGTATTCTTACCGTCTTTCAGGATCGTCTTTCCCGCCGCGACAGCATCTTTCAGCTGGCCGAAGTTGACTGCGTCACTGTTCGCTGTGCCGTTAGCCACGTTGGTAATCTTCTGGCCGTTCGCATTGAGACCGTCTTTGTTGACATAGGTCTTTCCGTTAACGGTCAGGCTGCCGTCCGGTCCCAGGTTAACATCTTTCTTCAGCTTCACGTTGAGCTTCGTCCCATCAGATACAACGCCGATATTGTCATCTGTCAGGTCTGCCGAGGCTCCGCCTTTGATTTCCAGCTTTTCTCCCAGCTTTTTGTTAATTACCGCGCCGGAGTCTCCGCCGAAGTTCAAGCCTTTGCCAATGGTGTTATTGATGTTTGTAATATTTGTCTTATTGGTCTTCACGCCGTCGCTGACTGTTTTCAGCTGGTCTTCTGTTGCCGCCTGTCCATGTACGACTGTCGGGTTGTCAATATCCCATGTGCGGTTGGTCAGTTCATTCACTGTGCCGGCGCCTGTCACTTTGACTGTGCCCGCCTGGATGTCCCCTGTCGTTCCGTCGATGGTGACCTTGCTGCCCGCCGTAATCTTTCCGCTGGTTCCGTCTGCGACGATTTTCTTGTCAGCCGTGCCGAGGGTTACTTTATCACCCAGTCCGACGGTATATTCTTTACCACCGGCGGGATTGGTTCCTTCTGTAACGGTTACATTGGCGTCTTTCGCTTTGACGGTCGTTGCTTTTGCCGTACCGGCGATGGCCGCATTCAGCTGATCCACATTGACGGCATCTGTCCCGGCCGTACCGGTCGCTACATTGGTGATTTTCTGGTCGTTCGCGTTGAGACCGTCTTTATTGACATAGGTCTTTCCGTTAACGGTCAGGCTGCCGTCAGCACCCAGATTGACATCTTTCTTCAGCTTCACATTGAGCTTCGTTCCATCAGATACAACACCGATATTGTCATCTGTCAGGTCTGCCGAGGCGCCGCCTTTGATTTCCAGCTTTTCTCCCAGCTTTTTGTTAATTACCGCGCCGGAGTCTCCGCCGAAGTTCAAGCCTTTGCCAATGGTGTTATTGATGTTTGTAATATTTGTCTTATTGGTCTTCACGCCGTCGCTGACTGTTTTCAGCTGGTCTTCTGTTGCCGCCTGTCCATGTACGACTGTCGGGTTGTCAATATCCCATGTGCGGTTGGTCAGTTCATTCACTGTGCCGGCGCCTGTCACTTTGACTGTGCCCGCCTGGATGTCCCCTGTCGTTCCGTCGATGGTGACCTTGCTGCCCGCCGTAATCTTTCCGCTGGTTCCGTCTGCGACGATTTTCTTGTCAGCCGTGCCGAGGGTTACTTTATCACCCAGTCCGACGGTATATTCTTTACCACCGGCGGGATTGGTTCCTTCTGTAACGGTTACATTGGCGTCTTTCGCTTTGACGGTCGTTGCTTTTGCCGTACCGGCGATGGCCGCATTCAGCTGATCCACATTGACGGCATCTGTCCCGGCCGTACCGGTCGCTACATTGGTGATTTTCTGGTCGTTCGCGTTGAGACCGTCTTTATTGACATAGGTCTTTCCGTTAACGGTCAGGCTGCCGTCAGCACCCAGATTGACATCTTTCTTCAGCTTCACATTGAGCTTCGTTCCATCAGATACAACACCGATATTGTCATCTGTCAGGTCTGCCGAGGCGCCGCCCTTGATTTCCAGCTTTTCTCCCAGCTTTTTGTTAATTACCGCGCCCGAGTCTCCACCGAAGTTCAGGCCTTTGGCAATGGTATTGTTAATGTTTGTAATATTTGTTGTATTCGTATTCTGCTGTGCTTTGGATGCGATGTCTGTCAAGGTAACCTGTTTCTTATCGCCTTTTTCGTTCGCTACGGTCAGCACCATATTTCCGTTGCTGTCCGCTTTGTACTTGCCCTGGCTTCCCGCTTCCGGATTTGCTACCAGATGATAATCTTCCTTTGCCACCTCGGTGAATATTTTGCTCAGGTCTACATTGACTTTGCCCGTATCATTCCGTTCCAGTGTCAGGGTTTTGCCGTCATTGGAAACGCTGCCGCTTGTGACATAGTTGTTTTTGAGTCCCGTTATATTGGCGGTCAGGTTGTTCGTACCGGTCAATGCAGCCGTTCCGTCGCCGTTTGTCTGGTAATTTGCGGTACCGCCTGTCACATACTTGTCTTTCGCCGTCACAATACGGTTGATATCGCCGATATTGGCCGCATTCGTCGTTACATTGCCGCCGCTGGCTACGTTCGTGATCTGCTTGTTCCCTGCGTTGATGCCGGTATTGTTGATCTTTACGTCACCTACAGTCACGCTGTTGAAGGTCGGATCTTTGCTTACGGATACAGTCAGCTTCCTTGCGGCCGGATCGTATTCCACACCTGCATTGTCTTTTGCCGCGAATTCAAGGGTTTCTCCCGCCTTGATCGCGCCCTCATTGGTTCCTGCCTTTACCTTGAAGCCTGCTTTCAGTTTTTCCACGTCCGACGCGCTGGCAATATTATTGATTGTGACCGTGCTTGCCGGTGTCGTCGGATGCGCCTTGTCTTCCACTTTCAGATCCACTTTGCCGTTGGCTACGGAATAATTCCCGTCTGCCGCGTCAGGATTTTTAACCAAGCGATAGTCTGTCTTTGACGCATTGGAAATGGAAATGGCATCAGATACTTTCTTCAACTGGTCTTCTGTCGCCGCTCTGCCGTTCACGACCACCGGATTCTGCACGTCCCAGTCCCTGTTGTCCAGACCGGTTACATAGCTCTTGTGATCTGCCGAATCGACACCCATTCTGGCGGTTCCTGCCGTCACACTGTTCAGGCCGGTCACATCTTTCGCCAGTTTTACATTCAGCGCACCGTTTCCGGATATGACACCGATATTCCCGTCTGACAATTTTGATGCATCAGCGCCGCCTTTGATATCCAGCTGCTCGCCCAGTTTCTTATTGATAATTGTTGCGTCATCACCCTTAAAGTTCAGGCCTTTGGCAATGGTATTGTTAATGTTTGTAATATTTGTTGTATTCGTATTCTGCTGTGCTTTGGATGCGATGTCTGTCAAGGTAACCTGTTTCTTATCGCCTTTTTCGTTCGCTACGGTCAGCACCATATTTCCGTTGCTGTCCGCTTTGTACTTGCCCTGGCTTCCCGCTTCCGGATTTGCTACCAGATGATAATCTTCCTTTGCCACCTCGGTGAATATTTTGCTCAGGTCTACATTGACTTTGCCCGTATCATTCCGTTCCAGTGTCAGGGTTTTGCCGTCATTGGAAACGCTGCCGCTTGTGACATAGTTGTTTTTGAGTCCCGTTATATTGGCGGTCAGGTTGTTCGTACCGGTCAATGCAGCCGTTCCGTCGCCGTTTGTCTGGTAATTTGCGGTACCGCCTGTCACATACTTGTCTTTCGCCGTCACAATACGGTTGATATCGCCGATATTGGCCGCATTGGTCGTCGTATTTCCGCCGCTGGCTACGTTCGTGATCTGCTTGTTCCCCGCATTGATGCCGTCTTTATTGATATAGGTATTTCCGTTGATGGTCAGGCTGCCGTCCGTTCCCAGGTTGACATCTTTTTTTAAGTTGTATTTTACGGCCGTTACCTTTCCGGACGCATCTTTTGTCACGGAAGCCGTTGTATTTGTTCCATCGGCAAAGTTGACTTTACTGCCATTCTTTACGGCATTCACATCATTGCCATTCCCCTGTGCTGTCCAGGAAGCATTGGATGTTACCGCTTTCAGTTGAGCCACATTGACGGCATCGGAATCATTCGTGCCGGCCGCCACATTGATGATCTGGCGTTTTACCGTATCCGAGCCGACACTGACGGCGCCTGTCGTTCCTTTTGTCGCCTTAGTGGCATTTACCTGTGCCGTGTCGGCACCGGAAGGAATGTAAGCATTGGATGTCTGCTGACGGTTGGAAACGCTGTCAGCGCCGAGTGCCACGCCTCCATCTACTTGGGAATTGGCATTAACACCCATGGCAATGGATTTTTTCCCCTTGCTGCGTGCCAAAGGCCCGATTGCCGTGCTGGCATCGCCTTCCGCCAAAGCATTGAGACCCATAGCCATAGAAGCGTCACCGGCGGCCTGGCTCATCGCGCCGAGTGCCACGGATGCCGTTCCGATGGAAGCAGTCTTGACATAATAGGGCTTATCATGCAAAGCAGCCGAACCAAGCGTTGCATCACTGGGCGCCTTATTATTCAGATTTTCATTATTCGCCAGTCCCGGCAGAAGGGATTGCAGTTTTGCACGATCCAGCTCGATATCATCCGTACCGATCGCCACGGAAGAGTTTCCGATCGCCCTTGTGTCTGCGCCGACAGCCACCGCCTGCGATCCGTAAGCCTTTGCCACGCTGCCGATAGCCACGCTCTGTGCATCACGCTTTTCCGTCGGACCATTGGTATGATCCACGTTTTTGACCCTTATATTCGTCTCTGCGCCGGAACCGATTGCCACATCGCCCCTGCTTCCGTAAGTATTGCTGTTGCTGCCGATCGCCACCTGTCCGGAACCGGGCAGCTGGTGGTATTTGGAAGCTACGGTTGTTGCCCTGTAGCCGACAGCAATGTCTTCATCAGACTGTACACTGGATTCCGTACCGATAGCAACCGCATTATTGACGGACCGCTTCGTCGTCAGCTTGGTAATCCGTTTCGCGCTGCCGGTCAGAGTAACAGAATCTGCATTCCGGGTTTTCTCCAAATCGCCGGCTTTGGCGGAAGTACCGAGAGCGATGGAATTATTGCCGCTTGCCTTGGCATCATCACCAATGGCCATAACGCCTTTTTTATCCAGCTGCTCATCAGTCCCGGTGACAAGCGGATTTGTGCTTGTCGCATTTTCCAAGGTCAACGCGCTGGCCTCACGCCCGATGGACAGTGAACCGGCACCTTCCGCATGAGCATTGTTGCCGATGGCTGTAGTCCTTACATCATTAGCCGTTGCCGCATTGCCGATAGCGACAGAAGACGGTCCGTTGCCGATGCTGTCATTCCCTACGGAAACGGAAGAACCCCCGCTGGCTTTAGCCGAATTGCCCACAGCTACCCCATTATTAGACGGAATGGTCGGTATACGGGGATCCTTATTGTCTGCCGTTCCCGATTCCGCATTATTGCCGATAGCCACACCGTCTTTCGCGTATCCTTTGGCACCCGCGCCTTCCGCGATACTGTTGTTCCCTATCGCTTTTGCCTGGTGTCCGATAGAAATGCTCTGTTCACCCGACGAAACGGATTTCAAACCTACCGCAATCGTCTGCTTATTCTTCGATTCCGCCTGATCTCCAAGCGCTACCCCGTGTTCTCCCTCGACTACGGAACTGGAGCCGATCGCCACACCGCCAATCGCATTGGCCCCTGCTTTTGCCTGATGTCCCATAGCGATGGCATAGTTTGCCAATGTTTGTACTTTATACCCGAATGCCAGCGCATAAACACCGTCCGCTTTTGCCTCTGTACCTTGGGCAACCGCATGAGACTTCTTTGCTTTTGCGTTTGTTCCTACGGCAACACTATCTTGTCCCGGAGCGGACGCGCCCGTCCCCCAGACTATCCCGCTTGCTGCATCTGCATCAGCAGGAAGCATACAGCCGGCAATCACCATGGCGCACAAAAGCGCGCGAAGCGGACGGATTCCCGTCACAGAGGCTTTATTATCTCTGCCAACCCTCTTCGTGATTTCCGAAACGACTATGTAGCAATTCTTCACCCTGCTCCATATGACCTTGTGTACTTGATTCATAACTTTAACCCCATCCTTTCTCTATTACAAAAATGTTTTCTCCGATGTACAAAACGCTGACCGTTTTCATCTCTGTTTTTTTAATCGATATTTTTGATATTTTCTGCCGGAGAAACTGCCTGTGCATGTTTTCCCTGAAGCCGCTGCAGCGGATCCGTGTTTTATTCTCTGTTGTTTTTATCCATTAGGAAATCATGCCTCTGCAATAAACACGAAAATTATTTTACCCTATACCTTACTTTTTTTCAACCATAAATTTTGTAAATATAAAACATTCAGTATTTATGCGGTTTTCCTATTATTTATAAATTGACTCTAAGACGGTTTGCCTTTATCTTTCTTCAAGAACCAGCCATCTGTGGAGCCCCCTATCTTACAGACACCGCTCTATGCCCGTCTCTGAAAAACAACCTCAGCAAACCTGCATCGCTGCAGAAACGCGGAAGACTCCGCGCGGGCAGGATATTTCCCTAAAAGTCCGTAACCTTCTTCATGACCGCCTCCATTTTCCATCACGCCTCCTCACGCCGGTATCGCTCCGGTTCGAAATTTCGGGTTATAGGACAAAATGAGTTGGTCTTCAATCCCAAAGATAGATCGGATACGAA
>ERZ1673696.2295-NODE-2295-length-13756-cov-4.538136_pt1 | contig 13756 bp, 5 predicted proteins | sample MGYA00580226_ERZ1673696 | MGnify/ENA primary metagenome ERZ1673696 (study PRJEB41218, sample SAMN15661743) | gut metagenome | host: Homo sapiens | place: Canada: London | collected 2015-08-20/2019-03-30 | study: EMG produced TPA metagenomics assembly of... | reverse complement strand
AAACTTTCGGCAGGACAGGTGTTTAGCAAGCAGAGCCCCCGGCAATGCCGGGGGCTCTATGTGTTTAGTGTTTATGTGCCGTGTTTATGTGCCCATTATATCATATGCTTGCGGGAAATGCCACGTTTATTTCTCCACGACAGCCGCGAAGCGATGCAGGATAGCGGCAGCCTGTGCGCGGCTTGCCGTTGCCTTCGGCATGAGATCCTGTCCGTCGCCCTTGACGAGCCCGGCCTTCACGGCCCAGCCCATGGCCTCGCGGGCATAATCGCTGACGCTGGCAGCATCGCGGAAGGCATCGAGCGTTCCGGCCTCGGTCTTCACGCCGCAGAACTTGGCATAGCGGAAGAAGATCGTGACCATCTGCTCGCGCGTGACGGCGGAATCCGGATCAAACGTCCCGTCGCCCATGCCGAGCACGATGCCGTTCTCGTTGGCCCAGGCAACAGCTTTGGCATAGTAGCTGTCAGCCGCGACATCGCGGAAGTTTGCCTCTGCCTTCGGCTCCGGAGAACCGACCATGCGGTACAGGACCGTGACGAGCTGACCGCGGGTGAGTGCCTGCTCCGGTGCGAACAGGCCGTTTCCGACGCCCTGGAAGATGCCGTTCTCCACGGCCCAGCGGACGTCCTCACAGAACCAGTCCGTCTCGGACACGTCGGCGAAGCTCAGCACGAAGCGGTACTGCGCCGTGACGGTGAGGTCCTTGCGGATGTTCGAGAAGTCGGCATCCCAGCCGGTGAAGGTGTAGCCCTCGCGCGCCGGGGCCTCCGGTGCTGCGGCAGCCTCGCCCCAGAACACGGACTGAGAAGACAGCTCCGTGCCGTCATAGTCCACGAAGCGGACAGTGAACGACAGGCGTTCATACTGCGCCATGAGGATGCGGCTCTCCGTGATGTTCGTGTAATCGCCGCTCCAGCCGGTGAAGGTGTAGCCCTCACGCGACGGCGCCTGCGGCGCTTCGGCGTCCTCGCCGTAGCTGACCTCCTGCGTCTTCAGGACCGTGCCGTCCCAATCCGTGAAGAAGACGGTGCAGGTCTTGACCGCATACAGGGCCGTGACGGTCATATCGCCGGTGACGGCGGAGACATCGCCGCTCCAGCCGACGAAGGTATAGCCCTCGCGTGCCGGGGAAGCGGGCAGCTCCGCAGCCTCGCCATGCAGGACGGTCTGGACGGAGAGCTCCGTGCCGTCATAGTCCACAAAGCGGACGGTGTAGGAATTCTGCTCGTAATTTGCCGTAATGGTGCAGTCGGCGGTGATGTTTCTGCCGTCGGCGCTCCAGCCGGTGAAGTGGTAGCCCTCGTGCCACGGTGTGGCCTCCGGCAGAACGGCATCCTCGCCGTATTCCACGGGAAGCGCGGCAAATACATTGCCGGTCAGACCGTCTGCAAGGCTGACGGTGTAGGTGTTGCGCGCGAACAGGACGGTGACCGTCGTATTGCTGCGGATGTGCTCAAGCGTGAGCGTGTTGTCCTCGCAGGCGGTGATCTCACCGTTTACGAGCACACGGTCGGTGTGATAGCCCTCATTCGGCTGGATCGTGAGCTTCAGCTCGCCGTCGAAGAAGCAGACCGTCTCGCCGAGCGGATCGACGGTACCGTTCTCTCCGGCGATGACGTTGACCGTCAGCTTGTCGGACAGGCCGTCATACTGGGCCAGAACATCCATATCCTGCTGCACGTTCGACGTGTCTGCGGACCAGCCGGTGAAGGCGGCTTCCTCGCGCTGCGGGTCGGGCGGCAGCATGGCGGCATGACCTTCGGCAACGGGCTGCTCCAGCAGGACGCTGTGGTCGACATCGAGGAAGCGCACGGTGTGGAACGTGGCCGGGGCGATGGGGTATTCGCCCCACTTGATCTCGCCGGATGGCGCCCACGTCGCAGCCTTGGCTGCGTCATAGTAGATGGTAAAATCGCTGGCAGTCTTGGCAAAGATGTTCGCGCCGACGCTGTCCGGACGGTCGCCGAGGAAGTAGGCCTCATGCATGCCCTTGCAGTAGTTGAACGCACTGGCATAGATCGACTGCACCGTGCTGCCGATGACGCAGCGCTTCATGTCCTTGCAGAAGCTGAAGGCATACTGGCCGAGCAGCTCGATGGCGGGCAGAGTCACGAATTCCAGACCCGTGCTGGAGAAGGCGTTTGCGCCGATGGCTCGCAGCGCGCCGGTGCCGGTGAGGTACGTCAGCGTGCTGAGATTGGCGCAGGCGTAGGTATCGATAAGCTGGACGGAATTGGCCAGGTCGATATGCTTCAGTGCCTTTGCGGTGGAGAATGCACGCTCCTCGAGCTTTTCAACGCCCGTCAGGCGGATATTCTCGAGGTACTTGCAGGAGTGGAAGGCGTAGCTGCCGACGGTGCGGACGGTGTCCGGCGTCTCGTAGCTGACGTCCGGGCGGCCTGCCGGGTAGACAAGCAGGTGCGTGACAGCCTTGTCATAGAGCACGCCGTCGACCGTGGCATAGGCCGCGCAGCTCTCCGGCAGCTCGAAGGCGGTGACGCCGTCGTCATACTGGAAGGCCTTAAAATGGATGCTTGTGATCGTTGCGGGAAGCTTCAGTACGCCGGTCAGTGCGATGCCCGCCATACCGAACTCATCGATGGTCTCAAGGATGGGGGAGACGGTGACGGCCTGCAGCAGCTGCGGCTCATAGATGCCGTAGGGGCCAATGTGCTTCACGGTCTCCGGCATGGTAAAGGAGGCATCCGGACGGCCCTGCGGATAGAGGACCAGCGTATCGACGTTCTTGTTGTAGAGCACACCGTCCACACTCTTGAAATTCGGATTCGCCTCGTCCACGACAAAGCGCTCGAGCTTGTGGCAGTAGTTAAAGCACATGCTGCCGATGGAGGTAAGGCCCTTGCCGAACACAACCTCCTGCAGGGAGCTGCAGCGGTTAAAGGCGGACGTGCCAATGGACTCCACGGAATCCGGCAGGACGATGCGGGTCAGCTTTCCGCAGCCATAGAAGGCAAAATCGCCGATGGTCTTGAGGGATTCGCTGAAGTTGAATTCCGTCAGCGCGGCGATGTTGTAGAAGCTGCGCTCGCCAATTTCCGTCACGCCTGCGGGCAGGGTCACGGACGTCATGGCGGCATAGTAGAATGCCGATTCGCCGATGTAGGTCAGACCGGCGGGCAGCTCCGTATTGCCGAGCTTCTTGCAGGAGCGGAACGTACCCTTTTCGATGCGGGTAACGGTAGAGGGGATGACGACCTCAGTCAGCGCATTGCAGCTGGAGAACATTTCCTCCGGGATGGCGGTCATGCCCTCCGGCAGCTCCACGCGCGGGAGCTTCGAGGCGGAGCTGAACACGCCGCTGCCGTACTCCTGCGTTTTGGCGGACAGATGCAGCTCCAGCAGGTTGGACAGGTCGTTGAAGGCGGAGTTGCCGATCTTCTGCACGCTGTCCGGAATGGTCAGGGTGCTGATGCCCTTCAGGCCCATGAAGGCGCGTGCACCGATCTCGCGGAGGTTCTGACTCAGCACGAGCGTTTTCGCTGTGGAGCAGCTGTTGAACGCTGCGGATTCGACCAGCTCCACGCTGTCCGGCAGGACGATTTCCGTGATCTTTGAGCAGCCGCCGAAGGCGCAGGAGCCGATCTCACGGACCGAGGTGCCGAAGTCGACATTGGCGAGCCTGCTGCACTTATAGAACGCATACTCGCCGATCGTCTTCATGCCGCTGCCGAGGCGAACGGTGGTCAGTGCGGTGCAGTAATAGACGGAGTATTTGCCGGTATCCTGCAGACCGTTACCGGAGTCGAACGTCTTGACGGCGGTGCACCATGCAAAGGCGTATTCGCCGATGGAACGCATGCTGTCCGGGAAGGACAGGCTCGTCAGAGCCTTGCAGGAATAGAAGGCACGCTCGCCGATGGTCTCAAGCTTCGGGGCATCCGGCAGGGACTTGAGCGCAGTGCAGGAATAGAAGGCACTGTCGCCGATCGCGCGCAGGCTTGCGCAGCCGTCAATGGACTGCATGCCGGTGTAGGCAAAGGCATAAGCCTCCAGCTCCACGACGCTGTCCGGAACGGTGAACGTGACGCCGGACTTGGCGAAGGGATAGACCTTCAGAACGGTCATATCCTTCGTGTAGAGCACGCCGTCTACGGCGGTATAGTTCGGGTTCTCCGCCGCAACGGTGATGGCAGGCAGGCTCGTGCAGGCCGCCCAGGCGGACTCGCCGATCTGCGTGATCGTAGCAGGGATATCCACCGCCGTCAGGCTCTGGCAGGCGAAGAACGCGGAATCGCCGATGCTCGTCAGAGCGGTGGGGAAATTGATGGACGAAAGCTCGCCTGCATAGTAGAAGGCATAATCACCGATGGTGCTGACGGTATCCGGCAAGAAGACCGTCTGCACCTTGCTGTGGAAGAAGGCATATTCGCCGATGGTCTCCGTGCCGCTGGCCACGGGATAGCTGCTGTAGGCCTTGGCGGTCGGATACGACAGGAGCGTCTTGCCGTCGCCGCTGTAGAGCACGCCGTCAATGGACTGGTAATACGGGTTGGCGCGGTCGACGTAGATATTTGTCAGCGATGCGCAGCGAGCAAAGGCACACGAGCCGATGGAGCGGATCTTGCTGCCAATCGTGAAGCTGCGGACGGTCTTGTTGAGCTGGAAGGCCTTTTCTGCGATGGCGGTGACGGGGTAGCCGCCGATCTCGTCCGGGATAACGACGTCCAGCTCCGAGCCGGTGTAGCCAGTGATGGTGATCTCGCCATTGCTCTCAAAATAGTCAAACTGCGAGGATTCAATGAGCTTGCCGGTCTTGGCATCGAGCGTGACGACCTTTTCATTGCGTCCGTAGTCCGCAAGGCAGACATAGACCTTGTTGAGGCCCGATACGTTCACGCGGACCGTCGCGGTCTCGCCGGGGGTCTTGCTGCTGTAGCCCTGGCTGAAGACCGGCTCGGAGAACACGTTCATGTGCTCTACGTCATAGACCTCCACATAAGCAAGGTAACGGGAATCCGCGACCTCGAGAGTCAGCGTTTCGCCGTCGGAGGTCGACGACAGGATCTGCGGGGGCGTATTGTCGATGGTGACGGGGAACTCCCAGTGGGCATTTTTGTTCTGCGCCGCCGTGAAGCCGTCGTGGTCAAGCTCGGCGTCGATGGAGACGATGACAGTCGTGTCATCCTTCAGCATCTCACCGGCCGAATCCACGCCGTACCATGGGTCGATGGCCGTCGAGGTGAAGGAGCCCGCGGGGAGGATCGTGTCGTAATTCGCGTTATAGACGGACTTGCCGACATAGTCGACCGTCTTGCGGTAATAGGTCTCACCAGTCTTGGCGTCCGTAATGCGATAGGTCAGGGACTTTGCATTACGAAGCAGAGCGGTGTAGATCAGGTCGACCTTGTCATAATAGCCGTCCGTGCGCAGGGGAGAGAGCGTATTGTGCTCCGGATAGTAGGCCAGCTCCGGCGCATAGGGGTTGCCGCCGAACACATAGAAGCTGCCCGTTCCGGAGAGCATGCTGCCGCCGTAGTTCAGGTACTGGCTGGCCCAGTTCGGCTCGCCCTGCAGCTTCTGCCAGTAGTAGCCGATGTCGATGACCGGGGCCTGATCCCAGTCGCCGTAGAAGGCAAGGTAGGGGATAGAAAGGTCGCAGCCCGTGACACCCTCGGCCGTTGCCTGCTGCTTCAGGGTAATGTAGCCCTCAATGTAAATGCCGTTTTCAAACGTGTCTGTAAGCTCCTTGCGCAGCGCATCGGAGAGTTTGACCGTCACGGTCACATCTGCCGTGCCCTTGGCGGGAACGGTCACAACGTTGTTTGCGCAGTTCGTCGTCCACGTCGTCTGCGCCGTGATGTCGCGCGAGGTCTGCGTGGCAAAATAGACCTGCACATTACCGTAATCGCCCTTCGTCTCAGCGTTTTCCGTCAGGACGGTCGGGGTGATGGCGTACTGCAGCGCTTCGGTTCCGAAGTTCACCACGCGGAACGTCATCTGATATTCGCCGGTCTTGTCAGGATCGTCGCCGAGCTCCAGCTTCGGGCGCTCCTTGCCCTCGACCTGCAGATAGGCCTTCGTCGCCATGGCGGAGGCAAGGTTCACAAGACCTGCGCCCTGCTTGCGCGGGGACGCCGTCACGCCGTTGCTGCCCTTGGCCGGGACGGCCGTGCTCATCATCAGTGCGTAGGCCAGCGTCATGGCATCGCCCTCGATGCCCGCCGTGCGGAGGTACTCCAGCATCAGCGCGCTGGCGCCCGCCAGATGCGGCGTCGCCATGGACGTGCCGGACATCAGACCATAGGAATTGTTGTCGCGGGAAGAATAGATGTTGCCGCCGGGAGCCATGATGTCCGGCGTGATCTCCAGCTGGGACGTCGAGCCCCAGGACGAGAACGAGGAGGGCTGCCCGCCCGTCTCGGAGGGAGCGTCATAGGTCGACTCGGAAACGGTCAGCGTCCCGACGCCGTCCTTGGCGGCGGCGACCATCGCCTGACCGTCTGCCTGCGAAATGAAGATCGCAGGGATCGGGAACGAGTCGATGCTCATGTTGATCATGCCCGCCTCGGTGTTATAGACGATGCAGGCTGCCGCACCCTTGGCGTGGGCCATTTCGTGCTTTTCTGCAAACGTTGTGACGCCGCGGCTGACGAGCGCGACCTTGCCCTTGACATTCAGGTTGGCGTAATCCGCCTCCTCGCCGTTGCCGGGCACGACAACATAGTCAAGCGTCTTGCCGCCGAGCACGCGGATGAAGCCGCCCTCGGGGTTGTTCGTCGTGGCCGTATCCGTGAACGTGATCTTGCGTCCGGCCGCTTCAAAGTAGGCGCTGCGGACGGTCACGTTGTCGGCGCTCGCCACGGACAGGGTCTGGGAATAGGAGCTCGGGGAGCCGACGATGCCGTAGTCCGGGTTGGACGTCAGCGACAGGTCCGTGCCCCACAGGTTCTTATAGGCGGCGGAGTATTCGTTGCCTGCGGCCGCCGCAACGATGATGCCGGCCTTGGCCAAACGGTCATAGACCTCCATCGTGCTCAGCAGGTCGCTGCGGTAAGTAAAGCCGGCAGGGGAGCCGAGCGAGAGGTTCACGACGTCGACGCCGAGCGTGACGCAGTCTTCCAGCGCGGCAAGGATATCATCGGAGTTTGCGCCGGTGCTGCCGTCCGGGAAGACCTTCAGGATCATGAGCTGAGCCTGCGGCGCAACGCCGGTGACGCTGCCGTCCGCGGGGTTGGCTGCAACGATACCGGCAACGTGCGTGCCGTGGTCGGAGCCGCCGTGATGGTTGACGTCCGTGTCGTGATCGGCATAGTCGAACACATAGGGGACCTTGCCGCTCAGGTAGACACTGCTGGAGGAGAGGTCCCGCACAAGGCGCTGCGCCTGCAGCGTGCCTGCGGAAAGAATCTCATCGATGTCGCCCCGCACGACGGCAGGCGACTTGGGATCGACGGCAAAGGCCGCGTGGTCGGTGTCAAGACCGGTGTCCAGTACGGCGACGACCATGCCGGAGCCGTCCATGCCGAGATTCCAGGCTGTCGGCGCGCCGATCATGCCGCCGCCGGAGGTAACCTTCGGCTCCGTAGGGAGCTCATAGGTCTGCACAAGGTGGACGGCCTTGACGCCCGGCAGAGCTTCCAGCTCCGCGATATGGCCATAGGCGCATTCCAGCGCAATACCGTTGAGCAGGAGAGAATAGGAATAGCGCACGGAAGCCTCCGGTGCGGCCTCGGCAATCTTCGCTTCGACCTGCTCCTGTGCCGCAATGGCGTTCTGCTGCGCTGTGCGGCCCGCATCCGTCAGAGCCTTTCCTGCGAACATGCCGCTCTGCTCCGTCAGGGCGGGAGCGTCGAGCTCCACGATGACGCGGACAAGATCGGTGTCCTTCGGGGTCTCCGGCTGCAGCGCTTCGAGCTCTGCGTCCTTGCTTCCCTGCAGGATCGCGCCGAGATCGGAGCCCTCCGGAAGCTGTGCCGCTTCCTCAGCCGGTTCCGGGTTGGTGACCGGCTCATCCGGCTGCACGGCGGATACGGCCGGGATGCACCCCAGCGTCAGTACCAGCACCAGCAGGAGCGCCAGCGCGCGTTGAAATCTTGCTTTCATTTGGTTACCTCCCTTTTTCATTTCCTGATATTACGCGCATATTACGCGCGCGCGAAATATCAGTTAGTTATTGACCTAGTTTAGCAGGGAAGTAGTCCTTTTGTCAAGAGGGGATGGAAAGATTTAACATAAAAATAACCTTGAAACGGAGAAATGAAAGAAATCGGCAGGGGAATCCGGGGATTTTTCACCATTTCCCGCCAAAACAAGACTCAAAATTGAATATAATTCCTGCATAAAAAGAACGCAGATACCGGTCTGGCCATCGCCGGGGCATCTGCGCTGTAAAAGAAGGAGGCCTCCGGCACGAGCAGGCCAGCCTGCAACCCGAATGGCGCAAATCAGCTGCTGCTTCCGAAGACCTCCCGTCAGACCGCGCTGGGAACCCGAGGTCCAATTCCTCGGGAACCATGCGATTGTCTGCAACTATAGTATACCAGAGCGCGGTTCGGGCGTCAAGCCCCAAGCACAAATCGGGCGCTCATGGAGAGGCCTGCGAGCTTGCGGATAGCCGGTCGAACGGATTCCGGAATTGCTCAGGCTCACGCCGCAGCGGGCACGATCCCGCAGCCGGAAGGGAGAGCGGCAGCAACCGGAGGCGGCCGGAATGTTGTCCCGAATTCTCGCGAACAGTTGAAATGAACGAACGCAACAAAATAAAAATTTTGTTGCGTTTGAGACAGAGATATGCTATAATAGAGGCGTACAAAGCCGAATGCCGGTTTTCCGGTCCCGGCGCCTGTTTGGAGGTGTTATTATGATCGATCCGGATACTCCGGAGATCCTGCGGCAATTTCTGGCGTACCACGAGACCATCAAGGGCCAGTCGCCCAAGACCATCGACGAATATCATCTGGACCTGCGGATGTTCCTGCGGTTCCTTGTGCTCATGCGCAGCGAAATGCCGATCGACACCGATCTGGAGACGATCTCCGTCCGGCACGTCGATGTCGAATTTCTGCGAAGCGTGACGACGAACGATATCTTCGACTTCCTGAGCTATCTGGCTCGCGAACGCAGGACGCAGGACGGCTCCGGCCTCGGTGCGTCGGCACGCGCGCGGAAGCTTTCGGCCATCAAGTCGTTTTTCAAATATCTGACCACCCGCACGAAGCTGCTTGACGAGAATCCCGCGCAGGACATCGAGTACCCGCGTATGCGCCGCGCCCTGCCGAAGTATCTGACGCTCGAGGAAAGCCGCCGCCTGCTCGCTGCGGTCGACGGGCCGAACCGGGCACGCGACTATGCGATCCTGCTGCTGTTTCTGAACTGCGGCATCCGCCGCGCGGAGCTGGTCGGCCTGAATCGAAATGACATATACAACGACCGAATTCGTGTAACAGGCAAAGGGAACAAAGAGCGTTTCGTCTATTTCGGCGAAACGACGCGTGAGGCGCTGGACACCTACCTTCCCGAACGCAACAAAATCGTCCTGGATGACGATCGGGCGCTGTTCGGCTCCCGTGACCACAGGCGTCTGAGCGTGACGGCCGTGCACCGTCTGGTCAAAAAGCACATGCTGGCGGCCGGGCTGGACCCGGAGCAATACTCCGCGCACAAGCTGCGCCACACTGCGGCCACGCTGATGGTCGCAAACGGCGTGGACCTCAGAACGGTGCAGGAGGTGCTCGGTCATGAGCACCTGAACACGACGGAGATTTACACCCACATCGAAAATACCGAGCTGAAGATCGCTGCAGAGGCCAATCCCCTCTCGCGTCCGGCTCCAAAGGAGACACATTATGAGAAAGACCCTGTTATTTGACCTCGACGGCACGCTGCTGAACACGCTGGAGGACCTGCGCGACAGTACGAATTTTGCGCTGCGGACCTATGGCTATCCGGAGCGCTCGCTGGAGGAGGTCCGGCGGTTTGTCGGAAATGGTCTGAAAATGCTGCTGACCCGCGCCGTACCGCAGGGCAGCTCCGAGGTCGAGATCGAGCGTGCGCTGGCGTGCATGAAGGCGCATTACTGCGAAAACTATCACAACAAGACCGTCCCCGATCCCGGCATTCCGGAGCTGCTGCAGCGCCTGCAGCAGGCGGGCTTCCGCATGGCCATCGTCTCAAACAAGGCCGATCCGGCCGTGCAGCTCATCCGCACGCTGTATTTTGACGGCATCATCGACGTTGCGGTCGGCGAATCTCCTGCCTGTTCCAAAAAGCCTGCGCCGGATATGGTCCTCGCGGCACTGCAGCGGCTCGGCAGCACGGCGGACGATGCGATCTATCTCGGCGACTCCGAGGTCGATCTGCAGACTGCGAGGAATTCCGGTCTCCCCTGCGCCACGGTCGGCTGGGGCTTCCGCACGGAGGCCGAGCTGCGCGCAGCCGGGGCGCAGACGGTCTATCACTCGCCGGAGGCGCTCGGCAAGGCGCTGCTGAACGGCAGCATCCAGTGAAGGAAGCGGGTCTTCTGCCGTTCATAGGTGGATAATGGGCGGAAATCGCTGTCCTCATCGTGGGCGCAGACGAGAATTTGCCGCCCCGTTCCCACAACGAGCAGGCAGTGCGCATAACGCCGCCCATCGAAGCTGAGCTGAATGACATCGCCCGGCTGCAGATCTTCCGGGCCGCATTCTACGCCGCGCAGGCCGTCTTCACGGTCCGGGCGCGTGAAAAAGCGCCAGAACGGCTCGACGCCGCTCCAGGCAGGCGCCTTGTCGTTCCCGGAGCGGTAATACCAGCCCCACAGCGGCGTCGGGTCCTCCGGCGCGCCGCCTGCCAGCAGGCACTGCGAAACGAAGCTCGTGCAGTCGCCGCCGAGCCGGTCAAAGGCGAGATACTCCGGATTCCGCCCAAAGGCCCAGCGGTGCGCATAGGCCTGCGCCCTTTCCCGGGAAAAGTCCATTCCGATCCCCTCCGCACGCATAATTTCAGCTCCGACACAGTCTATGTGCCGGAGCTGTTTTTCGTGCAGGCGGGAGATCAGTCCACGCGGCGGATGATGCCCATCGGGGTCTGCTGGTCATCCTGACCGAGCGGATTGTCCTTCAGAATGCGGGCATAGAGCTTCTTGTTCACGGCCTTGGAGGAAGCGCCGAGGATCTGGCCCTCGAGGTCGTTGATATCGACGATGGCGACGTCATAGCCGACGCGCGCAGCAATGTCCTTTGCGACCTGATCCGGCTTCAGCGGACCGAGGACGACATAGTGGTTGTACGGCGGGATCGTGTTGTGGCACGGGCCGTCGATGGAGCGGGCGCGGTAACCGGCCACGGCGTAGAACCAGCCCTTCTTGCGGAAGATCTTCTTGCCGATGACGGAGATGGCGGCCGCAAACAGGATGCGCAGCGAGCCGACCTCGCGCAGGGCCATTTCCATCGTCTCGGGCATGCCGAGGCCGATGCCGTGCGGCGTCTTGGTGACATGGGCGCTGAGCTTATAGGCCAGCTTGCGCGGCTTGATGTCCGCAAGCGGAATGGCGCGGCGCTGTGTGCAGGCCACGCACTTTTCCGAGATGAACAGCACGTCGCCGGGCTTGGACAGCACGGGCTTGCCGTACTTCTCGGCCACGTCAAGGATGTTGTCCTTATCCGTGATCAGGTGGGTCTTGATGGGCAGACGCTGATAGCGCACGCCGTCGACCTCAATGATGTCGTTTTTCCCCGCATTGGGGTGCAGCTCTTGTTCCATGACGAATGCTCCCTATTTATTTGATATTCAGAATTTCCTTGTAATACGGCCAGAGGCCCTGCTTCTCCGGATAGTGCGGCGCAAGCTGGCACAGATCCGTTCCGGGGTAATCGTTGCCCTCGATGAGCACGGGGCCGTCCGGCGTGACGGCAACATCCCAGCCGACGTGGCAGATCTGCGGCACGACGAGCGCGGCCTTCCTGGCAAAAGCCACGGCCTCCTGCACCATCGGGAGCTGATAGCCCTCGAAGCGGATGCCGGTATCCGGATGCGTTTCGTAGACGTTGAAATAATCGTCCGTTGCGACGGAGCAGATCTTACCGGTCTTCTCGTCCACGCGACAGATGACGCCGCCCTGCCCGGAGTTGTCGCAGAAGCCGTCTCCCCTGCCGATCTTCAGCACAATATAGGCAATGTGTACGGTGTCGCCGACACGGTCCGTGACGATGCGCATGGTGTTGACGGATTGCGGGTGCAGCTTCGCCATATCCGGATGCTGCGCAAGCGGCTCCTCCAGCACGTCGAGGCCCTTTTCCTTCAGATAAGCCAGCAGCTTCTCCGCATCCGGCCAGTCTGCCGTGCGGAGCTTTTCGATGCCGTTGCCGCAGGTGCCGCGGCTCGGCTTGGCGAAGAAGCAGTCGAGCCCCTGCAGGAATGCGGACAGCTCGTCCGGCGTTGCCGCGGCGGCATTCAGCGTCCGGCGGCCGAGGAAATCGGCAAAGCGGACATTGAAGCGGAGCTTATCATCGAACTCATCACCATAGCCGGGCTGATTCATCAGTTCGCAGACCTTTTTGTTGCGCACGCGCGTCAGATAGGTGTCGCGCTGCTTGCCGTTCATGCCGTAGAAGCCGAACATCACATAGTCATAGTACCCTGCGCCGTAGCGCGCCGCGCACCAGAGAATGTCGCAGAATGTGCGCGCCTTGCTGTGGCCGCTCTTCTGCTTGACAACGCCCATGACGTAGTTCAGCTTTTCAAAGCGGACGCCGCGCAGCACGCGGGTGATATATTTGATTCCGGGCATATGGTTCCCCTCCCGTCAGTATTCTTTCCAAAGCAATATCATACAATAATTCGCAGAAAAAATCTACTGTTATTTTGACGGTTTCCCGGCGGTTCCGGCACACATCCCGGCATTTTTGCCCAAAAAATCGCCCCGGCAGGACGACCCCGCCGGAGCGAATGCAGGCATATTCGACTCTGCTCAGAGCGCGACAGCCATGGCCTCGCGAATATTGCGCACCCGCAGCAGCTCCAGTCCCTCCGGCGCGTGCAGGCTCTGCGTGCCGCTGCGCGGGATGAGGCAGCGCGTGAAGCCGAGCCGGTGCAGCTCGGACAGGCGCTGATTGAGCTGGTTGACGGCACGGATCTCGCCGGTCAGGCCGACCTCGCCGATGGCGGCGAGCGTATCGGGCGCAGGCTTGTCCAGCGCGGCGGAGGCGACGGCGATGGCGATGGCCAGATCGGCCGCAGGCTCGTCCAGCCGCAGTCCGCCGATGACGTTCAGGTAGACGTCCGCCGAGCCGAACCGCAGGCCGCCGCGCTTTTCCAGCACGGCCAGCAGCATGGCGGCGCGGTTATAGTCATAGCCGTTGCTCGTGCGGCGCGGCATGTTGTAGGTCGTCTGACATACGAGCGCCTGCACCTCGGCAAGGACCGGGCGCGTGCCCTCCATCACGCAGGCGACGCAGGTGCCCGGCGTGCCAAGCGGCCGCCCGGCCAGCAGCAGCTCCGAGGGATTCGGGACCTCGCGCAGGCCGCGGTCGTCCATTTCAAACACGCCGATCTCGTTTGTGGAGCCGAAGCGGTTCTTCGCAGCGCGCAGCAGACGGTAGGTCGTGTGCTCCTCCCCTTCGAAATACAGAACGCAGTCGACCATGTGCTCGAGCACCTTCGGCCCGGCGATCGCGCCCTCCTTGTTGATGTGGCCGACGACGAACACCGTCACGCCGCAGCGCTTGGAATACTGCATCAGGCGCATAGTGCAGTCGCGGACCTGCGCGATGCTGCCGGGCGAGGACGTCTTGTCCTCCGTGTAGAGCGTCTGGAT
>ERZ1673696.2289-NODE-2289-length-13826-cov-5.077554_pt1 | contig 13826 bp, 14 predicted proteins | sample MGYA00580226_ERZ1673696 | MGnify/ENA primary metagenome ERZ1673696 (study PRJEB41218, sample SAMN15661743) | gut metagenome | host: Homo sapiens | place: Canada: London | collected 2015-08-20/2019-03-30 | study: EMG produced TPA metagenomics assembly of... | reverse complement strand
CGGCCAATTCACGGGCATATTTGGTAATCTGATTATAGGAAACAATCTTTCCTCCCATAAAGACCGGTTGAACCAACGAAACGCCTCCCACCCAAATATTCTGCACATCCAGATGTTGCACATCGTCAATTCCTCCCATTAATTGTCCGAAAACAGGAAGTTGGGCAAGCGGTCCCAGGGCGGAACCGAGTTTGGCACTCAAAGCGTCCATATCCAGCAGATTGATATCTTTCTGATTCCACATATATCCTCCCATAGCGGAAAGCTGCGGAAAATATTTAGTAAAAGCCGCTTTGCGTTCTTCATTGGCCGCCTTTACCTTTTCGCCGGACATCTGTAATTCCTTATTATTCTGAATAGCTAAGTTTCGACATTCTTCCAATGTCAAAGTCTGTTGGGAACTTGCATAACCAGAACAGACCAACAATCCTACTAATACAATAATCCGTTTCATCTTTTTATTGTTTTTTCATCCGGAGACTTTATTTTACCACTAAAACAACTTATCACCTTTATCTAAATAAAAAACAACCGGTTATCTCCTATTGTTTATATTCGATAAACCTATATTCTTCGTACACAAACAAAAGTACGATTTATCGGTGCAAAAGTACTGGTTTAGTTTAAATATAAAATTGAATTAATTCAATTAAAGATGCGTTTTTTCAGCTTGCAGTACCAGGCATTGCTGATTCCCATATATTGGGCAATATATTTGTCGGGAACACGCTGCATGATCCACATGTAGTGATTATAAAGGTATTTGATAAATTCTTCTGCCGTACACGACTGACGGATGGCAAACATAGAATAAAGTTTTGATATAATAGTCAGCATCGCATTCTGGTAATACGATGCAAATAGCGGATAACGCAGGGAAAGGTCCTCAATATGGGTACGTGATAGCCTTAGCAGTTCACCGGCTTCGAGCGCCTTAATCTCGAACTCGGAAGGCGCCTGGGTAAAATAACCGATAGCGGAAAGGAAAGGATATTGATAGTCGGATGAAAAACCGGTTACGCATTCATCGCCTTTTTCGCTTACATATAAATTAATGAACAGTCCTTTATTGATGAAGTAGGCATCCTGACAAATCTCACCGGTACGAAGCAGGTAATCCCCTTTATCGACAGCAACCACTGTAGTGATATTCTTCAGTTCACTCACAAAGACTTCGTCGCGGGCCAAAGATTCCGGTAGATCCGCTAAAAGCTTCGCTAAGTGGCCGTCTGTTTCCATCGTTAATCTTCCAACGTGAAGTTTCTCTTTCCGATCAGGTTTCCGTCAATAAAAATATCTACACGGTAAGTTCCCGGAGAAAGGAATTCTTCGATATCCCAATACATGGTAACGGGATATTCTTCCCCGTCATATTCGATCAGTTTCTTCATCGAGTAGTTGATATCCTTTCCTTCGAAGGAGAAAACATCAGCACGGCTCTTTACCAGCACATCATCGTCCGGTTTCATAATACGCACATATACAGTCTTCTCACCAACAGGAGCGGTAATATTCTTGGCGATACGGAAATCGACTACGAAACGTTCCATACGTTTGATCTTCTTTGCCAGCTTTCCACGCGAATTGACCGGAGTAACCGTGATGCCGGTAGCATCCAGGCGGCTTGCAATAGTAACGCGTTCTGCCAACTTTTCTTTTTCTTTCTTCAGGGTAGCAGCTTGTGATGTGGCACGCTGGTATTTCTGAACAGCTTCTTTCTTTTCTACCTGCAACTGTTCGTTCGCTCGGTTCAAAGAGTCGATCTGAACAACATAATTACGCATGATCTTACGAAGCGTTTCCAGTTCTTTCTTCAGACGGGCAATTTCTTTGGTATTTGTCGCCTTCACCGTACGGAGTTCTTCCATCAGGCGCTGAACCTTTGCCTGCTCTGTGGATAACAAATTCATCAGGGAATCATTGCCTACCTTGAACTGGTATCCCTCATATTGCATAGAGAGTTCATTAAACTCATCTTCAAGCGTTTGCTTATCCAGGTCATAAGCCTCAACCAAATCATTCATCTGCTGTTTCTGCTGATAAATATAATAACCTGCACCAGCGATAATCAGTATCAACACGACTACCGCCATAATTAATAATGAGAGTTTATTTATTTCCTTCGTTTCTTTCTTTTCTGTATCCATACGGTTCCTTCTAAAAATGAACGTACAAAGGTAATGTTTAATCAGATGTATTAAAACATATCCTGTCCGTTTATACATTTTTTAAGAACTTAACCATCCTTTCAACATATACCGACATCTTTTTAGTTTCATTCGGATGAAAATACAGTTTCTTTCGGGAGAAAACACAGTTTCTTTCGAATGAAACTTTTGTGAAATCATAAAAAATATATTGAAATCTCCTCATCAATACCTTTATATATAGGATGAGCTTTACAGATTTTCTAAATAAAATTACTACCTTTGCGCCACTCAATTAAATAATAACACTGCATGCACGAGAAACTTATTATTCTTGATTTCGGCTCGCAAACAACTCAATTGATTGGCCGCAGGGTCAGAGAGTTAAACATGTATTGCGAGATCCTTCCCTACAACAAATTTCCGCATGATGCAACCGATGTGAAAGGGGTTATCCTTTCAGGAAGTCCTTACTCCGTTTACGACGAAAATGCTTTCAAGGCAGACCTGAGCGAGATTCGTGGAAAGTATCCGGTTTTAGGTATTTGTTACGGGGCTCAGTTTCTGGCTTATACATCCGGAGGCAATGTAGAACCGGCCAACTCACGTGAATACGGACGTGCCAATCTATCCTACATTAATAATGAAGATCCTCTATTGAAAGGCATCGACACCGGTTCTCAGATCTGGATGTCTCATGGAGATACAATCACCGTATTGCCGGACAACTTCAAAGTGATCGCCAGTACCGACGATGTAAAAGCGGCAGCTTATCATGTAGAAGGCGAACAGACCTGGGGCGTACAGTTCCATCCGGAAGTATTTCACTCTACAGACGGTACAAAGTTATTAGACAATTTCCTGAATATCTGCGGATGCGCCAAAGACTGGACACCGGCTTCTTTCATCGAATCGACGGTTGCCGAACTGAAAGAGCAACTAGGTGACGACAAAGTGATCCTGGCCTTATCGGGCGGCGTAGACTCTTCCGTTACAGCGGTATTGCTGAACAAGGCGATCGGCAAAAACCTGACCTGTATCTTCGTAGACCACGGTTTGCTGCGTAAGAATGAGTTCGAAAACGTAATGAAAGATTACGAACACCTGGGGTTGAACGTGATCGGAGTAAACGCAAAAGATAAATTCTATAAAGAACTGGCGGGGGTTACCGAGCCGGAACAAAAACGTAAGATCATCGGCAAAGGTTTCATCGACGTATTCGACGAAGAAGCTCATAAGCTGAAAGATATCAAATGGCTGGGACAAGGTACGATCTATCCGGACGTTATCGAGTCTTTATCCATCACCGGAACAGTCATCAAGAGTCATCATAATGTAGGCGGACTGCCTGATACGATGAAGTTGCAACTGGTTGAGCCGCTTCGCCTTCTTTTCAAGGATGAAGTTCGCCGTGTCGGTATCGAACTGGGCATGCAGCCGCATCTGATCAAACGCCATCCGTTCCCCGGTCCTGGTCTGGGTATCCGTATCTTAGGCGATATCACGCCGGAGAAAGTACGTATCCTTCAGGATGCCGATGATATTTATATGTCGCTGATGCGCGAATGGGGTTTATACGATAAGATCTGGCAAGCCGGGGTCATCCTGCTTCCTATCCAGTCGGTCGGTGTTATGGGTGACGAACGTACCTATGAAAATACCGTTGCCCTGCGTGCCGTAACTTCTACCGATGCTATGACAGCCGACTGGGCACAACTGCCTTACGAGTTTCTGGCAAAAGTATCCAACGAGATCATCAATAAGGTAAAAGGTGTGAACCGCGTTGTGTACGACATCAGCTCCAAGCCACCAGCAACTATAGAGTGGGAATAAAAAATCACAAGAAGGATAATCTAATTAACTTAATAATTTTAGGAGGAATACGATGAAACAAGATATGATCGTTATTTTAGACCTGGGAAGTCATGAAAATACGGTATTGGCAAGAGCAATCCGTGCATTGGGTGTTTACAGTGAAATTTATCCTCACGACATCACAGTAGAGGAACTGAAAGCACTGCCGAACGTAAAAGGTATTATCATCAACGGTGGTCCGAACAATGTGATCGACGGTGTTGCCATAGATGTAAATCCGGGTATTTACTCGCTGGGTATCCCCGTAATGGCTGCCGGCCACGACAAAGCATTATGTGAAGTAAAACTGGGTGAATTCACCGACGATATAGAAGCTATCAAAGAAGCTGTGAAGTCTTTCGTTTTCGATAGCTGCAAAGCGGAAGCGAACTGGAATATGACAAACTTTGTCAACGACCAGATCGAACTTGTCAGACGTCAGGTAGGCGATAGAAAAGTCCTGTTGGCCCTGTCAGGCGGAGTTGACAGTTCGGTTGTGGCTGCCTTGCTTCTGAAAGCGATCGGCGATAAACTGGTTTGCGTACATGTAAACCATGGTCTGATGCGTAAAGGTGAATCGGAAGATGTAGTGGAAGTATTCAAAAATCAGTTGAATGCGAACCTGATATATAAAGATGTTACCGACCGTTTCCTGGATAAACTGGCAGGAGTTGCCGATCCGGAAGAAAAACGCAAGATTATCGGTGGCGAATTTATCCGTGTATTCGAAGAGGAAGCTCGTCAGCTGGATGGCATCGATTTCTTAGCACAAGGTACGATCTATCCGGATATCGTGGAAAGCGGTACAAAGACTGCCAAGATGGTAAAATCTCATCACAACGTAGGCGGTCTGCCCGAAGACCTGAAGTTCGAACTGGTTGAACCGCTGCGTCAGTTATTCAAAGACGAGGTTCGTGCCTGCGGTCTGGAACTGGGCTTGCCTTATGAAATGGTTTACCGTCAGCCGTTCCCTGGTCCCGGACTGGGTGTACGTTGTCTGGGTGCTATCACCCGTGACAGACTGGAAGCCGTTCGTGAAGCAGATGCCATCTTACGCGAAGAGTTCCAGCTTGCCGGACTGGACAAGAAGGTATGGCAGTATTTCACTGTTGTTCCTGATTTCAAATCAGTTGGCGTACGGGATAATGCCCGTTCTTTCGACTGGCCTGTTATCATCCGCGCCGTAAACACAGTAGACGCCATGACAGCCACCATCGAACCGGTAGACTGGCCTATCCTGATGAAAATCACCGACCGTATCCTGAAAGAAGTAAAGAACGTAAACCGCGTTTGCTACGACATGTCTCCGAAGCCCAATGCGACTATTGAGTGGGAATAACAAATACTCCTGCCGTAATAAAAAGAATAGGGTATAACCTATTGCCACAATAATATAAACTCCTGTCAAAGTATGATGAATATAACTTTGATAGGAGTTTTTGTATAGTTATTTTTTAACCATAAATCCAATATAATGTTTTATATTTGTAGACGAAACATCTTTAGAGAACGATCAAATTATGAAAAGTCTTCAAGAAATCATTGAAATCCTCCGTATCTACAAGCAGGAAGCATCTACTAAATATGGGATAAGAAAGCTTGGTATTTTCGGTTCCGTTGCACGCGGAGAACAAACACCGAATAGTGATTTGGACATATTCGTCGACATCCAAGTCCCTAACCCATATATATTAGGAGATATCCATGATGATTTAGAAGAAAGAACCGGATATAAAATTGATTTACTAAGACTTCGTGATAATTTAAACTCATTGCTCTATAAAAACATTCAAAAAGATGGTATCCTGGTCTAAAGAAGAAATTGTTCATTTACTGACAAGAGTTCAAAAAACGATTGAAACTATTGAACGGAGAAATCAGACAATCCAATCTGTACATGATTATCTGCTCAACGAGAACGGAATGGAAAAGTTAGATGCAGCATGTATGCTCATACAAACTATTGGTGAAAACATCAAAACCATAAATGAAAAAACAGAAGGTAAGCTATTTGTTCAATATCCTGAAATTCCATGGAAAAGAGTGATTAGAATGAGAGATTACATATCCCATCACTACGACGGAGTCGATGCAGATGTTGTTTTCGAAACAATTAAAAGCAACCTTCCTCCTCTACAAAAAACAATCGAACGAATATTATCCGATATAGACAATCATTCATAACCCAGGAATGACAAATATATTTTCTTTATTTTATAGGGGGCAGCAAAAAGTTTGTCACCGATGATTATCATACTCCAAAACAGAAATACCCTTACAACTGGGGTAAAAAAGTAGTAACTTTCAACCTTTTGTTTGTCACCATTAACATTTATTTCTTTTTGACGATCCGTATATAACGGATAGAATTTGTACGTTCCTCCTTTAACTCGAAATACTCTTTGAGAACCGTTGTATTCACCCGTTTATTAACAGGTAATCCCACTTTACGATAAGCAGCCGTTAGGATTACGGACATATCAGATCCCACATAAACTTCTCCCACCCGGAACTGCTTCTCCACGATCTCCTTCAGTTGCTGCTTTTTACGAAAGACAGTGGTGCCGGCTTCCTCTACAGCCCGTTTGATCTCGCTGTCTTTGAAGTCGACGCTCCGGATATAATCGGCCCCTTTGCGGAGGTAACATTCATGGAACATACAATCGTATTCGGAAGAAAGGATACGCGCCAGGTAACGGCTGTAACGGTCCTGGTCTTTCTCGTCGGGAGAGAAACGCAGGTAAGCGATCCGTTCGAACTGCTCGAGAAGAAATATACGACGCTGTTTACGGCTGGTCTGCCGATGACGGGCCAGACGGTCGTTGTCGGTCAACGGGTACTGTTTGTCTTCATGCGTCACCTCAAAAAACGGGACATCCCGGTAGGCATTAAACAAACTGTCCGCCGAACGGTACAGGCTCTTTACCCGTTCCTGCTCACGGAAATTATCCTGCCGGAAATAATTATCCTTTCCATTCTGATAGACATACTGCTGATAAGTAAGATTGACGGCTGCCTCCATATACGTCTCCCGGTATCCGCGCCGCTTATCCTTTTTACTCTTTTCCCTGATCTCCGTCATGGCCAGCCGGGCACTCTCCAGCCACTCGTCCACCTCCGACGCATTCATTGCCTCCAGCGAAGGCTTGATACTGGTTATATGCGTCAGGCTGCGAAAACCGTTACGGAAACGGCCGGCTATCTGTATCGCTTCCGTCCGCGGATCGATCACCGACTGCTCCGCTCCGTAGAGATCAGAAAGCAGGATGATATCCGGCTTACAACGTACATCGATATCGACCGCCGAAAAGAAACGGCTGGTGAAAAAGTTATACCGTTTCAACTCTTCGATCCGGTCGTGCATGCTCCGGTCTTTCACATGCCTCAGCTTCGCAATGCCCTGGGTACTGCAAAAAGTAGCAGAGTTTTGCAACTCCCCCATATCCTTATAAAGAGACTCGATCGTATCGATGGAATTGACGAAGATACAGACTTTACTCTTGCATTCGGGCAGCACTTCCGCCAACGCTTCCACCACATTATTGGTCGTGACCAGCCGGAGCGGCTTGCGATAGGGATAAGCCGGCTCGATGCGTAGTTCGGTGAAACCATGTTCCTCAAACCTCGGATCGCGGGGCAGGATTGGCGTGGCACTGACAAATGCCATCTGCCGGAAAAGAAAAAAGTCGTCGAGCGGCGCCTCTATCGTCTCGCGGAAATCGTTATCCTGGATGATCTTCTCACATTCGTCGAACAACATGAAAAAGTCCTTATACATATCGACACCTTCATCCTCCATCGCCTGCTTTACCTTCCAGAAACTTTCGGGCGTCACCATGATCTTGCAGCAGCCGGAATATTTGCGGATATGACGCGCCACCTCATCAGTCTTGACACCGCGGTAAATACCCAGCAGGTTCTTATGTTTCTCCATCTTCCCGACAATCACCGGCACGTTCGGTTCGATGATAATAGAAGAACGGGGAGACATGATCTCGCAATAGGTAGCTCCCAATCCGGGCAATACCTTGTTCAGTATCACCCGTGTCGGTATATTTTCTTTTCCGTGGCGGCGAAGGGCATCCGACAGATATTCCCCTTTCCGGATATCCAGTTTAACGGTACGTATCATCACATTATTCCCTTTCAAATTGTACGGACCTCAGGCGTTGCATGAGTTCAGGTGAAACTTTAAACACGACATCTTTCACGGAGATAGATCCGGCGCGTATCTCTTTGGGATCTTTGACCAGCCTCGACTGTGCCGTCAAAGTAAATGTTCCCAGCCCACTGATCGACACGCTGTTGCCGTCTTCCAGCAGGCTGATGATCCCTTCTTTGATTTGTTCGATTGCTCCGAGCATAGCGGCGCTGCGGAATCCATGATCGCCGGTCACATAAGAAGCCAGTCCTTTTGAATCGACATTGTCCGAACGGATCACCTGCGGATAGAAGCCATCTTCGATATCTTTGGAGAGATTGGTCGGGCGTTTGCGTAGTCTATATTTTACAGCCATTGTTTTGTATTGCTTAAGGTTACTTTTCCAAAGATAGGATATATAATCGAGAAAAAGGCGGTTCCCGGCAATTAGTTATGAAAAAAGGCGGCTATCCGAATTGTCATCCCGGTGACAATGAAATATCATCGGGATGATGTCGGGACGTCACCGAGGTGACAGTTTGCAAAAGTAATAGGCTTTGCCGTTAAAGTATTAAGCTTTTAGGGTTAGATACTATAGCTTTTGAGGTTAAGGGCAAAAGGGTATGATCTATTGAATACCAGACATGCTTATTCTTTTAAAAGTGGCATTTGATTAAGCATATTTTTTATTTTTATTGCCACACGGGGCATTGGTTCAGCAATTGTTAAACCAACTACGTCATATTCTTTTGCTATATCGTTTATCACCCTTACGACGGTTTCAATCTTTAGTCCATCAGGATCAGTGCCAACGGCTGCAATAATCTCAGCCGGATCTAAAGCATCCAGATCAAAATGAATAACCACTTTCGAAGCACCGGTAGTTTTAAGCCAATCAAGAACAGCCGTACTATTTTGAGCAACATGGGCAGGCGAAAGGCTCTCTACACCGATTTCCTCCTGACGCTCTTTTGAAGCGTTTGTATCATTCCAGGCACGCAAACCAACAATAATCGATTTTGACGGATTGAGTTTAGCGGGAAACAGATCTACAATCTCCTTGTCACCCATACCAAAACAAGCGGTCAATGCCATTGCATGATAACCTGTATAACTATCACCGGGTAAATTTAAGTCGGGGTGAGCGTCTATCCACACAACCGCAACATCATCAGGATATTTTTCTGCCAGGTAGGTAAACGGCACCACACTAACCGAGCACTCTCCTCCAAGTGTCACAATACGGTCGGGATTTTCTCTTCTAATCAAATCCAAAGCATCTTTACTTTGTTTAATAATAGCACGATAACCGCTAATACCCTTTTCCTCTTTGTGACTTTCCATATCGAGAGAAATGGGGACTTCAACAGTTTGTTGCTTACTTTCGGGTGCAAGCACTTGCAGTAACTGCGCCCCAAGAAAATAACCACGTGAAACATCATTGGCGGGAATGTCGGGCATCCAGCTTGCAACCACTCCTCCCTGCCATTGAGGATAGATTAAGCGAAGTGTTTTAGAATTTGTTTTCATCTCATTCGATTTTGCATAGGTTGTGCCTATAATAAGGCTAAGCACAACAAATAATAAGAACTTGTGTTTCATTTTTAATGCAAAGTTACTGTGTATATACAGATCACACAAGTACTGATAAATTTATCTATATATATCAAAATATGAGATGTATTTATTACTTTCGTAAAAAACTAAAAACGTTATGTATAAGAAAAAGATACCATTTGATATTGAATGTGGTGTAAAAATCACAATGGAGGTTATGGGGGGCAAGTGGAAGAGTTGTATTTTGCTGGAATTGATGGCTGGCGCAAAGCGTCCAAGCGAACTCCACCGCCATTTTACGGATGCAAGTCCACGTGTGATCGACCAGCAATTAAGAGAATTAGAAGCACACGGAATGATTAGTAAAAAGATATTTGCCGAACTACCCCCACGTTCAGAATACTCGATCACCGAACAGGGTAAAACCCTCATCCCTATTATTGAGCAAATAGAAAAGTGGGGAGATAATTTTCGACCTCAAATGAAAGAAATCCTTGGAATAGAAGAATAGAAAAATACGTTTCAGGATGACAAAAGCAATAACTCAAGACCTTGTCTTAGCCGATATCCTATACTCATTCGGTGAACATCCGATAACCCGTTTGAAGGCTCTGCTGAAATATTGGGGATATTGATAACCCAACGCATAAGCAACGTCACTGATCGACTTGGACGGATCGGCTAATAGTTCTTTGGCAACAGCCATCGTTTTTACCAAAATATATTCCTGGGCGGACGTTCCGGTTTCTTTCTTGATTAAGTCACCGAAATAATTAGCAGACAAATGCAGCTGATCCGCACAATAAGCAACGGTAGGAGTTCCTATGGATAAAGGTTTTCCGGACGTAAAATAGTTATTCAGCAACTTTTCGAAATCGGTCAACGTATCTTTATTTGCCTTCTTACGAGTGATGAATTGCCGGTCATAGAACCTGACACAATAGTTAAGCAACAACTCGATGGCCGAAGAAATAATTAAATTACTGTGTTTGTCCTTCGCCTCCCTGATCTCCTCGTCGATCTTCATCATGCAATCTATTATGGTCTGGCGTTCCTGCTTTGAGAGGTGCAACGCTTCATTTACAGCGTAAGAAAAGAAAGTGTAGTCCTGCATATGATGCCCAAGATGTGTGCCATGTAATAATTCGGGTTGAAAGGTCAGCCACCATCCCATTGGCTGAAATTCTTCTCCTGTATCGTCATTGCCGATCACTTGTCCGGGAGCAGCAAACACCAGGGTATTTTCCTGAAAATCATAATAATTCCTTCCGTATTTGATCTGATCGGCACATTGAATATCTTTCAGGTAAACGACGTAAAAACCAATATTCTTACGTACATGACGTAACGGACTGATCTTTGACGCATCGATCACACTGACCAACGGATGCGGTGTTTCGATACCTAGAAAGTCATTATAGTCTTTAACCGTATTCAGTTTTATGATTTTATCCATGCCGGTTCGTGATTTATGTTTTCGACAAATGTAATAAATATCTGCTAGTTATATGATCCGATCAGTAATAATTATACGTATATCCGTAATTCGTATCATACGGAATCTTTTCGGGTACGGTAATTTTGTAGTATGCTAAATAATAATTAAATGACAATAGAATAAATGAATAATAGGGCACTTATGACGATCGATCTGTTTAACAAATTGACAGGCCGGGAAACCCTGCATCCGCTGATTAGTATTATTGACCTGTCGAACGCAAATCTGAACCGCGATATCCGCATGACGTGTGATTTTTACGGACTTTTGTATTATGTAACGTTAGACGGAAATCAATATTCCGGGAAAGACAAACTCCGCCTCATCCATCCCGGAGAACTGGTAGAAATCCCATCGCTCGAACATCGTTCAACCAATGGCTATACGGGCATTATATTCCATCCCGATCTGTTATATGAGACATCATTAGAGGGGCGTATCGATAGTTATCCGACACGTTGCCGCTGCCGGGGACCGCTATCAGCACATGAGCAACAGGTCATATCGGACAGTCTCCAAAAGATCAGGGCAGAATTGCATCATGCCATCGACCGCCACAGCGCATCGATCATCGCTTCGCATATCGAGTTGCTACTCAATTACTGCGTGCGCTTTTGTAATCAGGCAAACTAGACACATTTACTCATATCAGTAATAATTATACATGAATCAGTAATTTATGCCTGTTCCAGATGGTTTATACCTAGTAATTTTGTACCAGATAAATAAAAGTAGAAATAAATGAAAGTAAGACTCGGATTCGCTGCTACATTATTATATATCCTATTGTTGGCGGGAAATATGGTAGCACAAGCTCCCAAAACAGAACAAATGATGGATAAGAAACGACAACACATTGTGGAGATTGCCACCGTATCGGTATTAGCTGCGATCGGCAACGTTGAACCGATGATGAAAGGACATATGAATATCGCTCTGAATGTGGGCGTTACTCCCGATGAACTGCGTAACCTGCTTGCCATTGTCGAGAAACTGGTCGGACGAAGTGAAGCCAATAAAACGATAGTCCTAGAAACATCTTCGGCGACAGCGATATTTCCGAAGGGGAATGTCATAGAAGGAGTAAATTTCAATGGAACGGCTTATCTGCAACGTCTGATGACCGACAGCAAAACATTTGACGTGGTAGTGTCCGATGTTATATTTGAACCGTCAGCCCGTAACAGCTGGCATTCACATCCGGGAGGCCAGATTCTGATCGCGACTGCCGGTAAAGGGTATTATCAGGAAAAAGGGAAACCGATTCAGGTTCTTAAACCCGGAGATGTTATAGCTATTACTCCTGACGTGAAACATTGGCACGGTGCGGCCCCCGACAGCGGATTTACACATATTGCCATCAACACAAAGGTTTCACTGGGTGCGACCGAATGGTATGATCCGGTGACAGATGAAGAATATAATGATTATAAAGAATAATAGTATGAAACGAATATATATAAGTTTGTTGGCAGCATTTGCATGGATAGGAGTTCACGGACAGGATACAACAACCGATAGACCACTCACTATCACCAAACAAGGCAGTTTCACTGTCGGCGGAACAGTTTTACAACGTCCGGGGACATACGACAACCATAAATTCATCAGTTGGGGAACCCCTGTCGAACAGGGACAAACATACCATGCAGACCATGCTGTCGTAGATTTTCAGATTCCGGTAGAAGCCCGTCAACTTCCGCTGGTGTTCGTACATGGTTACGGACAATCAGGACGTTGCTGGCAGATGACACCCGATGATCGGGAAAGCTTTCAGACATTGATGCTGCGGCAGGGATTCGGTTCTTACGTAGTTGATATGCCCGGTCGGGGACGTTCGGGACGGACGACTGCCGAAACAGTACTGAAACCGAAAGCCGACGAACAGCTTTGGTTCGATATTTTCCGTATCGGCGAGTGGCCTTCGTTCAATCCCGGCGTACAGTTCCCTACCGATTCGCTATCGCTCGACCAGTTTTTCCGTCAAATGACGCCCGACATCAGTGCACATGATATGAAAATCGATCTTACCGCGCTTGATGCGTTATTCGATCGAATCGGTAACGGGATTATCGTAACACATTCGGCCGGAGGTTTTCCGGGATGGTTGGCTGCTATAGAGAACCAGCATATTCAGGCTGTCGTTTCTTACGAACCGGGAGGATATGTCTTTCCCGAAAATGAAGTCCCCGACCCTATGCCAAGCCTCACAGGAACACTTTCCGGAACAGGCGTTTCGATGGATGACTTTATGAAACTGACGAAAATCCCGATCGTACTCTATTTTGGTGATTACATACCGGAAGAAACGACTGATAAACTGGGCGGTGAAAACTGGCGCGTACGACTTCAAATGGGACGTAAGTTTGTTGAAGCAATTAACCGTCACGGAGGAAATGCCAGACTGGTTGAACTTCCCAAAATCGGCATCCGTGGAAATACGCATTTTATGATGTCCGATCTCAATAATGTCAAGATAGCCGATTTATTGGCTGAATGGTTACATGAAAATAAATTAGACAAATAACATCTTAATAGAACAGTATGAAAAACTTATTATTAATCTCGCTTTTACTTTTCTCCGCAACAACAATAGGTGCCTGCTCGGAGAATAATGATATTTCTTTTC
>ERZ1673696.2284-NODE-2284-length-13850-cov-4.025299_pt1 | contig 13850 bp, 11 predicted proteins | sample MGYA00580226_ERZ1673696 | MGnify/ENA primary metagenome ERZ1673696 (study PRJEB41218, sample SAMN15661743) | gut metagenome | host: Homo sapiens | place: Canada: London | collected 2015-08-20/2019-03-30 | study: EMG produced TPA metagenomics assembly of... | reverse complement strand
CTCCTGCTGGCTGTGCCGGGCAGCGGGAAAACCACGGTGCTCATCCACCGCCTGGGCTATCTGATGGACTGCCGGGGGATTCCCCCGGAGCGGATTCTCACAGTGACCTACACGGTGGCGGCCACCCGGGATATGCGTGCCCGGTTTGCCCGGACCTTTGGAGAGGACCGGGCAAACCGGCTGGAGTTTCGCACCATCAATGGCCTTTCCGCCCGGATCATTCAGTATTACGAGCGGGCCATGGGCCGACGGGCTTTTCAGCTGGTCACCGACGAGGGGACCCTCTCCTCCCTGGTGGGAGAACTGTTCCGGGCGTGCACTGGGACCTTTGCCACAGAGAGCACCATCAAGGGGCTGCGGACCGCCATCACCTACGGAAAGAACCGGCAGATGTCCCGGGAGGAGATGGAGGCGTTGTCCACCGGGGAACTGCCTGTGGCCCAGGTTTATCAGGCCTATTGCCGGGTGCTCCGGCAGCGGGGCTGGATGGACTATGACGATCAGATGGTGTACGCGGCGCAGATTCTCCGGCGGCATGGGGAGATTCTGGCCTACTTTCAGGAAAAATACACCCATCTCTGTGTGGATGAGGCCCAGGATACCTCCCGCATTCAGCATACCATTCTCCGTCTGCTGGCGGGAAGGCGGCGAAACCTCTTTTTGGTGGGGGATGAGGACCAGAGCATCTATGGGTTTCGGGCGGCGGAACCTGGGGCTCTGCTGCGGTTTGAGCGGGATTACCCCGGCGGGCGGGTCCTTTTCCTGGAGAAGAATTACCGCTCCACCCAGACCATTGTGACGGCGGCGGATGGGTTTATCCGCCAGAATTACAACCGGCGGGACAAGCACATGACCGCAGCCCGGGGCCCGGGACCTGCCCTGGAGGAACTATGGGTCTATGACCGGGCGGCGCAGTATGCCTATCTGGCCCGTCTGGCCCGGGACTGCCCACAGGAGACCGCTGTTTTATACCGAAACAATGAGAGCGCCCTGCCGGTGCTGGACCTGCTGGACCGGCAGGGCATTGCCTGCCGGTGCCGGCAGATGGACGGAACCTTTTTCACCCACCGGGTGGTCCGGGATATGGCGGACTTTTTCACCTTTGCGGTCAACCCGGCGGATGGGGCGTGCTTTCTGCGGATGTACTACAAGCTGCGGGCGGGGATCACCAAGGGCGCCGCGCAGTGGGCGGTTCAGACGGTCGGGGCGGGGGAGAGCCTGCTGGATGTGCTGTCCCAGTGTCCCGGTCTGTCCCAGTGGAGCAGGGGCCAATGCCGGGCCCTCTCCGTCCACTTTGCCCGGCTGCGGGAGGAGCGGGGGGACTGGGCCGTGGACCGGCTCCGCCACGCCATGGGGTATGGGGAGTACCTGAAGGAGCGGGGCGGCGACCTGGGCAAGCTGGATATTTTAGAGGCACTGGGACGCCATGTGCCCAATTTGGGGGCCCTTCTGGACCGCCTGGAGGAACTGCGGACGCTGGTGCGGCAGGAGAGACAGGGGCCTGCACAGGGGCTGATCCTCTCCACCATTCACGCCAGCAAGGGGTTGGAATACCAACGGGTGATCCTGATGGATGTGGCGGACGGACTACTGCCCTTGGTGGAGGCGCCGGTGGGGAGGAACCCTGACCCGGCGGCGGTGGAGGCCTATGAGGAGGAGCGCCGGCTCTTCTATGTGGGGATGACCCGAGCCAAGGAGACGCTGTCGGTGTTTCGCTTTCAAAAGCCCGGCCTGGCCAGCGCCTTTTCGGAGGCCCTTTTTCCCCCAAAAGCCAAGTCCCAGCCGGTCCGGGCCCATCCGAAGCCGGCGGGGGACAGTCGGGCGGAAGGGGCACCCGACGGAACAGGGTATTTCCCCGGCGTTTCCGTGACCCACCGGACCTTTGGCAGCGGGAAAGTGGTCAGCCGGCAGGGGGACATTGCCACCATCCTGTTTGAGGGGGGACAGGAGAAGCGCATCGCCCTCTCCGTGGCGCTCCGGCGGCGGCAGCTGTGGAGGAGCCGGGAGAAAACCGGATAACCTGAGAACAAGCCCTGCAAAAGCAGGGCTTGTTTCAATCGGATAGAATGTTTTCCTTGGAGGGTGGCGGCAGAACCTCCCAGTGAAATGTTTCTCCCTCCAAGGTCAGCCAGCGGAAGAGCCCGTCCTCATAGAGCAGGCAGCTGTGAGGGGACCCGCCCCGGGGCAGAGAGACCGAGCCGGGATTGGCGCAGAACAGATCTCCCACCCACTGCCAGGAGGGAATGTGGGTGTGCCCGGACAAAAGGACTTGGGCGGCCCCGATGGGGGGCGGATTGTGGGGGCCATACCGATGGCCATGGGTCAAAAAGACGGACAGGCCCTCCCAGGAAACGGTGGCGGAACCGGCGTGCATGGGAAACGCCGGCCCCAGGGCGCCCGCGCCGCGGTCACAGTTTCCCTCTACCCACAGAATCTCCCGGGCCAGGGGGCGGAGCAGCTGGATGACCTGGTGGGGGTCGTATTCATACTGGGGAGCATAGGACCCGGAATAGACCAAGTCCCCCAGCAGGATAAGCTGCTGGGCGCCTTCCTGCTGATAGCGTTCCAACAGCTGCCGGCAGAACCGGGCGGAACCATGGAGATCGGACGCGATGAGTCGCTTCATGGGGAATCACCTCGCAGCTTAGTATACCGAATTTGCCGCCAAAGAGCAAGCAGAGGAAAAAGACCGGAAATCCAAGATTTTTCTCTGTTCCCTGGCGCAGGGACATGGTATAATGAACCCGTCCGCGAAAACCAAACACCACGGAGGTGGCTTTTATGATAGAAGACGCAAAACGATCCATTGCCTTTCTTTGTCCGGTCTGCCGGCAGCCGGTGATCTTGGAGAGGACGGTGTTTCAGCTGGCGGCATCCGGCAGCCGGCTGCCCTGTCCCTGCGGGAAATCCGCCCTTACCGTCTCCCTGATGGGGGACCAGGTCCGCCTGACGGTGCCCTGCCTGTTTTGTGAGCAGGAGCATACCGTGTCCTGCTCCACAGCGGCCTTCCTCCAGGAGAAGACGCTGGCCTTTTCCTGCGCCAATTCCGGGCTGGACTGCTGCTATGTGGGGGAAGAGGCGTCGGTCTTTGCCGCCATGCGGCGGCTGGAGGAGACGGTGGATGTGCTGGAGTCAGAGGCGGGCGCCCAGGGAACCTTTCTCAACGACCTGGTGATGGAGGAAATCCTGGGAGAACTGCGGGACATTGGCCGGCGGGGCGGCATCTCCTGTACCTGCGGATGCAGGGAGTGGAAGCTGAAGATCAATTACAGTTCGGTGGAACTGTTCTGCGCCCAGTGCGGCGGTGCGCTGAAACTCCCTGCGGCGACCATGTCGGACATTGAGGACCTATGTTGTAAGCCGACGCTTACCATTCGGGGCGGGAAACCGCCGGAAGATGCCAAGTGAGAAAATAAAAAAACGCTCCCAACCTGGGCGCACATCCAGGCACCTGCGGCATAAGATGGACTGAGATCGCAAGACGGTCTCCATCTCTGACAGGAGGTAATTGTCTATGTGTTGTAACAACGGTTGGGGTGGTAACAGCTGCCTGTGGATCATTCTGATCCTGATAATCATCTTCTGCTGCGGCTGTGGTTCGAACAGCGGCTGTGGGAATAACTGCGGGTGTGGCTGCGGCTGTGGCTGCGGCAACAACTGTGGTTGCGGGAATAATTGCGGCTGCGACTGCGGCAACAACTGCGGCTGCGGCTGCTAAGACACGTACCATAGCCTGCGCACGTTCCTGCGTCACCGGCAGAGAGCAGCCCCGGGGTATTCCGGGGCTGCTCTCCCTGGCCGGGGAAGGAAAAAATTTTGAAAAAATGAAAAATAAGACTTGCATTTTGTCTCTCCGTGTGCTATTATCTAAAAGCTGTCAGTTGACATGCGGCAGTAGCTCAGTTGGATAGAGTAACTGGCTACGAACCAGTAGGTCGGGGGTTCGAGTCCCTCCTGCCGTACCAAGCGCCTTCAATTTTTGGATTGGGGGCGCTTGTTGTTTTTTATACGTTAAAAAAGTACGCCGTGGACAAACTGCGCAGAGGTCCACGGCGTTTTTTATCAGGGTTTTGTTGCGGCAGCGCAGGGTTCCGCAGGCAAAGTGTGGTGCAGGGGGCCCTGTAAAAGACGAAAAAATTCTGCTTCTGTGAGAAGACGGAGGTTGGACTTCCCTTCAGCAAGAATGGCCCTGGCCTTTTCCTCCTTGTTGCTGACGGTGGCGGTTCCTCCTGGTCCGTCGTATTGCCGTCCCACCACAAGAAAATCGGTTTTCCGGGAGACTGCGGTTTTGATGACCGCCCCCACGTTGACCGCCCGCTGCATGGCCTCCCGCCGGTCGATGGAGAGTTCCCCGGTGAAGACCACCGCTTTCTGATAGAGCGGGTGCTTCGGGTCGAAGAAGCTCACCTGGGGCCGGATTTCTTTGGGACGGATGGGAGGACGGTACGCAGGTGAAACCCGTGGCTTACGCCGCTGGGACGGGGTCTGAGGGGCGACAGGAAGGGCCAGATCGGCCACCTCCTGAATGCGGATGTGGGGCTGGGAGAAACAAAATTCCCCTAAATTGAGACAGTGATTTGCCTGGATGCAGGCGATGGCGATCTGGGCGCAGGCCACAGCGTCGCATTCCGCGTTATGGTGGTGGGTGAGGGGAATGGCCAGGGCTTGGGCGCAGGCGGCCAGGTTCTTCCGGCCGGGGACCAAGTCCCGGGCCATGGCAATGCTGTCGATGTACTTAAAATCGGCGTATTGCCGGACGTAGGGGTCGCCGTAGGCTGCCAGAGAGGCCTTGATGACGGACATATCAAACCGAGCATTGTGCGCGATGAGGGCTTTGCCGGCCAGGAGGGGATGCAGCTCCTGCCAGACGGTGAGAAAATCCGGGGCGTGTTCCGTGTCCTCCGGGTAAATTCCGTGGACATGAATGTTGCCCTGGTCATATCTGTTGCCTGGCGGCTGGATCAGGTGGTGGGTGGTGGCGACCACCCTCAGCCCCACCACAAAGGCCAGGCCCACCGCGCAGGCACTGTTGGGATCGCTGGTGGCTGTCTCAAAATCAATGGCGACAAAGTCCACATGTTGGTTGGCGGAAAGGGGGAGCGACTGTTTGTCGCGAACATCCATGGGGGATCACTCCGTTCGTCTTCTGTGCTGGGATTTGCAGGGGGAACCGGGAGGAACACAAGCCCCTCCGCAGACCCTTTCTTATTATAGTATCCTGGTTTGACTTGTCAAGCTGAGGGAGATTGGATTTGGGAGCACGGCGCGGAATGCTGACAGGATGACAGAAAAAACGGTAGACTTCATGGCAAAAATTTGATATCATGACAAAAAAGGACCCGATTTGACCCAAAAATGCCAGAGGAGGGCGGAGCCATGCGAGAAAGAATCCGACGGAACGTGGGCCTTGGGATGGCGGTCATTTTGCTGGTTTCCTCTCTGGGGGTGCCGCCGGCGTCCGCGGGGACGGTGCGGGAGGGAAAGTCCCTGGCGGAGGCGGAGATGGCCGTCCTCTCCGGGCCTGTGGAGTACAACGGGAGTGAGCAGAAGCCAAAGGTTTCGATTCATTTGGACGGTGTGCCTTTGCGGGAGGAGGTCGATTACCGGCTGTCCTATGCAGACAATCTGGATGCTGGGACCGCTGTGGTGATGGCAACAGGGACCGGCGCGTACCACGGCAGCCGGGAGGCAAAGTTTACCATTCTGCCCAGAACAGTATCTGCGCAGGCGCTTCAAATCGAAGCGGGCTGTCAGAAGGAATATGATGGAACAACGAAGGCTTCCCCAACGGTTTCCGCCCAGGTGCTTCCAGGGGACCAGGTGGAGGTGCGCTGCACAGCGGCCTATGATACCTGCTTTGTGGGCAGGGAGAAGACGGTCACGGTGTCTGGACTGCAATTAGGCGGCCAGGATGGGGACAATTACAGGCTGGAGCCGTCGGACCTGGTGCTAAAGACCACGGGACAAATCACCCCCCAGCTGCCAAAGTTCGAAAAGTCTGCTGAACTGGCCAAGGGGCATTCCCTGGACCTGCGAACCCTTTTCTCGGACGCCTGGAAGGGGGAGGCACGGTTTCAGCTGACCGGCGAGGCCCTGGGCTGTACCCTGCAGGGGACAACCCTCACAGCGGGGCAGACGCTTGGGGCGGTCAAGCTGCAGGTGACCATGACCGGCCGGGATGAAAACGGAGACGGAATAGACGAGTACTCCGGGGGCAGCGGCATTGACTACCTGACTGTGACGGTGGTGGATAAGGAAAGCCAGCCGCCTGGGAACGGCGGCGGGGTGGGGCAGCCTGGATTTTCCCTCCAGGGTCCCACTGCGGTGACCTACGGGCAGAGCATCTCCTTCCAAACCACTGGCGGGGCCGGCACCGGAAAGGTGACCTTCTGGGTGGAGCCCCGCGGCGGGCGGGGGGCGGCCACCATAGACAGCAACGGGGTTCTTCAAGGGACCCAGACGGGAAGCGTGCTGGTATACGCCAAGAAAGAGGGCGACGGCCGCTACGAAAGCATCCAGGCAGACCCCATAGAGGTGACCATTCGCCCGGCAAAGCTGACCATTCAGGTTCACAACAAAACCGCCGCTGTGGGCGATCCGGTTCCAGCCCTGACCCAGGCGGATTACACGGTCTCCGGTTTGGTGGGGCGGGACACTCTGGCCAAGGCCCCCACCCTCTCCTATGGAGCTACCCCCAATCTCTCCCTGCCGGGGGTGGTCCCCATTCAGGCGGCCGGCGCAGTTGCCCCGGCGGGGGATAACTATGACCCCAACATCACCTATGTGCCAGGCACCCTGACCATCCGGGAGGTTCCGGTCTATCCCATCACCGTTGCTGCGATGGTGAACGGAGCGGTGACCACAGACTGCCAGGCGGCAGAGCCGGGGACCACGGTGACCCTCACGGTGCGTCCTGCGGAGGGATTCCGGCTGGAAAAGCTGACCGCCGCCAGCGGGGGGCGCGCCCTTTCCCTGCGAAAAACAGCGGAGGGGGTGTATACCTTTTCCATGCCGGAGGGGGCGGTGACGGTGACCGCGCAGTTTATTCAGGAGACGCCGGAACAGGGCCCCTTCCCCTTTACGGACGTGCCGGAGACAGCCTGGTACTATGACAGTGTGGTCTATGTCTACACGCATGGTCTGATGAACGGCACAGGTCCCACGACCTTTCAGCCCAACGCACCCACCACCCGGGGCATGGTTGTGACCATTCTCTATCGCATGGAGGGAAGCCCCGAGGCGGCCAGCTGGTCCCCCTTTGGAGATGTAGACCCCAACGCCTACTATGCCGCACCGGTGGCCTGGGCGGCGTGGAACGGCATTGTCAATGGGTATAGTGCCACCACCTTTGGTCCCCAGGACCGGGTGACCCGGGAGCAGCTGGCGGCGATCCTTTACCGCTATGCCGCCTATAAGGGATGTGAGGTCTCTCAGCGGGGAGACCTGACGCAGTTTGTGGATGCCGGACAGATCCATACCTACGCCAGGGAAGCCCTCTCCTGGGCCAACCGGATGGAACTGATCCAGGGCAAGGGCAAAGGCATTCTGGACCCCAGAGGACTGGCAGCCCGGGCGCAGGTGGCCGCCATGCTCCAGCGGTTCCAGGAAAAAATTCTGGCTTGAGAAAGCGCTTTGCCGGACGGGACCCCCGTCCGGCAAAGCGCCAAAGGGACAGGGGAGAAAAACTTTTTGCAAAAAATGAAAAATTCTCCTTGACAAATTCAAAAACGATGCTATAATAAATTTTGCTCGCGTGAGTTGCCTAAGTTAAAAACGCGACATGCTATAGCGGGATTGTGTAAGGGTAGCACGACAGACTCTGACTCTGTTTGTGAGGGTTCGAATCCTTCTCCCGCTGCCAAAGACCTTGCGATCGGTGGATTGCAAGGTCTTTTTTTGCTATGTTGATGGGGATTTATAAAAATAAGAGCAGGCTGATCGCCATGACGGCCATGCCGCAGATCAGGCCGTAAATGGAGAGATGATGCTCCCCGTACTCCCGTGCCGAGGGGAGCAGTTCATCCAGAGAGATAAACACCATAATGCCCGCCACACCGGCAAAGAGAATGCCGAAGACCAGATCGCTCATAATGGGCGTGAGGAGCAGCCACCCAATGAGGGCGCCCACAGGCTCGGCCAGGCCGGAGAGGAAGGAGTACCGAAAGGCCTTGGCCTTGGAGCCTGTGGCGTGATAAATGGGAACCGAGACCGCGATGCCCTCTGGAATGTTGTGAATGGCGATGGCCACCACGATGGGGATGGCGATGCTGGGGTCCTGCAGGGCGGAGACAAAGGTGGCCAGTCCCTCGGGAAAGTTGTGGATGGCGATGGCCAGGGCGGTCATCACCCCCATGCGCATCAGCTTGGTTGTGTGGCCGGTGTCCGCTTCCAAAGACTTGACCTCATGGGGGTTTTCCTCGGAGGGAATGCACTTGTCAATGAGAGCGATCAGGAGCATCCCGCCGAAAAAGGCGACGACTGTGCTCCAGCTGCCCCATTTCTCCCCCAGTTCCGCCTGGAGCGCATCCTGGGCCTGGGAAAAAATCTCGATCATGGAGACATAAATCATGACGCCAGCGGAAAAGCCCAGGCTGACGGACAAGAATTTTTTGTTGGTATGGTGGGTCAAAAATGCGATGCAGCTTCCAATCCCAGTGCTCAACCCAGCCAGAAGGGTGAGAAAAAAAGCGTGGAGAACCGCGTGATCCATAGGATACCTCCTTTGATGATTTAAGTTAGTGTTTGCTAACTTAAAATACGATACCACGTCTTGTGCCGTTTGTCAAAGGAAAAACCGCCCGCCCCGGGACGCTGCGGTCTGAGGCGGACGGCTTGAGGACGTTTTTATAGCTTTTTGTACTGTCGGTAGAAGAGGGTGGCTGTGGTGCTGACAGCGATGAAATCGGCCACAGGTTCGGCCAAAAACACGGCAAACACCTTGTCAGCCAGGAAATATGGGAGAATGTAGATCAGGGGGATCAGCAGGATCACCTTGCGCAGGAGGGCCAGAAAGACAGAGGTTTTGGCGTTGCCCAAGGCGATGAAGGTCTGCTGGCAGGAGATCTGAATGCCATGGAGCAGAGAGACCGCCATGTAGATTCGGATGGCCCAGCGGGTAAAGTCTGCCAGCTGCGGGTCACTGGTAAAGATGGAGATGAACAGCTGGGGGACAAACATGGACAAAAACCAGATGAGCCCGGCAAAGACCATACAGCAGGCCAACAGCAGGCGAAAGGCCTCCTTGACCCGGTCCCGCTGGTTGGCCCCGAAGTTAAAGCCGATGATGGGCTGGGCCCCCTGGGTAAGCCCCTGAAGCGGAAGCATGCAGAACTGCATGACACTGGCCAGGATGGTCATGGCCCCCACGGCGATGTCCCCTCCATAGCGGAGCAGGCTGGTGTTAAAGCAGATGTTCAGGATGCTCTCGGTAAACTGCATGATAAAGGGAGCGATGCCCAAGGCGATGCAGGGAAGGATGACCGAGCCCCGCAGACGGGCGTACCGGAACTGCAGCCGCAGTGTGGTTGTTTTCCCGGTGAGGAAGCGGAGAATCCAGGCGCAGGAAATCCCCTGGGAGAGAATGGTGGCCAGGGCGGCGCCCTGCACGCCCATTCCCAGGGCGAAGATGAAAATAGGGTCCAGAATAATGTTGCAGGCTGCGCCGATGGTCACGGTGAGCATTCCGGTTCTGGCGAAGCCCTGGGCGTTGATGAAAGCGTTGAGACCCAGAGCAAGCTGGACGAACAGGGTGCCCAGGGAGTATATTTTCATGTAGTCCCAGGCATAGGAGATGGTGTTGCTGCTGGCGCCGAAAATCATCAGAATGTCCTGGCCGAAACACTGGATCACCACCGTGAGAACCAGGGCGGTGATCACCAGCATGGAGGCGCAGTTGCCCAGAATGCGCTCAGCCTGCTGGGGCTCTCCCTTGCCCATCATGATGGAGGCACGGGGTGCGCCCCCCATGCTCACCAGGGCGGCAAAGGCGGAAATGCACATGATCAGCGGCAGGGTCACCCCCACGCCGGTCAGCGCGTTGGGGCCGACATCGGGAATGTGGCCGATGTACATCCGGTCCACCATATTGTAGAGCAGGTTGATGAGTTGGGCCAGAATGGCCGGCAGGGCCAGCTGGAAGAGCAGGCGGCTGATTTTGTCCTGGCCCAGATTGGCGCCTTGCGAATGTTGTAGCTGCAATGGAATCCCTCCGATATGGTCAAATGCAATAAAACTTATTATAACACAAAACGGGCGGATCTGACACCCTGGATTGCATGCCCTTGACGAGACAGGAAATCTGTGATACACTGCCCTTGATCACTCGCCGCCGGGCGGGTATTGCGTTTGTTTCTGTACCATTAGGCCGTAGAAGGTACAGAAAGAAACTCATTTTTTATTGATGGGAAAAGGAGGAAGGCATGATGGCATGGATTTGTCTGTTGGTGGCCGGGTGCCTGGAGATGGTCTGGGTGACCGCGATGAAGCTGTCGGATAGCTTTACCAGGGTTGGATATTCCGTTCTGACCGTGGCGGCTATGGCTGCCAGCGTCTGGCTCTTGGCCCAGGCGGTGAAAACCTTGCCCATGGGGACGGCGTATGCCATCTGGACAGGGATTGGCGCCCTGGGTGCGGTGGTGCTGGGAATTGTGATCTTCAAAGAACCGGCCACCGCGGCCCGGATGTTTTTCGCGGCCCTGCTGCTCATCGGCATCATTGGTCTGAAGGCAACGGCCCATTGAGAGAGAAAACGCCCGCATCAGCGGGCATTTTCTTGGTAGGCTGTTCCCCAGGCCTCCATGGCATCCAGGACGGGCCGGAGGCTGCGCCCCAGGTCGGTGAGGGTGTACTCCACGCGGGGGGGAACCTCCGCGTAGACGGTGCGGGTGAGCAGTCCGCTGGCCTCCATCTGCCGCAGCTGGGCGGTGAGGACCTTCTGGGTGACGGTGCCGATGGACTTTTTCAGCTCCCCAAAGCGTTTGGTGCCCGGCATCAGGTCTCGCAGGATCAGAACCTTCCATTTGTCGCTGATCAGGGTCAGGGTGGTTTCCACCGGACAGGCTGGGCACGCGGCCGACAGAGCAGAGGCTTGCATACCAGATCCTCCTTGCTTTCATGGTATCTTTTTGGGAACTACAGCACAATATTGTGCTTACTTTACAAAAGCTTGCTGCCTCCCTATTATAAAGGAAGGGCGGGGCAGATGCAAGACCCCGGCAAGATATCAAATAGGAGGATACACAGATGAATGATGTGATTGCGTTTTTGCGGGAAAACCCTGTACAGTATTTGGCCACGGTAGGCCGGGATGGAAAAGCCAAGTGCCGGCCCTTTATGTTTGCCGGTGAGCTGGAGGGGAAGCTATGGTTCTGCACCAACAGCACCAAGACCGTCTACCAGGAGATGCAGTGTAACCCCAATATTGAACTCACGGTTGCCAGTCCAGAATACACTTGGCTCCGCCTCCACGGCCGGGCCGTTTTTGAGGACAACCTGGCGGCCAAGGAGATGTGTATGGAAAATCCCATCGTAAAAGGGCAGTATGGGACGGCGTCCAACCCGGTTTTCCAGGTATTTTATTTGGCCGATGCCCACGGAGTCCTGGCAGATTTCTCTGGCAATCCACCGCGGGAGTATACGATGTGAGGGGATGATGGTTCTTTTGGACAAAAGGGTGCTGCCCCCTGTCCGGGAGGGTCCCTCCCGGACAGGGGGCGGCGAAAAGAAAGAAAAAATATGGAATCAATGGTGAGAGGCTGGCGTTTTCGAGGTCCGCTGCCGGGCGGCTTTCACCACCAGGGAGGACAGAGCCAGCAGAGCCAGGGCGTTGGGAAGGACCATGAGCTGATTAAACAGGTCGGACAGGGACCACACCAGGTCATTGGACAGACACGAGCCCAAGAAGATGAACACCACCCCAAGCACCGAGTAGACGGCAGTGGCCCGCTTGCCGAAGAGATAGGCCACGTTGAGCTTGCCAAAGAAGTTCCAGCTGAGGATGGTGGAAAACGCGAAGAAAAGGAGACACACAGCGACGAAAATACTGCCGAGCCCTTCCCCAAAGACACTGGAAAAGGCCAGCTGTGCCATGTTGGATTGGTCAATGCCCTCTGCCGCCCCGCCGGCCAAGGGGCCGTTGCCGGCATACAGGGTGGAGATGACCACCAACGCGGTCATGGTAAGAACCAGGAAGGTGTCGATGAACACCCCGATCATGGCGACCACACCCTGCTCATGCGGGGTTTTGACCTTGGCCATGGCGTGGGCATGGGGGGTGGAGCCCATACCGGCCTCGTTGGAAAACAGCCCCCGCTTGACGCCCTGGCTGATGGCGGTCTTTAAGGCGTACCCCAAGCCGCCGCCCAGAATGGCGTTGGGGAAAAAGGCGTACTTGAAAATCATGCCGAAGGTCTCCGGCAGGTAGGGCAGCCGCAGAAGCAGAAGGACCAGCCCCCCAAGGAGGTAGAGCACCGCCATGATGGGCACCAGCTTCTCCGTCACAGAGGCCACCCGCTGCACCCCGCCCAGAAAGACAAAGGCGGCGGCCACGGCCACCACGGCGCCTATGATCCAGGGAGGGATGCCGAAAGCGTTGCCGCAGGTCTGACCGATGGAGTTGGACTGAACCATACAGCCGATAAAGCCCAGGGCCAAGGTGATGGCCACCGCAAAGAACCCCGCCAGGAAGGTGCCGAACTTGTTCTGAAAAGCCCGCTTAATGTAGTAAACAGGGCCGCCGGAGACGGTGCCGTCCGCATGGACCACCCGGGTCTCCTGGGCCAGAACGGCCTCGGCGTAAATGGTGGACATCCCGAAAAAAGCGATGATCCACATCCAGAAGATGGCACCGGGCCCCCCCACCAGGATGGCGCTGCAGGAGCCGATGATATTGCCTGTGCCCACCTGGGCGGCAATGGCGGTGGTCAGGGCCTGAAAGGAACTCAGGCCGCCCTTCTGCCGGCCCCCGCGCATGGAGAAACCGCCGAAAACCCGGCGCATGCCCTCCCCAAAGCAGCGGACCTGGACAAAGCGGGTGCGAAGGGAGAAAAAGACCCCCGTCCCCACCAGAAGGACCACCAGGATGTAGTCGGAAAGGTAGAAGTTAATGGTTTGCACAATGTGCAGCAGTGTTTCCATGGGACTGCCTCCTCAAGACTTGAAATGAAAAGAGCCTGCCGGTCCAAAGGCCCAGCGGCTCTGAAGAAAAGACAGTCCGAATCCTTCTCCCGGCGGACAGACGGCCTCCGCGGAGGGGATGCTCGGCTCTGTCCTTTTACCTGAGAGATTCGGCTTCCTGGGAAGCCTTGCACCTTCGGTACTCAAAATATTGAGATTCTCCAGAGATCCCTCCTCCTCCAGTCTCCTTTCCCTGGGGAAAGGATTCTCAAGGTCTCATCGGGCGATATGCGGTTGTACAGCACTGCGCTTTTTAGGATAGCATGGCGCAAGAAAAATTGCAACCCAAGGGGGTTACAAAATCCTTGTCTAAAAAATGAAGGATTACTATGCAAAATAGAGAAATTAAAGGAAAAAGCCCGCCTGTCAGAGGGGTTCTGACGGACGGGCTGCTGGTTTTCTTGCAAAAAAAGGAAGGAAATTATGCGTCGTAGTTGCCGTTTCTGTGGTTCCGTTTCTGTCTTCTGGTCTCGGACAGGTCCTATCCGTCAGAAGGCAAGCGTCTCCGAACGAAGGGGGGCGCAAAAGAAGGGGAGATGGAGGCAACAAAGAGAATTTTGGAGAAATTTTTCTTTTAAAATTTCAACTTGTTAAAATATACTTGACATATAAATTTGATGTTGTATATAATTTTTCAAATATAAAATGTTAGGATCAACTGTTTCTGCGTTTGCCGC
>ERZ1673696.2278-NODE-2278-length-13885-cov-5.207303_pt1 | contig 13885 bp, 10 predicted proteins | sample MGYA00580226_ERZ1673696 | MGnify/ENA primary metagenome ERZ1673696 (study PRJEB41218, sample SAMN15661743) | gut metagenome | host: Homo sapiens | place: Canada: London | collected 2015-08-20/2019-03-30 | study: EMG produced TPA metagenomics assembly of... | reverse complement strand
AATCATGCAACCGCACGAATAGTTTCAATATTTCCCGGGAAATGCCGCCGAAAAGCCGCTTTTTGCCGAAAACCTTTCCCGAAACAATTTATTTCCCGAGAAATAACGCTTATCGAACGACGCGGCATGTTCCGACGCCGTAGTATTTGAAGCACTCCAAAACCTCGCGCGTTATAACCTCGCCAGGCATGACCGGAGGAATTGCGGGAGGGCAGCCGACGGTGGAAATTGAGCAGATTCTGCCGAGGCAATCCTCCGCAGGCAGCAGCTCGGACGGGCTCAGCAGAGCTTCGCGCGGGGAACCCGCAGCGGGCGGAAACGGAATTTTCGGCGGTTCCGATACAATTTTCGGCTTTTTCGGAATATTCAAAAGTGCGTTGCTCAATCTTTTGAAATGCACGGCGGGAAGCAGCGGCGACAGCATAAAGACTATAAAATCATCGTCAAAAAACTCCGAAAATACGCCGTCATTTTCCAGCATATGAGCCAAATCCGCACCGGTATAGCCAAACGGTTTCGGGCGAAGCGTGAGTTTCAGCGGTTCGGATTCAAACACATTGAAACCGTGTAAAGTCAGTTTCGCTTTAAGCTCCGCAGCCTGTTGAAGAAAACCCGCAAGCTCGGCGCAAAATTTCTCCGCCGATGCGTTAAATGCGTCAAGGGACTGCAAAATCAAATATGATGGGCTGCTTGACCCAAACACCGAAAAGGCCGCTTTTGCTTTTTCCGTCATGCCTTTCGGCGCATTTCGGGAAATATGCAGGTATGCGCCGCCCGTCAGCACGGGCAAAGTTTTATGCGCCGAATCGCAGCAAATATCCGCACCGGCTTCCGCCGGATGCAGCGGAAATGCCGAAAAATCGCGCTGCTCGGCTCCGCCTTTCGGCAAAAATCGAAGGTATGCGCCGTGCGCATTATCCACCGCAAGCGGAACACCGGCAGCATGGCATTCGCGGGCAATACCTGCAATATCAAGAACGTTTCCGAGATAATCCGGGCTTGTGACATAGACCGCCGCTGGACGGCGCGGGCAGGCCGCAAGCGCAGCGCGAACATCGAGCGGAGTGATGGGGCAGCTGTGATATGTTCCTCCGGCCGCAGGGTGGAGCCATACGGGCTGAATGCCGAGCAGCGCAGCGGCATTCACAAACGCCTTGTGCGTATTTCTTCCTGCAAGGATGAGCGGCGAAGCATTCGGTTCATCGGGTAAATCGAACCTGCACGTTTCGCCGTTCCGCCGTTCGCAAAAATCGGCCGCAAGCAGATACAGCATTACCTGTATGCAAAGCGTTGACCCGCCCGCCGAATAGAATGTATCGGCTCCGAACAGGCGGCTTGCATTTCTTTCGCTCTCCGCAATTATGCCGTCAGGTGCAAAAAGCTCGTCCGCACCCGTAATTTCGGTTATATCAAGACTTTCGCAGCCAAGAACAGAAACACCCTTATGTCCGGGCATATGCAGCCGTGCGGCATCGCTCTTTGCGTAACTATTTACAAAATCGCATATCGGTGTTTTCATTGATAAAGCGTTTTACGCAGGCACCACGCGGACAAAATCACGCGGGTGCATTTGCTTCATCGGATTCCGCTGCCTTGATCTCGCGTGCAGCGGCAACCATCAGCGCGCATTCCATCCTTTTGCGGAACAGATCGCAGCCGTATTCATAAATGCCGCGAACGGAACCCGTGGAATGATACGCATTTGCGGCACAGCCGCCGGAGCAATAGAGCCTTGCCCAGCAGTCGCGGCACTCCTTGCGCGCATAAACATTGCAGGCGGCGAATTCATCGCGCACGGCGGTGTTTGTAACGCCCGTCCAAATGTTTCCGAGCAGGAATTTATCATCCCCGACAAATTGATGACAGGGATACAGATCGCCCCACGGAGTGACCGCCATGTATTCCGTGCCGGAACCGCAGCCCGATATGCGCTTATATATGCACGGGCCGCCCGCAAGGTCGATCATAGAGTGATAGAACGTGATCGGTTTGCCCTCGTCATCACGCTTGAGCATAAGTTCGGCAAGTTGTTCGTATTGTTCGAACACTGTCGGCTTATCCTGTTCCGTAAGCGCGGCGGGGTCGCCCGCGCTTGTCACAACGGGTTCCATGCTCAATTCGGAAAAGCCGAGATCGAGCATCACCTTTATGTCCTCCAGAAAATCGGGGTTTGCGTGAGTAAACGTGCCGCGCATATAATACCCCTTGCCCTTGCGCGCTTCAACAAGCTTTTGGAACTTCGGAACGATGGTTTCCCAGCTGCCCTTGCCCGCATAGTCCACGCGATACCTGTCGTGAACTTCCTGCCGTCCGTCAAGGCTCAGAACGACGTTGCTCATCTCCCGATTTGCAAAATCGATAACATCATCGTCAATAAGCATTCCGTTGGTCGTGAGCGTAAAACGAAAGTTCTTGCCCGCCTGCTTTTCAATGCTGCGTGCGTATTCAACAAGCTGCTTTACGACATCAAAATTCATCAGCGGCTCACCGCCGAAAAAATCAACCTCAAGGTTGCGGCGCGAACCGGAGTTTTCAACCAAAAAATCCAGCGCGCGTTTACCGACATCAAAGCTCATCAATGCGCGTTCGCCGTGGTATTTCCCTTGGCTTGCAAAGCAATAGGAGCAATTGAGATTGCAGGTATGCGCAATATGCAGGCACAAAGCCTTAACAACGCCGGATGTTGCGGCTTTCAGCGCACCCGCCATTGGTTCAAACGTATCCTCAACGAAGAGCTTGCCCGAATTTTTAAGTTCGGTTATTTGGTCATAGCATTCATAAATATCGGAAATCGTCACGGCATCGGCCGTGCTTCCGCATTCGGTGCCGCAGTATTTTTCGGCAATTTCCGAAATAAGTTCGCCGCGGGTTTTTGATTCGTATCCCGCGATAAGGTCATAGGCGATATCGTCAACGACATGGACCGCGCCTGAGCAAACGTCCAAAACAATGTTGTAACCGCCGAGTTTATATTGATGAATCATAGGAGACTTACCTTCAGTGCTGCATTTATGCAAGCTTATTGTAATGTCAAAAATGCCGCCCCGAAAGGGCGGCACCTCGGTTTAAGAAACTTTGAACAAAGCAACGCTCCCGATACATCGGGCATCATCGCTTTTTAACCCGTAAAGCTTATTTGTCTTTGTTTTCGCAAGCCTGGTTTGCAATGCCGCAGCTGGTCTTGCAGGCAGACTGGCAGGAAGTCTGGCATTCGCCGCAGCCGCCGTTCTTGGCACTCTCGCAAAGATCGCGGGTCTTAATGGTGTTGATGTGCTTCATATCGCAAATCCTCCGAATTTTATGTCGCTGACTGTAATTATAGCACGTCCGCAAAGGACTGTCAACGAGTTGACCGAAGAAAATTCACCGAAGCGATAAAATCAGGTTCTTCTCTCAGGGTTTTCCGTATGTCGGCACGGGCGCAAGTTGCGGCGGGGTGTGCCGCTCGTTCGGCGGAATAAGCTCGTAAAGATAATACACCCGAACCTTTCCTTCAAGGTAGAACTTCTCCTTGCTTATAAGCCGGTAGTTATATGTGGAAAGTGTTTTATCCCTTGTAACAACAAAATCGACTTTGCCCCTCCGCACCGCCTCGCGCTGTTCGCGGTTCATCTCTGTGAGCGGGATATTCAGCGTGCAGAAAAATTTGCAGTTCGGCAGGATTCCGCTTGCGGTGTAAAAACCGCCGTCCAAAAAGCCGTAGTTCAGCAAGGTCGGATTTTCAATCCCGGATTGCTTTATTTTTTCGGCAAATTTATACTGGGGAAGCTCTTCTTTTTTATATGACATCAGATATCTGTTAGGAGTTGCAAGCAGTGCAAAAGCCGTGCAGAACACAAGGAAGAACCCAACGGCGCAGCGGAACCCCCGCTTTGTTTTTGCAAAATCGGAAAGAGCCGCCTTTTTTTCACGCTGTGCGGATAAACCGCGTTTTTTACGGACTTTTCGCATTTTCTTCAAAACATCGGGCAGCATCGCAAAGCCGTATATTGAAAAGACCGTCAGAATAAATGCATAATACGGATAGGCGCGCCCGCCTATATAAACAAAAAAGGCCGTGAACAGAAAACAGGAAAGCATATATGCGTTTTCGGGGCTGCGCCTGTCCCAAATCATGCCGAGCGGAGCAAAAATCAAAACCTGCGGATTCGTCACAAAAGCTTTGCCGATGTTAAAAAGCAGCTTCCAAAGAGTTTTAAAAATTCCTGTCTTTGAAAAACCTTCCGTTGAATAAACAAATATGTTGTTGTAGAAATATGCCAGCCAACAATCCCGAAGTGCACCGTTGAACGCAAAATATGCAAACACCGGCAGACTGACCGCGGCAACGCCGAGAAATGCGGTCAAAAAGCTTCCCGCCACGCGCAAAATCCCGTGACCGTGCAGCCTGTGCCGCCGTGCCGCATCTATGAAAAACATCAGCGCAAGCCCGATATAGAAGCCGAGCATTGTGAACTTTATCCAAAGGACGCAGCCTCCTGCACAGCCGAGCGCAAATTTTTGTGCGGCAGTGAGCGGCACATCCGCTTTGACCGCCCGAACGGTAAGAAAAAGGCTGTGCATCAAAAGCGGCAGGCAAAGTTCCTCCGCACTGTCGCCGTATTTGAACGCCGTGCAGGAATAAATAAGCGCAGCGGCGGCGGGAAGAAGAAAATAAACCTGTTTTTCCCCGACCCAAAGCCGCATGAACCTTGCCGCAAAGTACAGGAAAAAACCCGCACATATTATTTCAACCAGATAAACACCGATAAAATTCGTTTCCGAAACAAGCCCCGCAAGCCCGTGAACAAAATAAAGCAGCGGACCTTTTTGCTCATAAATATCGCGATAAAGCACCGAACCGTTGAACATTGCGCGCCCTGTCGTGAAAAAGCACTGGGAATCCACCCAATCGTTGATGGGATAGAGGAAGGAAGAGCGGCTGCAAACGGTTATGACAAGAAAAGCCACGGCAAAGCTGAACAAAAACAGCCTCCGCAGTTCGCGTCCCTCATCGGTTTTGCCGAAAAAAACGAAATTCAAGCCCGCTACCTCGCAATACAACCCGTGTATTATATCACGATTTTTCCGCAACTGCAATTATGCCGCAAAAAAGTCAAAAACTGTTCCGGCTTCAATGATTGGTTACACTCAACACACAAAATCACGTTGATGAGAATGAGCGTCTAATGTTTTGGGAATTATAACCATATCACACGGTTTCTCTTCCTCATGCTTTTTGCTGCCTCTCTGTTTTATCATAATAACATAACATAACGTACTGATTGTGAGTGTATGATAAAGCTTGACACGAGCGGAAAACGCATTTATTATTCTCTTAACTACGATTGCACAGAGGCTTTTGTTGAAAAGCTTCAGCAACTGCTTTCACGCAAAAAAAACCGCGCGGAGCAAACTCTGCACAGGAACGGAGAATTAAATGAACAGAACGAATATTTTTTTCAGCAGAATCATTGTTTTTATCGCTGCGGTATGCAGCCTTGTCTGCGGATGCACGAGCAGCGGTGCGCAGGAAACTCCCCTGCCGAAAAATACTCCGCAAATCACGCCGGCACCCGTCCCGACTGAGGCGATTTCCGAATTCCCGACGTGTACCGCTCCCGCAATTACGGATGCGCCGAATCATGATAACGACAGTGAAACCGTTCTGACAACGGAGCAGATTTCCTCAATGAACGCTGCATTTTTGCAGTTCCCGGGCGAATCGGCAGGGTTGTTTGACCTTGCTTCGTTTAAAAACGGAATTTCAGCCAAACGGCTGAAGGCTCTTATCGCACGGGGAAATCTGCCCTCCGCAAACGGCTATGTCGGGCAAACGCCGCTTTCCGCTCAGCAGCGGAATGAAATTCTGAACAACCGTGCATTGGATGCCGTTCAGGGCAATTCAGATGTACGCTTCGGTTTCTGTGTGCAGCGCAGCGACCTTCGCTCCGTTCCGTTTGCGCAGCGCGTAACTTCAAAGCCCAACGACCGCTTCGGTGACACTCTTCAGGAATCCGTTGTTCTGCAAAACGAGCCTCTCGCCGTGCTGCATGAAAGTGCCGACGGTAAATTTCTTTTCGTTGCAGCATATTTTTATGTCGGTTGGATAAACTCCGACAGCGTTGCGCTGTGCAGCAGCTTTGAACAATGGCAAGCTCTGCTTGCGCCCGAAAACGATTTTCTTGTTGTAACGGGCAGCAGTTTCCGTCTTTGCCGCGATCCGTACGAACCGTTGGTTTCGGAGCTTGAATTAACGATGGGAATGCGGCTTTCGCTTGCGGAAAAGCCCGGAACGGTCAAATCCGTTCGCGGAAGAATGTCATATGATAACTATATTGTGAACGTTCCCTCCCGCGCGGCGGATGGGAGTCTGAAATTCATTGAAGCTCTTGTTCCGATTTCAAGGGATGTTCATATCGGATATATGCCGTTTACATACAGCAATGTGATTCGGCTTGCGGACAAAACGCGCGGGGAAATCTACGGTTGGGGCGGCATGCTCGACGCACGGGACTGTTCCGCGCTTGTTATGGAAATCTACCGCTGTTTCGGCATAATGCTGCCGCGCAACACCTCCGACCTTGCCAAACTTCCCGAAAAATACGCAGCGGATGTTTCTTCCCTTTCAACGGAAGCGAAGCGTGAGACAATCCTGAGTCAGCCTGCGGGTGTCATTCTTTTCTTTCCCGGGCATGTTATGATTTATTACGGCTCCGACGGCAATGAACTGCTCTGCCTGAGCGCGGCGGGCAAATTCGCCCCCGTGCAGTCCTCCGCAACACAAAATGTCTATACCGTTGAAGTGTGTTCGCTTGATGTCCGCCTTTCAAACGGAAAAACATGGCTCGAAGCCGTCGAAAAGATTATTCGAATAGGCTGAGGTTTTCGCGGACAAATTATAAAGCGAGCTGCCGGCGGGAAATTTTTTCATCGCCGGCAGCCTGCCGAACGAAAGCCTTCAACAAACATTTTGTTTCAAACATAAACCTCAACCGGAATCATTTCTGTATTTTTCCCATTTCAATCCGAATCTCGTGCCGCTCCGGATCGGCGTTCTGACAGGAATACAAATCGAATCCGATAATCTCGAATCCGTTTTTTCGATAGAATGCAATTGCATTTTCATTGCAGGACTGTGTTTCAAGAACGCTCATTCGTGTGCCGGAAGCTTTTGCCGCATCGGAAATTGCATTCCTCGGCAGCGTTCCGACGCCTTTGCTGCGCACATTTTCCGAAGCAGCGGTTCAAGCCGGCATTGACATATCCGATTTCGGTCACAGCTTTGTCCCCATTTGAATACACTGGTGCTGTAAGTGAATTATTCAGCGCAATTTCAAGGCCGCTCCGATTCGGGGTTGTTCGGAGTGCCGCTGACTGTATTAATGATTCCGGAGGGGTATTATGAACAGCATTATCGCACAGCTTGACGATGTGCATTTAATATATCACGAGCCGCGCGGCGAAACCGAGGCGGTGGGGGGTATAAGTTTATCCGTTCACAAGGGGGAGTTTGTTTCAATAGTCGGGCCTTCCGGCTGCGGCAAAACGAGCCTTCTGTCCATTTTTGCGGGCATATTGCAGCCGAGCTCCGGCAAAGCCGAGGTTCTCGGCGCACCGCCCGATCCGCGTGCAAACAGCACGGGCTACATGCTTCAGCGCGATCATCTTTTTGATTGGCGCACAATCGAACAGAATGCCCTGCTTGGGTTGGAAGTCAAAAAAAGACTGAATGCCGAAACCCATGCATACGCTGCGGAGCTGCTGGACCGTTACGGATTGGGAGCGTTTAAGGATTATTATCCGCGTCAGCTTTCGGGAGGAATGAAGCAGAAAGCCGCACTTATACGCACGCTTGCTTTTTCGCCGGAGCTGCTGCTGCTGGACGAACCTTTTTCCGCATTGGATTATCAGCAAAGGCTTCTGCTTGCGGATGAAGTTCATTCAATCATCAAGCGCGGAGGGTACACCGCCGTGCTTGTAACTCACGACATTTCGGAAGCCATCTGCATGAGCGACAGGGTAATAATCCTGAGCGAACGCCCCGCACGAATCCGCAAACAGGTGGAAATCAACATGGGCAGCGACACGCCGCTTGAACGGCGGTCAAACCCGCTTTTCAGAGAATACTATGACGCTGTCTGGTCGGAATTCCGCCTTGCGGGAGAGCGGCAGCAGCTGATGCCGACGGGAAATGCGAATACGCAGAAAGGAGTTTGAACCGTGAAAAGAACGAGGAAAGATATAAAGAGTTCGAAATTAAAACCTCATGCGGCGGAAAAACCTTCGGCACCGCTGCCCGCAGTGTCCGACGAACATGTGGCTTATCTTCGACGGCTGAAGCGGCACAACCGCTTTATCATTGCAATGCAGCTGGCAATTTTAGTTGCATTCATCGGGCTTTGGCAGCTTTTGGGGGATCTCGGCATCGTGAACACTTTCATTGTGTCTGCACCGCTGCGTGTTTTAAAAACGCTCGCCCGCCTGAATGCAAGCGGGGAGCTGTTTGTTCATATCGGCGTCACAATGCTTGAAACAATCGCCGGGTTCACTGTGGGAACAATGGTCGGAACACTTATTGCAGTGCTGATGTGGTGGAGCAAAACCCTCTCCCGCATTCTTGACCCGTATATGGTGGTGTTGAACGCATTGCCGAAAATTGCGCTCGGTCCGATAATAATCGTTTGGGTCGGCGCAGGCATGGAAGCGATAATCGTGATGGCACTGCTGATTTCAACAATCGTAACAATAATGACGGTGCTGGCAGGTTTCAATGAAATATCTGCCGAAAAGCAGCTCCTTATGCGCACCCTCGGTGCAAACAAAATGCAGACCTTTTTGAAAGTGATTCTGCCCGCTTCCGTGCCGACAATTATCGGTGCGCTGAAACTGAGCGTCGGAATGAGCTGGGTCGGCGTCATCGTCGGCGAATACCTCGTGTCCAAATCCGGTCTCGGCTATCTTATCGTTTACGGCGGTCAGGTGTTTCAATTGGATCTTGTTATGACGTCAATAGTGATCCTCTGCATACTTGCCGCTTTGATGTATTATTGCATCGCCTTCCTTGAAAAAAGGATCCTTCAGGCGAGGGGGGAAGGGTAGACTGCCGCGTGATTGGTAATGCGCGGTTAAAAAGCGAACCGAGCCAAAGCTTCCATTTGCCGAAGGCCTTGACCCGGTTCGCTGCCGTTTATATTTTTCTTCGTTGGTATTCAACATTCATATTCAACAGTGCTTATATTGCGGCTTAATTTCCGCACGAAATGCTGTAGCTCTCATTTCCGACGGTAAAAACCGCCCTGTCGTTCACTCTGTCTATTTCAACGGTGACAGGCATTGAAGTGACATGTTCGCGCAGCACGGCAAAACGGGTATCGGAGGGAACAACCCCATCGAGAAGCTCCTCGGGAGAAACAGACAGCGAGCGCATATCCTCTGCCTTTATCCCGCCGGAATCCTTTACGCGTTCATCGGTTGTCATTCCGAAGTAATTGAAAGTTCCGCCCACATCCCAAGTTGCATCGCAATAATAGTATTCTCCGTCCAGTTTTATCAAGTTCCACTGATGTGCAATGGAATCGTTAATGCAGTTGACTTCAATGCAGTCAATATCCGCCTGCGCGCAAAGGAAGGTCATTGCCTCCGCAAACGAATAGCATATGCCCATTCCGTCACACATAACGGAATAAGCGGACGTTCGATAGATGTATTCGTCCTCGGTAAGGTTCTGCGGGTTTTCATATGCTTCATAGTCGTATTGCGCATATGCGGTCAGCCTTGAATACAGCAAAAGCGCACGCTCGGTTTCGTTATCGCCCTCGCGAAGCACGGACATGAAGTCGATTGCGGTTGTTTCAAATTTTTGCAGTTTTTCGTCAAGTTCGTTTGGCTCAACGTTGATTATTTTCCATTTCAACACACCCGTTGAAGCATCAAAATCCCGATAATCATTGCAAAGTGCAAATGCGGTGAACGGCGGGCACATCTCGTTGACGGCAAAAACCGTATTCATTGCAAACGTTGGTTCATAGCTGTCGAACCCGAATTTCACGCTTGTTTCTCCTTTCAGAAACGCATCTATGACCATTCGGGCGGCTTTAATCGCCTGTTCGCCGACAAGTTTTGTCATCAGCGGCGTTGTCTTATGATAATCCGGGCTGTAAACAAGCGGTGCACGCGTCGGCATCGGCGTTTCCGTCGGCACGGCAGCAGCCGTCGGCCGAATCGTTTGCGCAGGGGTAGGCGCGTCCGTGGGATTGTTTTCTCCGCTCCCTCCGCAGCCGCCGAACAAGCCGAACACCGTTGCGGCACAGACAATCATTATAAGCAGCTTTAATAAAACCTGCCGCCCCGCTTTTCTTCCGTTCTCAGCGCGTTCAATCGGCAAATGCTGTTTTTTCATGCCGTGCCTCCTCGGGACGCTTTCGAATCAATCAGCGAATGTTCCGCTTTTTTTAACAATAATGCCGCCGGTTTTAAAAATCGAGTTTTCCGGCACAACCCCGCGCACGCAGGAAACGGGGTAGACATTGCTGTGCCGTCCGATGACCGTTCCCGGATTCAGCACGCTGTTGCAGCCCACTTCAACAAAATCTCCGAGCATTGCCCCGACTTTTTTTCGCCCGGTTTCAATGCTTTTTTCGGCGGATTTAATCACAACGTGAGTCTTGTCGCTCTTGACATTGGATGTTATCGAGCCTGCGCCCATATGCGCTTTATATCCAAGAATCGAGTCCCCGACATAGTTATAATGCGGAGTCTGAACATTGTCGAAAAGAATAACATTTTTCAGTTCCACCGAATTGCCGACAACGCAGTTTTTTCCGACAAGCGCATTGCCGCGGATAAAAGCACCGTGCCGCACTTCCGCACCGCTGTCAATTATGCACGGACCGTTTATCCATGCCGTGGGGTAAACGACTGCATCCTTCGCAATCCAAACGTCTTCCTTAGGGTGAGAGAATTCCTCCGACGAAAGGGCCGCACCGATTTTGAGAATTGTTTCGCCGATTTTGTCCAACGCCTGCCACGGATATTCGCATTCGCGCAAAAGATCCGCCGCACGAGTTTTGGACAGATCAAAAAGTTCATTTGTTTTATACATTTTTTGCCTTCCAAATTCAAAGTATCAAACCGTTTTAAAGCATTGCCCCGCCGAACGGCAAGGCCGCTCATTTTTGCTGTGCAAGGCCCTCACGCTTTATTGCATCGACTATGCCGTCAACAACCTTGCGGCATTCTTCCGTTGTCTGTGCCTCCGCCATGACGCGAATAACAGGCTCCGTTCCGCTCTTGCGCAAAAGCACCCTGCCGTTGTCGCCCAGAGCCGCCTCCGCTTCACGCACACTGCCTTTGACGACATCGTTGTTAAGCACCGCCTCCTTATCCGAAACGCGCACATTCACAAGCAGCTGCGGATAAATCTTCACCGGAGCAGCAAGCACGGAAAGCGGCTGTTTGTTTGCAAGCATCGCCTGCATAAGCTTTATCGCCGTCAAAAGCCCGTCACCCGTTGCGGCATATTTGCTGAAAATGATATGCCCCGATTGTTCGCCGCCGAGCAAATGCCCGTTTTTCCTCATGCATTCGTAAACATATTTGTCGCCCACATCCGTTTTTTCGTAGTTGATACCGGCACGGTCAAATGCGCGATAAAGTCCGAAGTTGGACATCACGGTTGTTACAACGGTGTTGTTGGCAAGTTTTTCTCTGTCCTTCATGTACTTTCCGTAAATATAAAGGATAAGATCGCCGTCAATCACTCTGCCTGTTTCATCGACCGCAATACACCTGTCCGCATCGCCGTCAAACGCAAAGCCCACATCGAGTTTGTTTTCGGTCACAAGCCTGCGCAGCCCCTCGATATGAGTCGAGCCGCAGTCGTTGTTGATGTTCAGCCCGTTCGGCTGATTGCCGATAACGACCGTTTCCGCGCCGAGAGTTTCAAAAATGCTCTTTGCCATCATCCACGTGCTTCCGTTTGCGCAGTCAAGTCCGATGCGCATACCCTTATAAGAGTGGGTTGCAAGGCTGATAAGATAACCGATATAGCGGTTGCGTCCTGCCGCATAGTCAACGGCTTTTCCGATATCGCTTCCGGTCGCAAACGGAATCTCCGCACCTTTGCCGTCGAGATAACGCTCAATTTCATCGATAACGTATTGCTCCATCTTTTCGCCGTCCCCGTTCAGCAGCTTAATACCGTTGTCGAAATAGGGATTATGGCTCGCGCTTATCATGATGCCGCAATCAAAATCATCGGTGCGCGTGATGTACGAAACACTCGGCGTTGTTGTAACATGCATAAGGTACGCATCCGCGCCGCTCGCCGTCAGTCCCGCCGTCAATGCGCACTCGAACATATAACCCGAACGCCTTGTGTCCTTGCCGATAACAACGGAACATTTATGCTCCCGTCCGTAGTATGCACCCAAGAATCGACCGATTTTGTAGGCATGTTCAACATTGAGCGCTTTGTTTGCTTCGCCTCTGAATCCGTCCGTGCCGAAATATTTTGACATAATTTTTACCCTCCGCAGAAAATGAGTGAGCGCCTGTCAATACTGTTTATCCGGCTCTCCTCAATTGTTTATTAATTTGATTTTCACCCGCACGCCGTTTAAGCATCGGGCGAAATTCTTTCTGTATTAAAATTTATCAAGGTTTGAATATATGCCGCAATGGCTGCGGCTGTTATTGCGTCGGCACCGGTATTCAGCGTTTCGCCCCGGTTCCGCACAACTCATTTCGCTCCGTCTCCGGCACAAGTCCGCCGCCCGTTGCCCAAAGAATATGCGCAGCTCTGCTCATTTTTTCGTCAAGTCCGTGTTTTTTCAGGTAGTCCGTGCAGCTTTCGCCCATCATGCCCATGTATGCGGCGGCGGATATTGCAGCGGAAGGTTCAACAAAAATGCCTTCCGAACCGTTCAGCAGCCGCAGCAGCGGCAAAAGTCTGCCGTCCGAAACGGTGAACTCGCCGTCCAAGGTTTTGCGCATCGCTTCGAAAACAAGCTTTGAGGCGCAGCCCACGGCAAGCCCGTCCGCCTGAGTTTTGCCGCTCAGCCCAAACTCCGCAACCGGAACGCATTCGCCCTTTGCAAATGCCGCAAGCATGCATGGTGCGTTCACGGGTTCGACAAAGAAGCAATGCACGGCATCACCGAACAGTTTTTTAAGTCCGAACGTGATCCCGCCGGGCGCGCCGCCGACTCCGCAGGGCAAATACACAAACAGCGGGTGTTCGGCATCAACGCTCACTCCGTGCGCCGAAAGCTGAGTTCGCAGCCGCAATGCGGCAACTGCATAGCCCATGAAAAGATCGACCGAATTCTCGTCATCAATAAAGTAGCTCGTCGGGTCCGCATCGGAAAGTTTCCTGCCCTGCCGCACAGCCTCGGAATAGTCCGTTTGATATTCAATAACGTCAACACCCTTTTCGCGCAGCAGATCCTTTTTCCACTGTTTTGCATCCGCGCTCATATGAACGGTAACATCATAGCCGAGTGCAGCGCTTGCAATGCCTATGCTCAGCCCGAGGTTACCCGTTGAGCCGACCTGAATTTTGTATTTCGAAAAGAACTCACGCTTTTCAAGCAGGGTCGAATAATCAGAGTCGGTTGTTATAAGTCCGTGCTCAAGTGCAAGCTTTTCGGTATGCTTCAGCACTTCGTAAATACCGCCGCGCGCTTTCACCGAACCCGCGACCGGCAGTTCCGAATCCGCTTTTATAAACAGACTGCCCGCCGGAACGGTTTCCGAACAGCCGCCGCGCTTCAAAAGCTGCTTTTGGAAATTCGGAACCGCTTCAAGCCGTGATTCGATTATACCGTGCCGCGGCGCCGTTTCGGGGAATGCTTTCTCAATAAGCGGCGCAAAACGCACAAGCCGCGCTTCCGCATCCTTAATC
>ERZ1673696.2274-NODE-2274-length-13902-cov-4.826461_pt1 | contig 13902 bp, 10 predicted proteins | sample MGYA00580226_ERZ1673696 | MGnify/ENA primary metagenome ERZ1673696 (study PRJEB41218, sample SAMN15661743) | gut metagenome | host: Homo sapiens | place: Canada: London | collected 2015-08-20/2019-03-30 | study: EMG produced TPA metagenomics assembly of... | reverse complement strand
TCCCCGCCCAATGGCTGCTGGGGGGAAAGAGCGAATGTCCCGAAACGGTCGTCGTCAACAACCGGCACTTCCGCGTGTTCGGCAGTCTCACGCATCCGAGCGGCCGCAGCGGCGCGCGCGGGCTTCTCGCGCTGACCTATTGGATGGACGTGACCGAGCAGGACGAGCTCAGGAAAAAGAGCGAGGAGAACCGCCCCATCGTGGCCGTGCTCATGCTCGATAACTACGAGGAGCTGATGAAGGCCGGCACCGAGGCGGCGCGCTCGTCCGTGCTCGCGCAGATCGACGAAAAGATCAGCGCGTGGGTGTCGGGCACGCAGGGGCTTTTGTGCAAGTACGACCGCAACCGCTATTTGCTGCTGCTGACGGAAAAGCATTACAATACGCTGCTCGAGGGCAAGTTCAGCGTGCTCGACGCGGTGCGCTCCGTCGTCACCGAGGACGGCGTCGCCGCGACGCTCTCCATCGGCGTCGGCAAGGACGCGGACGATTACGAGACGCTTTTCAAGAACGCGGGCCTGTCCATCGAGATGGCGCTCTCGCGCGGCGGCGATCAGGTCGTCGTGCGCAACCGCCTCGATTTTGAGTTCTACGGCGGCAAGACAAAGTCCACCGAAAAGCGCACGAAGGTCAAGTCCCGCGTGATGGCCAACGCCCTCGGCGAGCTGATCTCCGATGCCAGTCAGGTCTTTATCATGGGCCATAAGCACGCCGACTTCGACGCCGTCGGCGCGGCGGCGGGCGTGTGCTGCATCGCGCGCAAGCGCGGCAAGAAGGCGCAGATCGTCATTGACATGGACGACAATGCCGCCGGCCCGATCCTCAAGCGCCTTGCCGCGCTGCCGGAGTATAAGGACGCCTTCATCAGCGGCAGCGACGCCTTCATCAAGGCACAGCCCGGCGCGCTGCTCGTGGTGGTGGACACCAACCGCCCCGACTTTGTGGAGTCCGAGCAGCTGCTCGACACCTGCAACCGCGTGGCGGTCATTGACCATCACCGCCGGGCGGCGAGCTATATTGAATCCGCTGCGCTCAACTTCCACGAGCCGTATGCCTCGTCGGCATCGGAGCTGGTGAGCGAGCTGCTGCAATATCTCATTGACCCCGGCGATCTGCTGCGCGCCGAGGCCGAGGCCCTGTTCGCGGGCATCGTGCTCGATACGAAGAACTTTACCATGCGCACCGGCGGACGCACCTTTGAGGCCGCAGCGCTGCTGCGCCGCGTGGGCGTGGACACGGCGGACGTGCAGCGCCTGTTCCAGGGAACGCTTTCCGACATGATCGAGCGCTATGACATCATCCGCCACGCGGAGCTGTATCACAACGACATTGCCATCGCGGCGGTGGAGCAGGACATCGACCGCGTGACCGCGGCCAAGGCCGCCGACGAGCTGCTGACGCTGCGCGGTGTGCGCGCGTCGTTCGTGCTCTTCAAGCACGATACGGGCGTGAATCTGTCGGCGCGCTCGCTCGGCGAGATCAACGTGCAGCTCATTATGGAAAAGCTCGGCGGCGGCGGAAACTCCACCACCGCGGGCGGACAGATCCCGGACGGGACGGTGGACGCGGTGCGTGAGCAGCTCATCGCCGCCATCGACCAGTATTTGGAAGGATAAAAAACCACCATCAGGAGGATAGAACGATGAAAGTTATTTTACAGCAGGACGTCAGAGGTCAGGGCAAGAAGGGCCAGATGATCGACGCGGCGGAGGGCTACGCCCGCAACTATCTGCTGCCGCGCAAGCTGGCCATCCCCGCCACGGCGGACGCCATCAACACCATGAACCTCAAGGAAAAGGCGCGCCGCGCCGAGGAGGCGGCGAACCGCGCCGCCGCCGTGGAGACCGCGGACAAGCTGCGTAACTGCACCGTGAAGATCACCGCCAAGGGCGGCGCGAACGGCAAGCTCTTCGGCGCCATCACCGGCAAGGAGATCTCCGAGGCGCTCATGGCACAGTTCGGCCTGGACGTCGGCAAGCAGAAGATCGTGCTCGACGAGCCCATCAAGGCGTTCGGCAGCTATGAGATCCGCGCGAAGCTCGGCTACGAGGTCAGCGGGAAGTTCACCGTGACTGTGGCGGAGGAATAAGCCAGACTTTACGCAGAAAAGAGGTGCCCTGCGATGGACGAACTGCTCTACCGCCAGATGCCGCACTCGCTCGAGGCGGAGCAGGCGGTGCTCGGCTCGATGCTCATCGACGCGAACTGCATCAAGGACGTGATGGAAAAGCTGCGCCCCGAGGATTTCTACCTGCGCCAGAACCGGGAGATCTTCGAGACGATCTATTCCATGTTCCTCTACTCCAAGCCCATCGACGGCGTGACCGTCGCGGGCGAGATGGAGCGCAACGGCACCTATGACGAAAATACCACGCGCAATTATCTTGTGCAGCTCATGGAGGTCACGCCAACCTCCGCGAACGTTAATGAATACGCCGACATCGTGCGCGACAAGGCGCTGCTGCGCGCGATCGCGACCGTGGCGAGCGACATCACCGGCATGGTGCAGGACGGCACGGGCGGAGCCTCCGCCGTGCTCGACGCCGCCGAGCAGAAGATCTACGCGGTGCGCCGCGGGCGCAGCGCACAGAATATGGAGCAGATCAGCGTTGTGCTGCAGGGCGTGCTCGACCATCTCGCCGAGCTTTCCGCCACCGGCGGTAAGACGCTGCCGGGCCTTTCCACGGGCCTGAGCGCCGTGGACGACAAGATCAACGGCCTGAGCAAATCTGACCTCATTCTTTTGGCGGCAAGACCCGGTATGGGCAAGACCAGCTTTGCACTTAATGTGGCGCTCAACGTCGCCAAGGCGAGCGGCAAGGCGGTCGCGGTCTTTTCCCTGGAAATGTCCAAGGAACAGCTCGTCACGCGCGTGCTGTCCAACGAAGCGCTGGTAGAGAACGGACGGCTCATCTCCGGCAATCTGCGCGAGAGCGACTGGGTGAAGATCGCGGAGGCGGCCTCGACGCTCAGCCGCACGGACATCAAGATCGACGACAACCCGCTCCTCACCGTCGCGGACATGAACGCCAAATGCCGCCGCATCGAAAACCTCGGCCTCGTCGTCATCGACTATCTTCAGCTGATGACCTCCGCCGGCGGGAAGGGCTACAGCGGCGAAAACCGCCAGCAGGCGGTGAGCGACATTTCGCGTATGCTCAAGATCATGGCGAAGGAATTGCAGGTCCCTGTGCTCTGCCTTTCACAGCTCTCGCGCGCGAACGAAAAGCGCGACGACAAGCGCCCCATGCTCTCCGACCTTCGTGAATCGGGCGCCATCGAGCAGGACGCGGACATCGTGCTCTTTCTCTACCGCGACGACTATTACAACGAGGATTCCGAAAAGCACAACATTGCCGAGTGTATCGTCGCCAAGAACCGCCACGGCGAGACCGGCAAGGTCGAGCTGCGCTGGATGCCGGAGTACACGACCTTCGGCACGCTCGAAAGGCGGTACGAGGACGAATGAAAAAGGTATTGGACTTTGTGCAGCGCTTCGACCTGCTGCCGCGCTACGAGCTGCTGCTCGCGGCGGCTTCGGGCGGCATGGACTCGATGTGTCTGCTGGACTTTTTATACGAAAACGGCTACCGCGTGTGCGCGGCGCACTACAACCATCAGCTGCGCGGGCAGGAGGCCGACATGGACGAGGACCTCGTGCGCGCGTGGTGCGCAGCGCGGCGTATCCCGCTGTGCGTCGGCACGGGCGATGTGGCGGCCTACGCCGGGGAGAACGGCCTGACAATCGAGGAGGCGGCGCGCAAGCTGCGCTACGACTTCCTTAACTCCGTTGCCGGTCAGACCGGCGCGGCGCGCATCGTCACCGCCCATCACGCGAACGACAACGCCGAAACGGTGCTCTTTCATCTTGCCCGCGGCACGGGCATGGCGGGCCTTGCGGGCATCGCGCCGAAAAACGGCAGGCTGGTGCGCCCCTTCCTCTGCCTGACGCGGGAGGAGCTTGCCGCCTACGCGAAGGAGCATCATGTGCCCTATCGCACGGACGCGACCAACGCGGACACGGCGCTCACGCGCAACTTTATCCGCGCGGAGGTGGTGCCGAAGCTCTGCCGGGTCAACGCGCAGGCGGTCGAGCACATCAGCGAGACGGCGCTGCGCCTGCGGCAGGAGGATGAATACCTCGACACCCTTGCCGCCGCTTATCTGACGGAGCTGAAAACGGAGGCCGGAGCGGTGACGCTGCCCTGCGCGGCGGTCCTGCGTGCCCCCGCCGTTTTGCGCCCGCGCGTGCTGCGCCTTGCGCTCGATGCGCTCGGCACGGGGAAGAACGACTTCACCGCCGCGCACTACGACGCGCTTGCCGCGCTCTGCGCGGGAAGCGGGACGGCACAGCTCGACCTGCCCGGCGGCGTGACCGCGCGGCGCGCGGACGGTGTGCTGACGCTCTGCGCACACCGGAGGGAAACGCCGGAGCGCGTTTTGCTCCGCGCAGGGGAGACCGTCCGGTGGGGCGGCTTTGCCATCACCTGCCGAAAATGCGAAAAAACGGTTGAAAATTCTGAAAATACCGTTATATTAAGAGGTGCCGCTCTGGACGCGCCGCTCTCGGTCGGCGCGTGGGACGCGCGGGAGAGCATGACGCTGCCCGTCTCGCGCGGCTCGCGGAGCCTCAAGCGGCTCTTCGCCGAGCGCGGCTTTTCGCCGGATGAGCGGGAGCAAACGCCGGTCATCCGCTCGGGCGGCGCGGTCGCTGCGGTGTACGGCATCGGCACGGACGCGCTGTTCCTGCCGGGCGACGGCGAGAGCGTGTGTGTATTGACCTTTGAGAAAACCGCGGAGTAATGCTCCGAAAAAACAAACATAAAACAATGGGAGAGGGAAAAACTATGGCGAAAAGCATGATGGATCAGGATATGCTGAAGGTGCTCTACAGCGAGGAGCAGATCAGGACGCGCGTGCAGGAGATGGGCGACGCGCTCTACGAGCAGTTCAAGGACCGCAACCCGCTGTTCCTCGGCGTGCTCAAGGGCAGCTTCATCTTCATGGCGGACATCGTCCGCGCCTGCCAGATCAAGAGCGACATCGAGTTCATCGCGGTGTCGTCCTACCAGAACGGCACGTCCTCGTCCGGCGTGGTGCAGATCACGCACGACCTGCAGCAGGACATTACGGGCCGCGAGATCGTGGTCATCGAGGACATCCTGGACTCCGGCAATACCCTCTACTTCCTCAAGAACTATTTCCTCACCAAAGGCGCCAAGAGCGTGACGGTCGTTACTCTGCTCGATAAGCCCGCCCGCCGCGTCAAGCCCATCACGGCCGATCTCGCGGGCTTTGAGGTCCCCGACGAGTTCGTCGTGGGCTACGGGCTGGATTACGCCCAGCAGTACCGCAATATGCCGTACATCGGCGTGCTCAAGCCGGAGGTCTACAGCAAGTAAGGCCGTAGCCCACACGCCCTGAAAGGGGCGGCGCGCGTAAGCGCGTACAAGCATTTTGCCGCAGGCAAAATTTTGGAACGGGACGGATTCATTCCGTACCGTTCAGAGTAAGATCAAAGGGCTCCCGCCGCGCCTGCGCGGTGGGAAGGGCTACGGGCTGGATTACGCCCAGCAGTACCGCAATATGCCGTACATCGGCGTGCTCAAGCCGGAGGTCTACAGCAAGTAAGGCCGGCGTATGATGGAAAAAGCGCCGCAGGCTTTGCGCCGCGCACGGCGCAAATGATCTTGACTGTTATTTCTGACGACATGCGCGTCTGAAATAACACATCTCGCGAAGTGAGCGTCGAGCCGCTGCGGCGGAGAGGCGCAGAGCGAAGCGCATCCAAATATCAAAAAAGTCCTAGGACTTTTTTGAAGAATCGAAAAGAGGCGCTCGTCGCCTCTTTTCTTCAAGGCAGATTCTGCTGCCGCAAAAGGAGGGAAAACCTTTGACCCAGACCAAACGACCCAATTATGTGCTGTGGATGCTGTGCGTTTTCATGCTGCTCTCGGCCGCCTCGTATTTCTTCCGCCCCAAGGAGCCGGAGATCTCCTATGCTGAGGTCGTGCAGCTCTTTGAACAGGAGAAGGTGAAGTCCTTCACCGTGCAGGACACCACGCTCACGCTCAAGCTGCGTGAGGCGGTGGACGGCAAGACGGAGCTCCGGAAGGAGCTCTACGACTTCGATCTTTTCTACGACGACCTCAACGACCTTGTCGTGGAGCAGAAGGCCGCCGGCATTCTGGAGGACTATAACTACTCCGCCAACCACTCGCCTAACTACCTTGCCATTGCCCTGCCCTATGTGATCGCCGTCGCGGGGCTGTTCGCCATCTGGTACTTCTTTTCCATGCGCGCCTCCGGCGGCGGGAACGACCGTATGGCGAAGTTCGGCAACGCCACCTTCCGGCACGGCAGCGAGAGCGCCCGCAAGACCACCTTTGCCGATGTTGCGGGCGCGGACGAGGAGAAGGAGGAGCTTGCGGAGATCGTGGATTTCCTGCGCGACCCGCAAAGGTTTGTCGAGCTCGGCGCGCGTATTCCCAAGGGCGTGCTGCTCGTCGGCCCTCCGGGAACGGGCAAGACGCTGCTCGCCCGCGCGGTCGCGGGTGAGGCGGGCGTGGAGTTCCTCTCCATCTCCGGCTCGGACTTTGTGGAGATGTACGTCGGCGTCGGCGCAAGCCGCGTGCGCGACCTGTTCGAGCAGGCCAAGAAGGCGGCTCCCTGCATTATTTTCATCGACGAGATCGACGCGGTCGGCCGCCAGCGCGGTACCGGCCTCGGCGGCGGTCACGACGAGCGCGAGCAGACGCTCAACCAGCTGCTCGTCGAGATGGACGGCTTCGGCACGAACGACGGCGTGGTCGTTCTCGCGGCGACCAACCGCGCGGACATCCTCGACCCCGCGCTGCTGCGCCCGGGCCGCTTTGACCGCCAGATCTACGTCGGCTATCCCGACATCAAGGGCCGCGAGGACGTTTTGAAGATCCACACCGCCAACAAGCCGCTTGCCGAGGACGTGGACCTTGCCAAGGTCGCGCGGGGCACGGCGGGCTTCACCGGCGCGGACCTTGAGAACCTTTCCAACGAGGCGGCGCTTCTGTGCGCGCGCCGCGGCGACCAATTCATCACCATGGCGGACTTCGAGGAGACGGAGATCAAGGTCCTCGCCGGACCCGAGAAGCGCAGCCGCGTTGTGCCGGAGCACGAGCGGAAGCTGACCGCCTATCACGAGGCGGGCCATGCCGTCGTGATGCACGCGCTGCCGACGCACGAGCCCGTCCACCGCATCACCATCGTTCCGCGCGGACACGCGGGCGGTATGACCATTTCGCTGCCCGACGAGGACCGCTCCTACCAGTCCAAGCGCTACATGGAGGAGCAGATCGTCTCGCTCCTCGGCGGGCGTGCGGCGGAGAAGCTGATGCTCGGCGACATTTCCACCGGCGCGTCGAACGACATCGAGCGCGCCTCGCACATCGCGCGCAAGATGGTCACGGCCTACGGCATGAGCGAGAAGCTCGGCTCCATCGCCTTTGAGAGCGGGCACGACGAGGTGTTCATCGGCAAGACGATGGGCCAGACGCGCAGCTACTCGGAAAAGACCGCCGCCGAGATCGACGACGAGGTCAAGGCCATCATCGACCGCGCGTATGCGCGCTGCGAGGAGATCTTGACGGCACGGCGCGAGGTGCTGACCGCCGTGGCGGAATATCTGCTCGCCCACGAGACGATGACCGGCGAGGAATTTGAGCGAATGGTCGGCGAAAAAGCCTGATGGGCAAAAGGACGAATGGAAAAAGTGACGCAGGGACGGGCATTTGCCATTCCCTGCGTCACTTTTTTCTTTTCTTACGAAAATCTTTATTGTGCAAAGTGACAAGAGCATTTGTCCTCGTGGGAAAAACAGAAAAGCAATAGATATTCTCAATAAATGGACTTGAGTCCGCGATGCGTAGACAAATGCACATGAAATTTGAAGGCGGCTGTGGGAAAAACGACCGGAAACGACCGAAAATTCTGACAGATTCGACGCTTGAAATCCATTCAACGGTTCGATAAAATAAACTGCAACCAAAAGGGGCGGACGCCCCGCTTGCCGCGGCAGCGCGGCAGAAAGTCAGGAGGATATGAATATGAAGAAGATTCTTGCACTCGTCCTTGCGCTCGTCATGGCGCTCGGTCTGGTCGCCTGCGGCGACAAGGACGGCGAACAGCAGGAGGGCGGCACGCCCAACACCACCGGCGAAGAGAAGGTCGTGAAGATCGGCGTCTTCGAGCCGCTCACCGGCGACAACGGCGCCGGCGGCAAGCAGGAGGTGCTTGGTATGCAGTATGCAAACTACGTCCAGCCCACCGTCGACATCAACGGCGAGACCTACAAGGTCCAGCTGGAGGTCGTCGATAACCGTACCGCAGCCGAGAACGGCCCGTCCGCGGCCGCTGAGCTGGTCAACAAGGGCGTGAGCATCGTGCTCGGCTCCTACGGCTCCGGCGTGTCCATGGCCGGCGGCACCGTGTTCGCCGAGGCCGGCGTGCCCGCCATCGGCGTCACCTGCACCAACCCGCAGGTCACTTCCGACTGCGACGTTTATTTCCGCATCTGCTTCCTCGATCCCTTCCAGGGCACGGTCCTCGCGAACTATGCCTACAAGGAGCTGGGCGTCGACACCGCTTACCTGCTCGGTATGCTCGGCAGCGACTACGATCAGGGCTTGATCTACTACTTCACGCAGGCCTTTGAGAAGCTCGGCGGCAAGGTTGTTGCCGAGAACTTCCCAGAGGGCAATGCCAACTTCGTTTCCTACATCAACAACGCCAAGGCTGCCAACGCAGGCGTCATTTTCTCCCCTGTCTCCATCAACTATGCGCAGCTGATCGTTGAGGCCGCCGCCGCGCAGGGCTTCGAGGGCACGATCCTCGGCGGCGACACGCTCGACAGCAACATGGTCGTTGAGGCCGCCAAGGGCAAGGATGTCGATGTTAAGATTACGACCTTCTATCAGGAGGGTGGTAATCCCGAGTTCGACGCCGGCATCAAGGAGTGGATCAATGCCAACGCCGACGCCAAGACCAACAACGGCGGCAACGACATGGTCTCCGCCGTCACCGTCATGGGCTACGACGCTTACTTCACCGCGCTCGAGGCCATCAAGGCTGCCGGCAGCACCGCGCCCGCCGACATCCTCGCGGCTCTGCCCGGCGTGACCTACTCCGGCATCTCCGGCGAGATCTCCTTCGACGACATCGGCGACGCCAAGCGCGACGCGGCCTACATCAAGACCGCCAACACCGAGACCGGTGCGTGGGACTTCGTGAAGATCCAGGGCATCGACTGAGAAAAGCCCACAAATCTCTCCACAAGCAGCAAACTTGGCGGGGCGAAAGCCCCGCCAAGTTTTCCCCGTTTTTTCGCGTTTCCCCGAATCCTACCAACAGGAGGTTTTCCATGCAGGGAATTTTACCGTATCTGATCAGCGGTATCTCTGTGGGAGGTCAGTACGCGCTCATCGCCATCGGCTACACGCTGGTCTACGGCATTCTGCGCCTCATTAACTTTGCCCACGGCGATGTCTTTATGGTGGCAGGCCTGATCATGGTCTACACCACCGCGTCCATGCCCATGTACATTTCAATCCCGTTGGTGCTCATCTTCACCGTCATTCTCGGCTTTGCCATCGAGCGCGTGGCCTATAAGCCGCTGCGCACGGCGCCGCGTATGTCGCTGATGATCAGCGCCATCGGTGTGAGCTACCTCATCCAGAATCTTGCGTTCTACCTGACCGGCGGCCTGCCGCAGCCGGTCAAGACGCCCATTCCGTGGATCTCCGACACCGTGACGATCTTCGGCGCGTCCACCAAGCGCGTCACGGTCGTGACGCCTCTTCTGACCGTCGCGCTCGTTTTCGTGCTCGTCGCGCTGATCAAAAAGACGAAGATCGGCATGGGTATGCGCGCGGCCGCCAAGGACTTTGAGACGGCGCAGCTCATGGGCGTGAAGATCAACTCCGTCATCTCGATGACCTTCGTCATCGGCTCGTTCCTCGCCGCGGTCGGCGCGATGCTCTACTTCACCAACTATCCCACGGTGGCGATCACCTCCGGCGGTATGCCCGGCCTGAAGGCCTTCGTCGCGGCGGTGTTCGGCGGCATCGGCTCCATTCCCGGCGCGGTGGTCGGCGCGTTCCTGATCGGCCTTTGCGAGGAGATCATCAAGGGCCTCGGTCAGTCCACCTTCTCCGATGCGTTCACCTTTGCGCTGCTGATCATCGTGCTGTGCGTCAAGCCCACGGGACTGTTCGGCGAAAAGGTTACGGACAAGGTGTAAGGAGGGGTGAAGATGAAAAAGAAAACGATCGGCAAAGAGTATATCTTCACCGCGCTCATCCTGTTCGTCGTGCTGGCGGTCACGATGGTCCTCGACTCCCAGCTCCCGGGCTATCACATTGTGATCAAGGTCATCAAAAAGGCGTCGGTCTATTCCCTCGTCGCCGTTTCGATGAACCTGCTCAACGGCTTTACGGGCCTTTTCTCCCTCGGTCAGGCGGGCTTTATGCTCCTCGGCGCGTATTCCTACGCGGTGCTGTGCATCCCGGTCGCCAAGCGCGCGGGCGTATACCAGTATTTTGACGGCGGTATCGTGAAGTTCTCCCTGCCGGAGATCTTCGCGGGCTTCCTCGGCGACAAGGTCGGCTCGGCGGTCGGCATGATCCTCGCGCTGCTTGTCGGCGGTCTGATTGCGGCGTTCTTCGCCTATCTGATCGGTCTGCCCGTGCTGCGTCTGAAGAGCGACTACCTCGCCATTGCGACCCTCGGCTTTGCCGAGATCATGCGCACCATTATCCAATGGAACGCCATCGGTCCGCTGACCAACGCCTCGAACCTTCTCAAGGGCTATCCCGATTTCAGCAGCGCGACCGCGTACCTGCTGCTCATCGGCGTGTTCATCGCGTGCGTTGTGCTGCTGGTGAACTCCACTTACGGCCGCGCGTTCAAAGCCATCCGCGACGACGAGGTCGCCGCCGAGGCGATGGGCATCAATCTTGCCCACCACAAGCGCCTTGCCTTCGTCATTTCCTCGTTCTTTGCGGGCGTCGGCGGCGGTATGCTGGCGATGTACATGGGCGCGGTGCCGGCGATGTCGTTCCGAAGCAGCATGACCTATGAGATCTTGCTGCTGGTCGTCATCGGCGGCATCGGCTCCATCACCGGCAGTGTGCTCACGAGCTTCCTCTACATCGCGGCGCTCGAGTGGCTGCTGCGCGGTCTGGATACCGGCGAGTTCCTCGGCATCACGGCGCCGGGCCTCTTCAAGAACGGCTTCCGCATGGCGGTCATCTCCGTCATCATCATGGTCGTCGTGCTCTTCTTCCGCAAGGGCATCATGGGCGATAAGGAGCTGCCCGATCTCCTGCGCCGTCATACAAAGAAGGGAGGCGGCGAGAAATGAGCCAAAACGTTCTGCGTCTCGACAATATTACGATGCAGTTCGGCGGCGTCGTCGCCGTCGACAACCTGAGCCTTGAGGTCAACGAGGGCGAGATCGTCGCGCTCATCGGTCCCAACGGCGCGGGCAAGACCACCGCGTTCAACACCATCACCGGCGTGTATGAGCCGACGAACGGTCAGGTCAGCTTCATGGGCGAGCCGATCGTCCGCAACCATCCGCAGGGCAAGATGAAGCAGAATTACAAGGGCAAGGAGGCCGGGAAATTCGTTCAGATGCCCGTGCTCGACCCTACGCCCGACCGGATCACCAAGCTCGGCATGGCGCGCACGTTCCAGAACATCCGCCTGTGGAAGTCCCAGACCGTGTTCGACAATGTACTCATCGCCAAGCATATGCTGCGCACCAGCAACGTCTTTTCCGCTACCTTCCGCCTCAACCGCAAGGAGGAGGCGCAGCACCGCGAGGAGGTCATGGAGCTTCTGCGCATCGTGGGTCTGGAGGATGTGAAGGACGAGCTGGCGACATCTTTGCCCTACGGCAAGCAGCGCCGGCTGGAGATCGCCCGCGCGCTGGCGACGCATCCGAAGCTCCTGATGCTCGACGAGCCTGCTGCCGGCATGAATCCGCAGGAGACGAACGAGCTCACCGAGTTCATCGGCCGCATCCGCGACGAGTTCCACATGACCATCCTGCTCATTGAGCACCACATGGACCTCGTCATGGACATTTCCGACCGCATCTACGTCATTGACTTCGGTGAACTGATCGCCACCGGTACGCCGGAGGAGATCCAGAATAACCAGCGCGTCATCGACGCCTATCTGGGGGTGGAAGAGGATGCTTAAAATTCAAAACCTTCAGGTCGCCTACGGCGGCATTCAGGCGCTGCGCGGCATTGACATGGAGGTGCCCGACGGCAAGATCGTCACCCTCATCGGCGCGAACGGCGCGGGCAAATCCACCACGCTGCGTACCATCTCCGGCCTTGTCAAGGCCAAGTCCGGCTCCATCACCTACAACAACGAGCAGCTGCTCGGCAAGCCCATCAACGCCATTCTCGCCGCGGGCATCGCGCAGGTTCCCGAGGGACGGCGCGTGTTCCCGGATATGACCGTGCTCGAAAACCTCAAGATCGGCGCCTACCTGCGCAAGGATAAGGAAGAGATCGAAAAGGATATCGAGTGGGTGTATGAGCTCTTCCCCCGCCTGAAGGAGCGCAACTGGCAGCTTGCCGGCACGCTCTCCGGCGGCGAACAGCAGATGCTGGCGGTCGGCCGCGGGCTGATGTCCCGCCCGAAGGTGCTGATGATGGACGAACCCTCCCTCGGCCTTGCGCCGCTGGTCGTGCAGGGGATCTTTGACATCATCCGCGAGATCAACCGGCAGGGCGTGACCATCCTGCTCATCGAGCAGAACGCCAACATGGCGCTCAAGATCGCCGACCTTGCCTATGTGCTCGAGACCGGCACCATCACCATGAGCGGCACAGGCGCGGAGCTGCTGGCCGATGAAAAGGTCAAGGAGGCCTATCTCGGCAAGAAGCGCGGCAAATAAGCTTTGCGAAATCTTGACACGATTCGGGAAAAAGCATACAATGACCGTCGGCAGAAATGCCGGCGGTCATTTTTTCAGAAAAGGAAATCAGAGGAAAGCGATCATGGTATACCTTGCAGTCGCGCTGAGCGCAGCGCTCGGCGGCTTTGTTCAATCCATCACGGGCTTCGGCGCGGCGGTCGTGATGATGACCATTCTGCCGTACTTTTTCACCATGGCGGTCGCGCCGTCGGTCTCGACCTCCATCTGCCTCGGGCTGACGGTCACGCTGGCGTGGAAGCTGCGCAAAAGCATCGACCTCAAGCTCACTCTGCCGCCCACGCTGCTTTACGCGGCGGCGAGCGTGACGGCCATCCGCTACATCGGCTCGATGGACCTGCGTGTGATGACCATGGTGTTCGGCGCGTTCCTGATGCTGCTCGGCGCCTATCTGCTGCTGACGGAAAAGAAGGCGGCCATCCGTGTGACGCCGGCGGTCACCGTCGTCTGCGGCCTGCTCGCGGGTGTCTGCGGTGGGCTGTTTTCCATCGGCGGGCCGATCATGGCGATCTATTACCTTGCCGCCACGGACAGCCGCGAGAGCTATCTCGCCAACGCGCAGGCCAACTTCGCCGTGAATAATGTAACGTCCATTACCACGCGCGTTTTGAGCGGCTACTACACGCTCGACCTTCTGCCGCTGACGCTGCTCGGCGTGGCGGGCGTGGTCTGCGGGCAGCGCTTCGGGCTGAAGCTCGGCGGAAAGCTCAATGCCGTGCAGCTCCGCCGTCTCGTCTACGCCTATGTCATTCTCTCCGGCGCGGTCACCGTTGTGCAGCATCTATAAAAGAAAAGAGCGCCGAAGGCTAAGCCTTCGGCGCTCTTTGGCACGCCTGAGCGGATTCGGACCGCTGGCCTTCCGCTTAGGAGATGGACCCAGTGCATATATTCCCTATCAACAGGGATAAAGAAAA
>ERZ1673696.2268-NODE-2268-length-13939-cov-16.912705_pt1 | contig 13939 bp, 10 predicted proteins | sample MGYA00580226_ERZ1673696 | MGnify/ENA primary metagenome ERZ1673696 (study PRJEB41218, sample SAMN15661743) | gut metagenome | host: Homo sapiens | place: Canada: London | collected 2015-08-20/2019-03-30 | study: EMG produced TPA metagenomics assembly of... | reverse complement strand
ACGATCTCGCCCACATGGCCCAGCTGGGGGTCCAGCTCGGTGCAGCGCAGCATCTGGCCGTCCATGCCGCACAAGCCGACGCCGCGGCCCCGCAGCTTTGCCACCAGATCCTTGTTCACCTTACCGGCCAGCACCTGCTGCACGATCTCCATGGTGGCGTCATCCGTGACGCGCAGACCGTTGGCGAAATGGCTCTCCACGCCCACCTTCTTGAGCATCTCATTGATGGCCGGGCCGCCGCCGTGCACCAGCACCACCCGCACGCCCAGCAGGGTAAGGGTGACCAGATCGTTCATGACGGCGTTCTTGAGTTCTTCGTTGATCATGGCATTGCCGCCGTACTTCACCACCATGGTCTTTCCGTGATATTTCTGGATGTAAGGGGTGGCCTCGGAAAACAGGCGCGCCATTTCTTCATTTTTCATCTGTGTCTGCTCCTATCAGGTGCGGTAATCGCCGTTGATCTTGACGTAATCGTAGGTCAGGTCGCAGCCCCAGGCCTTGGCGCTGGCGTCGCCGGTGCCCATATCCACCTTGACCAGCACGTCGTGCTCGGCCAGCACCTTGGCGGCCTCATCCTCGCTGTAGGGGTGGTAGGCAGCATTCTCGCACACATACACCTCACCGGCGGCACTGGACAGCCAGACGCACACCTTGTCGATGGAGAAATCGCCGGGGGTGTAGCCGATGGCGCACAGGATGCGGCCCCAGTTGGCGTCGCGGCCAAAGACCGCCGCCTTGAACAGGTTGGAGCACACCACGCTGCGGCTCACCGCACGGGCGGTTTTCAGGTCGGGAGCGTGGGTCACCTCGCAGGTGATGAGGTGGGTGGCGCCTTCGCCGTCACCGGCGTGCTCGGCGCACATGTGCTCTGCAATGGCGGTCAGGGCCGCCACAAAGGCATGGTAATCCTCGTTTTCCTCGCAGATCTCCGGATTCCCGGCAAGGCCGGAGGCCATGATGATGAGGGTATCATTCGTGGAGGTGTCCAGATCCACGCTCATCTGGTTGTAGGTGCCGGGCACCACGGTCTTGAGGGCCTTTTCCAGCAGGACGGGGGACACCGCCGCGTCGGTGGTGTAGAAGGCCAGCATGGTGGCCATGTTGGGGGCGATCATGCCGCTGCCCTTGCCGATGGCACCCACGGTGCACATCTTGCCGCCCAGCTCGAACTGGATGGCATATTCTTTTTTGTGGGTGTCGGTGGTCATGATGGCGGTAGCGGCATCGGTGCTGCCCTGCTCGGTGGCAGTCAGCTTGGCGGCGGCGGCAGGGATGCCCCGGGCAAACGGGTCGATGACCATGGGCTGGCCGATGACACCGGTGGAAGCGGGCAGAACGTCCTGGGCGTCGATGTCCAGCGCCTTGCCCACCAGCTCACAGCATTCCTCGGCCAGCGCCACGCCGTTGGCGGCGCAGGTGTTGGCGTTGCCGCTGTTCACCACGATGGCCTGTGCATAGCCGTCGGCCAGATGGGCGCGGTCCACCTTGATGGGTGCGCCGCAGACCTTATTGGTGGTGTACACACCGGCAGCGGCACAGCGCACATCGGCCTTGATGAGTGCCAGATCGTATTTTTCGGTATGATTTGCACGGATGCCGCAATGCACGCCAGCCGCTGCAAACCCCTTGGGCGCGCAGATGCCGCCCGCAACTTCTTTATACTGCATAGCGATTTTCCTTTCCCACAAACAAACACGTTTCACGCAAGCAAGCTCGCCCTCTCAGTCAAAGCCTGTCGGCTTTGCCAGATTCCCCCTTTTGTCACCTACGGTGACATCTTCCCCCGGCCGGGGGAAGTCTTTCCTCAAAGTGGGAGCCTTGGCAGTCCACGCAAACTTCATCTCTTTGCCAAGGCCTCTCCCTTTGGGAGAGGTGGATTTGCGAAGCAAAGACGGAGAGGGCAAGGACACTGCCCATGTGCGATACAAGTTTATTCCAACCCCTGGGTCTCCGGCAGGCCCAGCATCAGGTTCATGCACTGGACCGCTGCGCCGGAAGAGCCCTTGCCCAGATTGTCGAACAGGGACACCAGCATCATCTGGTCGCCTGCGGCGTTCACGGTCAGGTACAGCTCCATGCGGTCGGTGCCGGCCATGGCGTTGGAGTACAGGCCGTTTTCCGGCAGAGGTTCGTTCAGGGCGTGCACCTTCACGGTGGCGGCATCCTTATAGTAGTCTGCCAGACCGGCGGCCACGGCTTCGGCGGTGGTACCGGCCACGGTCAGGTCCAGCGGCACCAGCACCTGCATGCCGCAGTAGTAATCGCACACCACCGGCACGAACATGGGCGTATGAGCCAGCCCGCTGATCTCCTTCATCTCCGGCAGATGCTTGTGGGCAAGGCCCAGGCCGTAGCTCTTGGGTGCATCCAGCTTGCTGTGGGCCGGGCGGTCGGCGCTCTCATACTCGGCGATCATCTTCTTGCCGCCGCCGGAGTAGCCGGAAATGCCGGTGCAGCTGAAGGGATAGTCCTTCGGGGCCAGACCCAGCTCCACCAGCGGGCGGGCAATGCTGATAAAGCCGCTGGCATAGCAGCCGGGCACCGCCACACGATCGGAATTCTTGATCTTTTCCTTCTGGCCCTTCAGCTCCGGGAAGCCGTAGTCCCAGGCTGCATCGGTGCGGAAGGCGGTGGAGGTGTCCAGTACCTTCACGTCCGGGCGCAGCAGGGGCATGACCTCTCTGGAAGCTGCATCCGGCAGGCAGAGAAAGGCAAGGTCCGCCGAGTTGATGACCTTTGCCCGCTCGTTCACGTCCTTGCGGCCCTCGGCCGAGATGGACAGCAGCTCGATCTCCGGGCGTGCAGCCAGCCGGTCGGCGATGCGCAGGCCGGTGGTGCCGGAGGAGCCGTCAATGAATACTTTTACGCTCATGCGTTCTTTTCCTCCCAGGCAGTCAGCTGTGCGGCCGCCAGTGCGATCTGGTTCTTCACGCTGGCTTCGCTGGGGCCGCCGTAGCTGGTGCGGCCCTCGCAGCACTTGACCAGATCAATGGCTTCGTAGATATCGCCCTCGAACAGGCCGCTGTAGCCCTTGAACTCGTCCAGGGTCAGTTCCTCCAGCGTCTTGTCCTTGGCAATGCAGTCCGACACCATGCAGCCGGTGAGCTTGTAGGCATCCCGGAAGGGCATGCCCTTCTTGGTGAGGTAGTCGGCGCAGTCGGTGGCGTTGATAAAGCCCTTGGCAGCGGCGCGGCGCATGTTGGCCGGGATGGTTTTCATGGTGTCCAGCATGGGGGTCACCGTTTTCAGGCACAGTTCCAGCGTGTCCACGGCGTCAAAGATGGCTTCCTTGTCTTCCTGCATATCCTTGTTGTAGGCCAGCGGGATGCCCTTCATCATGACCAGCAGGGTGTTCAGGTCGCCGTAGACGCGGCCGGTCTTGCCGCGGATGAGCTCGGTAACGTCGGGGTTCTTCTTCTGGGGCATGATGGACGACCCGGTGGTGAACGCGTCATCCAGCTCGATGAACTTGAACTCCCAGCTGCACCACAGGATAATTTCCTCAGAAAGGCGGGACAGGTGCATCATGCAGATGGAGATGGCGTTGGCCAGCTCGATGCAGAAATCACGGTCGGACACGCCGTCCAGACTGTTGGCGCAGGGGGCAGCAAAGCCCAGCTTCTCGGCGGTGAACTGGCGGTCCAGCGGGTAGGTGGTACCGGCCAGGGCGCCGGAGCCCAGCGGGCACTGGGCGTCCATGCGGGCGGTGGCATCCTCAAAACGCTGCAGGTCCCGCAGCAGCATGGAGGCGTAGGCCATGAGCGCATGGCCGAAGGTGATGGGCTGGGCGCGCTGCAGGTGGGTGTAGCCAGGCATGACGGCGGTGGTGTTCTCGCTGGCCTTCCTGCAGATGACCTTGATGAGCTCCACGATGTAGGCCTGCAGGGTGTGGCTGTAATCCCGCAGGGTCAGGCGGATATCCAGTGCCACCTGATCGTTGCGGCTGCGGCCGGTGTGCAGGCGCTTGCCGGCATCGCCGATGCGGGCGGTGAGGGTCTGCTCCACAAAGGTGTGCACATCCTCGGCGTTAGGGTCGATCTCCAGCTTGCCGGAGGCCAGGTCATCTGCGATGGAGGCCAGACCGTTGAGGATATCCTCACAGTCCTTTTCCGAGATGATGCCCTGCTTGGACAGCATGGTAGCGTGCACGCCGCTGCCGCGCATATCCTGCGCGATCATGCGCTGGTCGAACCGGATGGAGGAGTTGAAGTCGTTCACGCGGGAGTCCACCGCCTTGGAAAAGCGGCCCTTCCAGAGTTGTTCTGCCATAAAAATAAACTCCTTATAAAAACGGCAAAGCCGCCGCAGGGGAAAACGCTCCTGTGGCGGTGCCGCCGGCAACGATGCCGGTTAACTTTCGTGTGAAAGTGTGAAAACACACGAAAGGGAAGATGTTAAAACTTACTTGACCTCCGGCCAGTTCTTGCTCAGCTTTGCGCGCTCCTTGATGGACAGGCCGAACAGGTTGATGAAGCCTGCAGCATCGGCCTGGTTGTAGTCCTCGTCCTCGCCGAAGGAAGCGGTCTGCTCGTCGTACAGGGTATACGGAGAGGTGACGCCGGCGTTGATCATGTTGCCCTTGTACAGCTTCAGCTTCACATCGCCGATCACGGTCTTTTCCAGGCTGTCGGCGAAAGCGTCCAGAGCCTCACGCAGCGGGGTGAACCACTGGCCGTTGTAGACGATGTCGGCGTACTTCTGGGCCAGCTGTGCCTTGAAGTGAGAGCTCTCCTTGTCCAGGGTGATGGTCTCCAGCACGTTGATGGCCTTGTACAGGATGGCACCGCCGGGAGTCTCGTACACGCCGCGGCTCTTCATGCCGACCAGACGGTTCTCAACGATGTCCAGCAGGCCGATGCCATTCTCGCCGCCCAGCTTGTTCAGGTACTCCACCAGCTCCACAGCGCCCATTTCCTTGCCGTCCACGGCGGTGGGGACGCCCTTCTCAAAGTGGATGGTCACATAAGTCGGGGTGTCGGGAGCCTGCTCCGGGCTGACACCCAGCTCCAGGAAGCCGGGCTTGTTGTACTGGGGCTCGTTGGCGGGGCACTCCAGATCCAGGCCCTCGTGGCTCAGGTGCCACAGGTTCTTGTCCTTGGAGTAGTTGGTCTCACGGTTGATCTTCAGGGGGATGTGGTGAGCCTCGGCGTAGTCGATCTCTTCGTCACGGCTCTTGATGTCCCACTCACGCCACGGAGCAATGATGGCCATATCGGGGCACAGGGCCTTCAGGGTCAGCTCAAAACGCACCTGGTCGTTGCCCTTGCCGGTGCAGCCGTGGCAGATGGCGTCCGCGCCTTCCTTGATGGCGATGTCGGCCAGAGCCTTGGCGATGCAGGGACGTGCAAAGCTGGTGCCCAGCAGATAGTCCTCGTACTTGGCGCCGAACTTCAGGGTGGGGAAGATGTAGTTCTCCACAAAGTCCTTCTTCAGGTCCAGCACATACAGCTTGGAAGCGCCGGTAGCCTTGGCCTTTTCTTCCAGACCATCCAGCTCCGTGCCCTGACCCACGTCACCGGAGACAGCGACGACCTCGCAGTTGTTGTAGTTTTCCTTCAGCCAGGGAATGATGATGGAGGTGTCCAGACCGCCGGAGTATGCCAGAACGACTTTCTTGATGTTTTCCTTTTTCATGATGATTGCTCCTTTATAAAAATACACTTTGTTTTTCTGCGCGGGCATCCCTCCCGCGCCGCTCATCTGTTCGGCTGGTGTTTACGCTTTTTATTATACGCTGTGCGGTTTTTTCGTCAATGCTAAAAACCGCCAAACCTTGGGCGGCTTTGCACGGCGTTTTGGTTCAAATTGCATCTTTATGCAGTTTTAAGAGAATATATTCGCATATTATGCAATGCAGGTGTATATTCTCATGCAGTCTGCCGGGGCCCCTGCCGGGCCTTTTGGGCAGGCCGCCCAAAACGCAGACGAGCGCCGCCGGGCAGTGTGCCGGGCGGCGCTCAGGGTAAGTTCCGTTTCAGGGGTCAGTGCCGCCGTCGGCGTTACGGTCAGGCCCTTGGCTCCCCCTTTGGGGGAGCTGCTGAGCGGATGCGAAGCTGAGAGGGCGAGCACGCCGACCAGCACACAAAAAGGGAGCGGCTCCCGGTCTCAGGAGCCGCTCCCTGCGGTTTTATGGGGTATGTAAGGGGTTACTGGGCCTTCCATGCAATGGCCATGACAGCCTCGCTGTACACGGTGAACTGCAGGCCCGTCTTGGCGTAAGTGTCGATGCTGACGGGGGTCACCACCACGTCACCGGCCTTGTGGAACCGGGTGTCGGCGGTGAACATCTGCACGGCATAGTAGGTCTGTGCGGTCTTGCCGCGGGTGCCCTCCGGCAGGGTGAGCTTGCCGGTCACGCCGCTTTCGGAGAAGCGGTCGTTGGGCAGCACGCCGATGCTGCTGTTGACCTGCACGGTAAAGTGCTCGGCATTGGCCGGGTCAAAGCCTGCAGCGGTGAGGGCTGCGTCCAGAGCGGCATTGGCAGCGTCCACGCTGTCAAAACCGGCAGCCTTGGCGTCGGCCTCGGTGGTAGCGGCACGGCTGAACCAGGTATCAATGGTGGGGTCCCGCATGGGGATGACTTCCTGTGCCGTGAGCACAGCACCGCAGACGCTGCAGTGGCTGCCCTCGGTCAGGCCGTCGGTGGTCTCGGTGGGAGCCACAGCGGCATCCACGACCGGTGTATGCGGTGCCAGCTCCTCGATATCCTTCGTGTTCCGGGTCTTGCCGCACTTCTTGCAGATCTCGCCAGTCTTGCCCTTCTGCGTGCAGGTGGATGCCACCGTGAAGGACTCGTACTGATGGGTGCAGGTGAGCTGCTTGATGGTGGTGGAGATCAGGTCGGTGACCTGCTTATTCAGGTCATCCACCTTGCCCGTCACGGCATCGTTGACCTTACCGCCGATCTTATCACTGACCCAGTCGCCCAGCTTGCCGGGCAGGAACTTGTGCACGGTATCGGACACCTTGTTGTCCGCGATATCACCGGCGCTTGCCCCCAGCTTGTTGACCTGATTCGAGATCAGATCTGTCACATCGGGCAGCAGGTCGGCCTGCAGGCGGTTCATGATCTTTTCATTGGACCAGCCGGCGTTCACGCCCTTCTGTGCGTTGTTCACTGCCTTGCCGGCAATGCCGCGCACCTGATTCATGAACTCCGGGTCCTCCACCAGCTGCTTCTTGACCTCTGCACGGACTTCCTCCATCGTGGCGGCACCCAGCTTGGTCTTGAGGAGCTTTGCGTAGGTCTCATCCTTCATGAGTTCATCCACGGCCAGATCTACGGCGTCATCCACCAGAGAACCGGTCAGGTCATTCCAGCCCTTATCAGACTGCACGACCTCCTTCACCAGCTGCAACACCATATCGCTGATGGCCTGTGTATTATCCGTTGTCTTTTTCTCGTTGTCAGCTTTGCCGATGTTATAGATTGCATCGTACACAGTGTTGTGAAGAATCTGCTTGATACCTGCCTGCGGTGCACTGCTGTCCTGCACATCACCTGCCAGCTTGTCCACCATATTGATGATAGTGTCCTGCGACAGGAAGCTGTCATTCAGGCTGCTCTTCAGGTCGGCAATGGTCGAATCCAGCGGTGCCAGTGCCTTGTTCAGGTCATCCTGGCTGATGGTCACATCACCGCCAACGCCTGCCACCGTGATTTTCACACTGGACAGTTCCGACTTCACGGTGCTGGAGATCTGGTCCAGTGCGGCCAGAGCCTCTTCCTTGGTCTTGGCATTCTTGACGGCTTCCTGAGCGTTCTGCAGCGCCTTGTCAATGACTGCATCCGCATAGGCATCCGCCGTCTTGCCGTCCAGCTTCACATTCTTGATGGCAGTATTGGTAGCACCCTCTGTAATTACCTCTTTGTCCCAAACATTGACATATTTCTTTTCCTCATGGCAGTAATCACAGGTGCTTACATATTTAATTTCTGATTCCTTTTTGTAAGTAGTGAACTTATGCGGCAGGGGGTTGCCGTCGGCACCAAAGTTGGGCCGATCTTCCGTGTCCGTAGCGGTGCAGCCCTCCACGGTGCAGTGGGCGGTGGCAGTCTGCTGCTGGCAGCCGGGCTTATCGTCGTCTACATACTCGCCCCAGGTGTGGGGGATGGTCTTGATCTCAGCCGTTTCCACATAACCGCAGTTGAGGCAGGTGCGCTTCTTCTCGCCCTTTGCATAGCAGGTGGGTTCCTTAGTCACTTCCCACTCGCCATAGTAGTGGATGATCTGTGTGTGTTTCGTTTCACAGCCGTAATCACAGTATGCAACCTGTTCGCCGTCCTCGCCATCCGTGGCTTCCTTGGTCACCGTATAGGTGGTGTACTTGTGGGCAACGACACCGCCCTTGTCCACTTTATCTACTTTACCACATCTTTCGCACTTATGATATGCGTAACTACCATGCTGACAGGTAGCCTCCACATCGCCGTATTCTTCGCCCCATTTGTGGCCAAGTATATCACACCAATTGATGCGGGCGGCAATTGCCTCGTCGGCCCCGGCGGCTTCCCGGTCCTCGGACAGTTCCGGCAGAGCAGCGGCCTCGTCCTCCTCTGCCACTTCCCGGTCCTCAGACAGTTCCGGCAGAGCAGCTTCGTCAGCCTCGGTATTGGCGTCGGCATCCGTGTCGGTTTCCTGCTGCTCGGTCTGGGCTGCAGGGGTCTGCACCTCGTCGGCGTCCGCCGCCAGCACGGGAGCCGCCGTGGACAGGGTAAGACCAACGGCCAGCACCAGAGCGGCCGCACGTCTGCCCAGTTTGTTGATTTTTCTCACGTTCCATCCTCCTTTAATTGTTGCAGGGTGTCAGGCTTTGCCTGCCGCCCCTGAAAATAGACACATTCACACTTTATGTCTATCACAATTCTAACAAAATTGCAACACAAATCAAGCCAAAAGGCAATATTGCATCCAGAATTTACAATTTTGGACGGGATTTAACCGGCACTGCCCGCGCCGTGCTCCGCAAAGGGGCGTCCGGCGGCCTGCCACGCCGTGCACAAAAGCTCCTTTTGCGCCTTGGGCAGCTTTTTGAGGGCGGCTTCCCGGCGCAGGGCGGCACAGCGGTCGGCGCAGCGTTCCAGATAGGCAAAGCCCTCGGCCCCGTGGGCGCGGGTGTAGCGCGCGCCCCTGCCGCTGCGGTGGGCCCGCAGGCGGGCGGCGGGGTCGTTGGTCCAGCCGGTGTACAGCTGGCCGCCGGTACAGCGCACCATATACACAAAGGCGGCCTTGGGCCGCGCCGTGCGGTCAGATGCGGCCATTGTTGCGCAGCACCTGACGGCAGGCGGCAATGGCGGTTTCCTTGTCCTGGGCCGTGATGAGGAAGCGGCTTGCGTGGCAGAAGCTGATGCCGGGGATGCCGCTCTTCTGCTCGATGACCTCCTGCGGCTGGCCGGCCCAGCTCTGGGGGAAGGGCAGCTTGGAGCGCTTGGTCTTGTGGTCGGTCACGCACTGGGCGCTCCACCCGCCGCGCTGGCTGGGGTACACCACAAACAGGGCGTCAGTCTTGTACAGGCCGTTTTTCCACGGCAGATAGCAGGGCAGCACCACGATGCCGTCGCGGGAGTTCCGGTAGGCCTGCTGCACCTTTTCGTCGGCACGGTTCACGGCGTTGGCGGCGTCGATCTGGTGCTCCAGGATCTGCTTTGCCACCGCCACAGCCTGGAAAAAGCAGGCGTCCTGATCCTCCTTGGAGTCCCACACGGGGTTGAAGAAGCCGATGGCGTCACACAGGCTGTTCTGCTCGCCGGTGTTGTCGTTCAGATCCAGCGGCTGGATGAAGTTCTCGTCGATGAGCCGGGCCTGCCGCTCACCCACAAGGCCGGGGCCCAGCACCCGCCACAGCAGGCCAAAGGCCGCGTAGGGCACGCCGTTGGCGCGGTACTCCCGCGGCTCCTGATGGTGGTCGAACATGCCAAAGCCGATGTCGTACACGATGCCGTCAAAGTCATCGGGCACGGTGAAGCCGCGGGTGATCCTGATGTCCGGCCGCAGGATCTGCAGCAGCGCTGTGGCAAACACATCGTCGGCGTGGAACTTGCCGGCATGGGTAAAGCCGTTTGCAGGAATTTTCATAGATGATACCTCATTTTTTGTTTTTTCCGGTCCAGTATACCACACTTTGGCGCAGGGGACAACAAAACGGTAACACGAAAAAAAGCAACCTCCCGCAGGCTTGACACCCCTGCGAAAGGTTGCTATAATATCTATAGAAGAGCACCGCAGACAAGCGGTTGGCTCCGTGGTTTAGATTTCAAATGAAACCGTCACCCTGGCCGGTGGCGGTTTCAGCGTTTTACTCTGATCGTAAATGTAAATCCAAACAAATGGAAGGTCAAAGTAATCGGCATAGCTCTCACCTCCTTTCGGAAGTGTGCGCCAACCGCCTGCCGTTGCAATGCAGTGCTCTGCCCGTCGCGTTATCCCAACGGGCAACCTTAAAATACCATAGTCTCTGACAAAAAGCAACCCGTCTCCGGGGAAACTCCGGAGGCGGGCTGCTTTTTGTCGTTTATGCGGGAATTACTTGCGTGCCTTGCGTGCCTTGCGGGCGGGCTTGGCGGCGGTGGGCTTTGCGGCAGGAGCAGCCGGGGCGACGTCGGGCTCCCCCAGAGCCAGCACCTGTGCCAGCTCGGCCTGTGCGGCGGCGTTGGTGTCGTCGGTCACGGCCAGCACGTCCGAGTAGAACTGCTCCATACCCTCGCGGGTGGAGAAGTTCGCCACATACATCTGGTTGCCCATGGCACCGGACAGTGCGTCGGGGATGCGGTCCACCATACGCATGTTGTCCTGATACTTCTGCATGATCTGCTCGTGGCTGTACACAAAGTGTTTGCCGTCGCGGCGGCCGGCAAAGGCACAGTAGAAGTGCTCGCCCACCGGCAGATCGGTGCCGCCAAAGGCGATCATATCGGCCCAGATCTTGTACACGTTGGTGGAGCGGGCAAAGTTGATCATATCCGGGGTAAAGCCGCCGCAGGGGCGCATGTTGACTTCCAGTGCCACGATCTGGCCCTTTTTGCCCATGCTGGCCTGATCCTCGGTCATGCGGAAGAACTCAAAGTGGACAAAGCGGCTCTTCACCCCAAAGCTCTTGACGGCGGCACGGCCGGCGGCGCGGGTGTCCTCGGGCAGATCCTTGATGATGTAGTAGATGGAGTTGTCGTCGTTGTTCACGATGTCCATGATGGACACCGGGCTGACGTTGCCCGCCTCAAAGATGGGGTTGCCGCTGCCGTCGATGATGGCGTCGTAGCTGTTCACCTCGGCCCGGACGAACTCTTCCATGATGTATTCCACATCCGGGTGCTCCTTGGCCCTGTAGGCTAGAAAGGCTTCCAGCTCGGCGTCGCTGGCCAGCTTGTGGGTATCGGAAGCGCCCACACCGTTGTCCGGCTTGACCACCACCGGGTAGCCCACTTCCTCCACGAACTTCTTGCAGCCTGCCAGATCGTCCACCATGTGATAGCGGGCGGTGGCGATGCCAGCCTTCTGGTAACACTCCTTCATCTTGCTCTTGTACTTGATGCGGGGCATATCTGAGGTCTGGAAGCCGGAAGTGATGTGGAAATCGGTGCGCAGGGCAGCGTCCCGCTCCAGCCAGTATTCATTGTTGGACTCCAGCCAGTCGATGCGGCCATGCTTGAAGGTGAGGAAGGCCACGGCGCGGTAGACCTCGTCGTAGTTTTCCAGGCTGCCCACCTTGTAGTATTCGTTCAGGCTGTCCTTCAGCTCCGGCTTCAGCTCATCATAGGGCTGGTCGCCGATGCCCAGCACGTTCATGCCATCGTTCTTCAGCTCCCGGCAGAACTGCCAGTAGTTGGTGGGGAAGTTCGGCGAGATAAAAATAAAATTCTTCATGGTATTCCGATTCTTCTTTCCTCTATAAAAGCGGCCTCGCCCTCTCCGTCCGCTCGCAAGGCTCGCGTCCACCTCTCCCAAAGGGAGAGGCCTTGGCAGTACGGCAAGGCCTTTTGGTTCTGCCAAAGGCTCCCCCTTTGGGGGAGCTGTCACCGAAGGTGACTGAGAGGGCGAGCCATTTTACTCACCTAAAACATACGGCATGTAATACACGACCTGTTTATACCACCAGTCCCAGTCGTGCTTGACGTCGTGGCCCCACAGGTCCACCCAGATGGGGATGCCCTTGGCCTCGAAGATGCGCTTGAGGTACCAGGTGGTGTCCGGCTGCTCCCAGGCGCCCTGACCGCAGCAGATGACCGCCTTCTGGTTCCGGTACAGCTCCATATAGGGGTGGTCGGTGGGGAAGTTCCGCATATAGTCCACGGGAGAGTTCTGGTACACCAGCTCGTCCATGTAGTCGCCGAAGCCATAGTGGGCGGTGTAGATGCCGCTGAGCGCCAGACAGCCGCAGAAGATGTCCGGCCGACGCAGGTACAGGTTGACTGCGTGGGTGGCACCCAGACTGCAGCCAAAGGCGATGACGCCGGGCAGGTCGTCCCAGCCGTTGCGCTCCTGGGACAGGCAGCGGATCTTGGGCACGGCCTCGTCCACGATGTAGTGCAGCCACTGCTCATAGCGGCGGATGCGCCAGTAGGGGTCGCCGTTGGTGTCGGACCAGGTCTCCTTGTCCAGCGTGTCGATGGAAAGCACCATGATCTGGCCGGACTCGATCCCCGGGGCCAGAGTGTCGGCCATGTGGAAATCCTCAAAGTCAAAGAACCGGCCGTCCTGACAGGGGATGTACAGCATGGGGCGGCCTGCATGGCCGTAGATCTTGCACTCCATATCCCGGCCAAGGGCGGGGCTGTAATCCTTGAAATACTGCATTTCCATAGTGGTTCCTCCTTCTTGATTCAGGCTTCCCCCTTGGGGGAAGGCTTTTACGCTTCCTCCAGCTCGTACATCAGTGTATGGAACACGAAGGGCAGCTGCTTTTCCCAGCTGGCTTCGCTGTGGGTGCCGCCGGGCACGATGCGGCTGGTGAGGTGGATGCCGCGGGTGAGCACCTTGCTGCACATCTCCGCAAAGCCGCAGCGCATGCCGTCGTGGTTGCCCATCTCGCGGGAGCCGTAATCCATGTACAGCACGGTGCCCGGCTCCAGCTTTGCCCGGCCCACAAGGCCCGCCAGCTTATCCGGGGCCACCCAGATGGAGGGCGACAGGGCCGCCGCCCGGCTGAAGGTGTCGTTGTACTGCAGCAGGGCGTACAGGCTCATCAGGCCGCCCATGCTGCTGCCGCCGATGAAGGTGTGCTCCCGGTCGGGCAGGGTGCGGAAGCTGCGGTCGATGAAGGGTTTGAACCGGTGGATGTACCAGCTCATGGTGGCCTGACCCTTGCCGTCGAAGTGGCCGTAGGTGGGGTCGTCGAAGCGATAGGGCGAATACTCCACCAGACGCTCATTGTTGGGGCCTGCGTTACACTCCACCGCCGCCACGATCAGCGGCGTGTCGGTGTAGTCCAGATAGTCGGCCACGCCCCAGCTTTTGCCGTAGGTGGCATCTTCGTCAAAAAACACGTTCTGGCCGTCGAACATGTACAGCACCGGGAACCGGCGGTCCGGCTCGGCCTCGTACATGGTGGGCAGATAAACGTACGCTCTGCGCTGCTCGGTACCGTTGACGGCCGGGTAGCTCACGCTCCATTTTTTGATCATGGTGCTTTTCCCTCTCAATCTTTCCTGCACAGGCACCCCGCCGCTATGCAGGGCTGCCCTTTGTCTGGAATCAGTTTAACACTGTGCAGGAAAGAAAGCAATTGCGCCGGAAAATTTCGGAAATTTGACGGAAGGGCTGCCGCCATGATACAGCAAACGCCGCCGAGCGGATGCCTGGCGGCGCTTGCTAAATTCTGAATGGAGAATTGAGGATATCAATACTTCTTCTCGACCGGAACGATCCAACCCTTGGTATCCGGCAGCTTGCCCCACTGCATCCCGGTCATGGTGTCGTACAGCTTCTGGGTGACAGGGCCG
>ERZ1673696.2249-NODE-2249-length-14008-cov-4.563033_pt1 | contig 14008 bp, 9 predicted proteins | sample MGYA00580226_ERZ1673696 | MGnify/ENA primary metagenome ERZ1673696 (study PRJEB41218, sample SAMN15661743) | gut metagenome | host: Homo sapiens | place: Canada: London | collected 2015-08-20/2019-03-30 | study: EMG produced TPA metagenomics assembly of... | reverse complement strand
AAAAGCGAGCCTTACCAATGATCAATATAAGCTGTATAAGTTGATTTTCGAACGCTTTGTTGCCTGCCAGATGGCAGCGGCAAAGTATGCTACGATCAGCGTAGGAATTACTGCGAATGACCGGTATTTATTTAAGACCGGAACTGCTAAAAGAATGTTTGACGGCTTTATGGCGCTGTATGTGGATTCGGATAAAGAGGAAACGAAAACGGGCGGCACGCTGCCGGAAATGAAAATCGGTGATGAATTGGTCTGGAATGATTTTGAAAAAGAACAGCATTTCACTTCGCCGCCGCCGCGGTATAACGAGGCTTCACTGGTTAAGGAAATGGAAATTAAGGGAATCGGACGTCCCAGTACCTACGCGCCTACGGTTTCAACGATTCTTGAACGGGATTATATCGAACGGGAGAAAAAAACGCTAAAACCTACTGCGCTGGGAATTTGCGTTACCGATATGATGGCAGAGAACTTTTCAAATATCGTGGATCTAAAGTTTACTGCATCCATGGAAGAAGAGTTAGATGACATCGAAAGCGGCGATAAAGATTGGGTAAAGGTCGTAGACGATTTTTACGGACCGTTTAAGCAGTGCTTGGACAAAGCAAGTCAGATTGAACGGGTCAAAGTTCCTGTGGTAGAGACGGATGAGCCTTGTCCTAAGTGTGGGGCAAAGATGGTAATTCGCAGCGGCCGGTTCGGAAAGTTTCTGGCATGCCCGAATTATCCGGAGTGTAAATCCACCAAGCCTTTGCCTGCGGATGAAATTAAAGTTCCCTGCCCTAAATGCGGAGGTAAGCTGGTACAGCGTATTTCTAAGAAAGGGAAAAAATTCTATGGCTGTTCTAATTATCCGGAATGTGATTTCGCTGCTACCGGTTTGCCTACGGGGGAAAGATGTCCCGAGTGCGGAGGATTTTTGATTAAAGGGTTTAAAGGAAAAATCCTTTGCAATAATTTTGATTGTAAATTTGTAAAATCGGCAAAAAAGGAAACGGAAAAAGAGAGTGAGTAGAGCAAAAGCTATCGTAGTAGGGGCGGGGCTTGCCGGATGCGAGGCGGCTTATCAGCTGGCTAAACGCGGGATCGAGGTAGAACTGTATGAAATGCGCCCTAAAAAACTTACTCCAGCGCATAAAACGGGCGGCTTTGCTGAATTGGTGTGTTCCAATTCTCTTCGTTCGGATCGGTTAGAAAATGCCGCCGGGCTCTTGAAAGCTGAGCTGCGGGTACTAAATTCTTTAATTATGCAGTGCGCGGATCAATGTGCCGTGCCCGCTGGAGGAGCACTGGCTGTAGACCGGGAAAGCTTTTCTCAGTGTGTGCGGGATGTGCTGCTTTCCTTTGCCAATGTGCATTTTATAAATGAAGAGGTAACAAAAATTCCTAATGAAGCAGTGATTCTTGCCGCAGGACCGCTTTGCAGCGATGCTTTGGCAGAAGAAATCTCTGCGCTTACCGGAGAGGAGTATTGTCATTTTTTTGATGCGGCAGCCCCCATTCTTACCAAAGATTCTATTAATATGGATATTGCGTTTTCTGCCGGAAGATACGGCCGGGGCGATGATTATATCAACTGCCCGATGAATCAAGAAGAGTATGATCGCTTTATATTTGAGCTTTTGCATGCACAAACCGCACAGGTTCATGGTTTTGAAGGACAGGTATTCGAAGGCTGCATGCCGGTAGAGGTCATGGCCGCAAGAGGGCCGCAGACCTTGGCTTATGGCCCATGTAAACCTGTAGGAATTATCGATCCCCGAAGCGGAAAAACACCGTATGCGGTAGTTCAGCTTCGGCGGGATGATGCGGCGGATACGCTTTATAATATGGTGGGGTTCCAGACACATTTGAAATTCGGGGAACAAAAACGTGTCTTTTCGATGATTCCCGGGCTGGAAGCTTGTGAGATTGTTCGCTATGGCGTGATGCACCGTAATACCTACATATGCTCGCCCAAACTGCTGAACGCATGCTTTTCTTTAAAAAAACGGCCTGATATATTTTTTGCCGGGCAGATTACCGGCGTGGAGGGATATATCGAATCTACGGCTTCGGGGTTTGTGGCGGGTGTTTCATTGGCTGCACAGCTTACCGGAAAAGAAATCCCCGATTTTACCAATGAAACTGCGGTAGGAGCATTGGGGTATTATGTTTCTTCCGGCAGCGGAAAGAATTTTCAGCCGATGAACATCAATTTTGGAATTATAGCACCGCCGGAGTGCAAAATCAAAGGCGGAAAACAGGCGCGGTATGAATTTGTTGCCCAACGCGCACTGAACAGAATAACACAGATAAAAGAGAGGTTGGAGAAATGGAATTAAGAGGAACAACGATTGTTTGCGTACGCAAAAACGGAAAATGTGCCATTGCCGGTGACGGTCAGGTTACCATGGGGGAATCGGTGGTTATGAAAGCCGGAGCGGTAAAAGTACGTAGGCTGTATAATGATACGGTTTCCGTGGGGTTTGCCGGAAGTGTTGCCGACGCCTTTACCCTTTGCGATTTGTTTGAATCCAAGCTGCAGGAACATTCGGGAAATCTTTACCGGGCCAGTGTGGAGCTTGCACAGATGTGGCGCCGTGACAGAGCTTTAAGTAAGTTAGAAGCAATGCTTATTGCTGCGGATAAAACGGGCACTTTAGTGCTTTCAGGCACGGGAGAGGTCATCGAACCGGACGACGGGATTGTTGCGATCGGCAGTGGAGGAAATTACGCATTGGCGGCCGCTAGGGCACTGGCACAGAATACAGAATTGGAGGCTAAGGATATTGCGTATAAAGCGCTGAAAATTGCAGGTGAAATTTGTGTGTATACCAATGATCATATTACGGTGCTGGAGGTGTAAATAAAATGAATTATTCCCCTAAAGAAGTGGTTGATGAATTGAGCCGCTATATTATTGGACAAAATGAAGCCAAACGAACGGTAGCGATTGCTCTGCGGAACCGGTATCGCCGCAGTAGGCTCAGTAAAGAGCTGCAGGATGAGATTACCCCGAAAAATATTATTATGTCCGGTCCCACGGGAGTCGGTAAAACCGAGATTGCACGGCGGATTGCAAAAATTGTAGGTGCGCCGTTTGTAAAGGTAGAGGCAACGAAGTTTACGGAAGTCGGTTATGTGGGCCGTGATGTGGATTCTATGATTCGTGACCTTGCGGAGGCGTCTATCCGTTTAATCAAAGAAGAAAAGAAAAATCAGCTGCATGATAAACTGGAAAATGTCACAATGAGCCGGCTGATCGATATCCTTTTGCCGATGCGAAAGAAGAAAGCAGATGAGCCGGAAGAGCTTTCCGTTAGAAGAGAAGCGATCAAAAATGATTTGGAATCAGGGAAAATTGAAGACCTTATTATTGAAATAGAGGTAGAAGATAAACCTTCGGGAATGAATGTAGAAATGCCCGGCCAGCCGGAGATTGTGATCGGTGATATCTTTGGCGGCATGATGCCTAAAAAGACGAAAAAACGCAAAATGCCCGTAAAAGAAGCCAGAAAAGTTATTGCTCAGCAGGAATTGAATAAGCTGATTGATATGGATTCCGTAACGCAGGAGGCTTTGGAGCGGGCGGAACAAAGCGGTATCATTTTTATTGATGAAATCGATAAAATTGCTTCCGGTTCTAGTGCGGGCCGGGGGCCGGACGTCAGCCGGGAAGGTGTTCAAAGGGATATCCTGCCGCTGGTGGAGGGCTGTACAGTGAATACCAAGTATGGTCCTATTAAAACGGATTATATTCTATTTATTGCCGCTGGTGCGTTCCATCTTTCTAAAACTACCGATCTGATTCCGGAGCTGCAGGGGCGGTTTCCGCTGCATGTTACACTCAGCGCTTTAGGAGAACGGGAGTTAAAGGATATTCTTACACGGACGGATAATGCACTGCTGCATCAGTATCAGGCATTGCTTAAAGTAGATAACGTGGATCTGCAGTTTACCGATGAGGCAATCGATATGATCGCCCATTATGCTTTTGAAGAAAACGAAATTAATGAGAATATTGGTGCACGGCGGCTGACGGCTGTGATGGAAAAACTCTTGGATGAACTTTCTTTTTCCGCAAGCGATGAACTTCCGATGCATGAAGTAGTGATTGATGCGGAATATATTAAGACACATCTGGGGGAAAGTCCGGAAAAAAATAATATGCATAAATATATATTATAAATGCTATAGTAATCTAAATCACACATCGGCGTCATAACGACACCACCGACAACAGGGGTTCTTCCTCTATATACCCGGCTGCGTCGAGTACATCGGAATAATCCTTCGTGGCGCGCCTTTGATATACACCTGGCATTTCTGTTTGGTGCCATCCGTAGTAATATAAATCCGGTCAACAATCGAATGAACCAAAGTAAACAGAGCTTCAGGCTGTGCGTCCTTTTGCAAACTCCTCAAAGGACAGCAGCCTTTTCTCATGCCATTCAATTCCTGGATGAGATACCGGTTTTCAGATTGAGTGTCCTCGATTCGGCGCAGGGCAGCTTCGCGCTTTGCAGCTCGTCCGTCAGTTCCTTTATATCATCCTGGATGGAGCGTTTAAGGGCGTCATCTGCTTCACGTAGATTTCGTACTTGTGCGGAAATATCCACATTTAAGCGTTCAATCGCCTTTTTGGCTTCCGGGTACTCTTTCTCGCTTTGGTCGGTGCGGATTATGCTGGCAACTCTGTTCTCTAAAAGCTGTCGGTAATAGTCGGAATGTTCTTCTTGCAGGCCGGAGAGTGAGTGGGGAACAAATTCATCAAGCGTTATACCCTCAACCCCTCTTTGAAAGTACATTCCTTTGCCCCCATACCGGGACAGGCATATTTGAAGCGAGGTTTTCCATTCGTCCAGCAATTAGATTCCGGCAGCACCCGCAGCCGTTTTCCGCAAATAAGACAATACATCAAGCCGGACAACAAAGCATTGGTTTTTCTATGAGGCCGGTTATACTTTTCGGCAATCTCATCCAGCATATTTTGTGTTTCCACCCATTTCCGGGAACTGATAAATCCCTCATGGCGGCCCACGGAAACAATCCATTCACTAATGGGTTTCCTGGTAAGAAGTTGTGAGAACTTGGGATTGAAAAAGGTGGAATCCTCATCCTCAACTTTCATCTGGTCGGTCTTGTTATAAGCTGTAAGCCCATGCTGACCATCAAAGTCGGACGGTTCGCCAAACAGGTTTCCGTCATGCTCCAGAAAATAGTTGTAGGAATATTCATCTGCCACGCAGTAGATTGGATTCCGCAGTATCAGCCGGATGGTGGATGTGGTAAACTTCGCGCCATGCTTCGTTTCATATTTCTCATTGATGATATTTGCCGTCTGCAAGAGAGAACGTGTCTCCCAGAAGGTGCCGTAGATTTCCAGCACAATCTCCTTTTCTTCCTGCACAGGGACAAGAAAACTAATGGCACTTTTGTTTTTTCCACTTCCCGTTGTCACACGTTGGGAAGAAAAGCCGGTCGGTGTTTTGCCACTTCTGCGATAATGGCCAGTACCTGGATAATGAGTTTGGAGGTGCTAATCCGCGTATTGATATTGTTGGAGCAAACCAAAAGTGTCATCTCATTACGCATGCGGATCATTTCTATGTTCTGGAACTATGCAATTTGCGCAAAGGGTTCGCCTCGATGCCCGAAAACTGGCCTGTTTTTCATGTTTTCGGCAGCGAAGATATCAAAACGGCCGGAGTCGAAGCCTTTAAAATCACACCGGAACATCTACGCCAAACACCCTTTTAAAGTTTTCAGGCCGGCGAATTGACAATAACGCCCTTAAAAGCGTACCACGGGATATGATTTAGGGAAATGGAAAAGCCTTGCTTATGGCCATGATACCGATGAATTTCCTGACGAAACCTGGTCATTTTTCAACAAGACCAAGCCGCGTTTTGATTTTGTTTCGCTGGATTGTACCGGCGGTGCCCATTCGGACTTATTTTACCGTGCCCATATGTGTTTAGGCCGCAACATTTCCTGCCACGACCAGATGTGCCGTCAGGGGCTGGTTGACGACCGCTCATTGATCTGCCTAAACCACGGGAAATCTTTTTCGCATGTGAAATCTTTTTTACCGTATTAAGCTTTTCCTGCATGCGTATCGACAAATACAAAGCAATTCATCATCACCGAGGCGCATGCCCGAAAAAGCACTCCTTCTTTTCATCGTTTTGGGTCCTTGGGGCCATGTGCTTTCGCTTAAAAAACGGCAGAGAAAAAAACGCAAACCCGTATTTTGGGTGATCGATGTTCTTTCTATTCTGCTGCATCCGGCATTATATGCAGCCCTTATTTTTATCAGCGAATAAGTGCCTCTTTCTTCTTTCCTGCGGATTTTGATTGTTTACAGAAATCCGGTAAAAATTCCTCTCAAAAACAGGTTTCCTGTTGCGATTTCTTTTTCCGTGCTTTACCGATATCGTAAAAAAATTACCCGCAGACCCCAATTCCTGCGGGTAATCTTATACAAAAAAACTTTTAAGTAAAGAATCTTGTTCCGTTGATCCTTTCTTTATCAAACCCTATAGATCTTATGATTCTTTCTTTTTCTTTCTATAATAAAATTCGCCTGCGCAAATCATAATAACGATCAACCCCGTAATACAGGTAGCGAAAGAAAGTCCAGAATCTCCGGTATCTTTAATCTGGTCCTCTTCTTCTAATTGAAGAATCGTTTCATAAGCTTTGATAAGTAATTCACTGTTAGATACCTGCACTTTCAGATTGACGCTGAGCGCCTGATAAGCTTGCCACGCAGAGAGCACAGCCGACTTATCCGCCAAGGTGATATTTTCAGGCAAATCCGCTATCTTTTTTATAACATTATTCAGTGGTGTATCATCCAAAATAACAATCTTTTCTCTGGCTTGGGCAGAAGAAAAACTACCGTTGATAATATCCTCCTCCGTAAACACGGCCATCAGTATTTCCATCGCGTTTTCTTCCTGACCGGTAATATATTTTCCTCTTTCACGGTCATATACGGCATAAATCACACCGTTTTCATCCTCTATGGCATCCGGATACGATACATTGCTTCTGCCGTCAAGCAACAGCTGATAAGGCCACGTCTGACCATCGTCAGTAGAAAGCAGCGCGGTAATATGACTGCGTCCGGAATTATTCTTATGGTTTATCAGCAGTAAATTTCCGGAACTTAGCCGCCGAATGAAAAAGCGTGAACCCGGTCCGCCCCAACCTGTATCTGTCATAGCCGACCATGTAGCCCCTCCGTCTGTAGAAAAACTTTGTCCCACTCCGGAGGAAGTCCTCAGCAACAGCCACAAGGCACCGTCGTTTTTCTCGATAATCATTCCCTCGGACCACATCTGTGTTTCCGTGCGAAGCGTTCCCCGAAGATTCCATGTTTTTCCGCTATCCACTGACGCATAAATCATGGTATCGGTACCGTTTCCGGTCCATGTATAGCTGGAAATCAGCCATGTCCCGTCAGAGGTGACCGTTGGCTTATTCAGCATAACGCCCTCCGCTATTTTTTCCGGTTCTGTCCATATAGGCTGAGAGGCATTTGGATCCTCCGTATAGATCCGCCATACGCCGGAGCCGTTTACAAAGAAAAGCCATAGTCTTCCTTGTGCATCTTTCCAAAGGCAAGGATCAAAGATTCTGGAAAAATAGTCATCTACAACCAATACGGGCGTCCAGGTCTGTCCGTTATCCAAGCTTCTGCTTACAATGGCGTAATTCTCACTTCCTTCGCTGCTGCCGCCGGAGTACCAGGAAGCCCAAAGGCAGTCCGGTGCTGTTTTTTCAATACCGGGAATGCCCTGCCATTGTCTGTTTTGTCTTGCATATTGAGAATCCTGCGCAAAAATTATTTCCGGATCAACAATGACCTCCGGCCCGTTTGCCGGATGTTCATCCAGCTGTTCATCCGGTAAAGTTTTAAAAAACACTACTGCCCATTTATCCAAAGAAAGGGTTTCATCTGTATTCATATATTTTCCGTACAGTGCTACAGATTCCCCTACCTGAGACGATATTTTAAAAGGCGACGCATGAAAGAGCACAAAACCTTTCTGCTCCAAAGCAGCTATCTGCGAATTCGGTCCACTCGTCGGTGTGGCGATATACACATACCCTGCCGAAACAATGGTAACCGATACGCCATGATCTATTGACGCAGCGATATACGATTTATTCTGCAGATAATCCGGCAGAGTACCGTAAGCATATGCGCGATCCCGAAAAACCATATTTCCTTCCCGTGCGCTGAAGCGAAAATCCTCACTGTTTTGTGATATCACCTCTGCCAAAGGCTGTTGAAAATCGACTTCGGGATCCGGCGTGTCAGATAGATCCGTACCGCAAAGAGTGACCCCCCATTTCCCGTAAGAAACCGTATCGCCCACGGCAACCAGTTTTTTATAAAATTCCACCGGTTCGGCTAAAGTACTCCAAAAGGGATAAGAAAGAATATCCGTTTTTACATAACCATCGGCAAGTAAATCGGCACCGCGTCCGTTCGGGGCATTTTTAGGCGTCATTACGTATACATAGCCCCCAACCGTTACCGTAGCGGCGGAACCGCTGTCCAAACCTGCCTTTATAAAGGACATCCCTTCAAACATTTTCGGACGGTTCGCGATACTATAGCTTCTATCCAGAAATACCGCTTTATTATTTTCAATTGTTTCAAGCGTATAATTTTGCTGCGGCTGCAGCACCGCCAAATTTTCTTCCGGCACGGAATCCGCAGTAAACCGCAGCGGCTCCGCAGAAGCCAATATAATTCCCCATTTGGTATAGCTTACCGTTTGATTCGCTTTAAAATACTTGCCGAACACGGCAACAGGCTGCGTAATGCCGCTGGAAAGTTTCCAGGAATCAACCGCAATTTTCTGAAATCCCTGTTTCAGCAATACGGCTTCCTGAGAATTTGGCTGCGGATCAGGCGGTGTTAATACATAAAGATAACAATCCTGTAAAGTTGTAGCGCTGCTGCCATCGATGGATCCGTAAACATATTCCACGCCCTCCATGCACTCAGGATATCCTTTTAAAAAAGGCATGGTGGTACGATCCGTAAAAATCTGCTTGTCTACGGTTACATGCGCGATTTCCGCGCCGCTGCCGGGCTGTAAGAGATTCTGTGCTGCAGCAGAAACGAACTGAACACCTGCTAAGCTGCCTGCCAGAAACACAAGAACCAGCAGCAGAGAACACCACTTTTTTTGAGTTTGAGATCCCTTCATTTTTCTTCTCCTTTTTTTATATTTACTGAAAGTACCGTAAAGGCGCTTCCATGACAGAACAAAAGAATTTTTTACGTTTCGTTTACATCACGTAAAACTTATACCGGTCCGTTACAGTTTATCGGCGATACACTTTAACCGGCTGCCGGCTGAAACAAGCCGGCCGGCAAGGATATCTTCCTCGGTAATTTTTGCAAACAAAATTTCTCTGGCCGCGTCACTGTGATTTTTATATTCATGACTTCCGCCGCGCTCCCTGTCATATACAATATAAAGATTTCCCTGCGTATCCTCGGTGCCGTCAGGATAGGAAACCGCGCCGCGCTCATCCAGCAATAAAAATCCTTTCCAGCTGACGCAATCGTCCTCCGACAGCATCGCCGTTAAATTGTTGCGCCCCTGAAAATGATAATGATTTACCAATAAAATTCGGCCTGAAGCCAGTTTTCTGATAAAAAATCGGGAGTTTGGTCCGCTGATTCCGCTGTCTTCTCCGGGGGTCCAGGTTTTCCCTCCGTCATAAGAAAAGCTCCTCCCGATACCATAATGCGTACGCACCAGCATAAGAAGACGTCCGTCTGAAAGTTCCACCGTCATATGCTCATCAAAACACCGGTTGGGAATATCCGCACTTCCCAAAAGAGTTATTGTTTTTCCATGATCCGTTGACGCGTATACGTTAGAAAAGCGCTCTGCTTTTATGCCTTCCACCACCGGCATTCCCGAATAACAGGCGTCGGTCCATATCGCGCAGGGAAACAGCCATGTTCCGTTTTTTAAAACGGTCGGTTTATTCATCATGACCCCGTTGGCAAAGCGGAAAGGCTCCGTAAAAGTAAGCGTTTCCTCCTCCGGCTGGTCGCATCGAACATACCATACGCCCCCTACGCCGTCAAATTGCCCCGTTTCCTGCTGAGACCAAAACCACCACAGTCTTCCCATCGGATCGATCCATAAGCAGGGATCAAAGGCACGCGCAGGAAATTGAGGCGCGTTAACCGCAAGAATATCGCTCCAGGTAACACCGTCGTCATCGCTTTTTTTCAAAACCACATAGTTTCCCGGTGCTTCTGTTTCTCCGCCGCTGTAAAACGTTATGAACAACCGGCCTCTTTTCGTTTTTTCAATGCCGGGGATTCCCTGCCAAAGCCGATGTTCTTTCTGGTATGCGCTAAGGGCATGCCGATCGGTAATAAACATAGCAACTTCTCCTTTACAAAACCTTTTATCGCAATACATCAACGCAATTATATAACATAGTTTTCTATATGTAAATTACCAATATGATAAAAACATTGCAAATCCTATCAATCTATGTTATGATATTTTTATGAAGAATTATTATGTTGAAAGAAAAACAGAATACAAAAAGATCACGTTCCGATATGCAGTAGGTGAATCTATTGAAAAGGGAAGAGAAGTTCATTCCTACCACGAACTCCTTTATTTTATAAAGGGAAACGGTAAATTTCTATCCGAATCGCTGCAGGAGGATCTTACAGGAGGAATGCTGTTCTTCATTCCCAAAAAATCATACCATCAATTCAGTCTTTATGACAGCAAAAATTATACAAGGCTGGTTCTCTATTTTCCGGATTTACCGGAATTAGAAAACATTTTATGCTGCTTAAAAGACAGTACTAAAATTCTTTCAGAACTTACCCCTTTTACGAAAATTCTGTTGAATAAGATAATCGAAATTTTAAACGGCGGCGCTTTGGCCGCAGACAGCCAAATTTATTTATACGGTATTTTTCTTTCTTTGCTTTCGGAACTGAAAATAAATTTTCCTAAATTAACCGTACCTTCTTTTACCCCCCAGAATACTCTGATTATAAAATGCATTGAATATATTCAAAAAAATCTGACAAAACAGTTATCGGTTTCGGAGATCGCCGGTGCTATGCATGTTTCTTCCTCCACTTTATTCAAATGCTTTCAAAAGCATCTGGGAACTTCCGTGTATAAATATATTACCGATAAAAGGGTGTTGTTGGGGCATGAACTGATACAAGCCGGAGAAAGACCTACGGATATATACTATAAATGCGGATATAACGATTACGCCTCCTTTTATAAGGCTTATATAAAAACTTTTGGATTCTCGCCTAAGCAAGAAATAAAAACGCTTTCCAATACAAAAGGGCATAAAAAATAAAAAATATTTTTTCCGCGCATACTAAAAAATACCTCTGCGAATCTATACAGAGGTATTTTGTTTTTATCTAACTCATTCATGTTCCCTGGTATGCTCACAATTTGCAGCTGTTTAAAAGTTGTTCTACAATCTTATTAATTCCTTGTTGTATGGGTTCGGAAACTTTGAAGATCTTCAAAAATAAATCTTCATCAATATATGTTTCATCACCTTTTGGGGCAAGCCATGATACATAAGGAGTCACATCAGGCTTGCATATATTTTTTATTAGATAATAGTCGGTCAACATTACAATAGTTTCAGAAAGATCATGTGAACCGTCGTCCATATTAATATCTGCATTTATAATTATATCGGTAAATTGATGTGTGAATTCATGCAGCAACATAAAGAAAGTATTGTCCAATTTGTCAATATCCAAAGGGTAGGGTACTGCGGCAGAGAAGCAGTCAGATATTCCTATACCTCTGCCGTTTTTTGTTATACTGAAAGAAAGCCAAGCTTTTGCGGATTTTTTGTAATAATCAAATAGAAGGCTATATTGGTTTATTTTATTACGCAAAGTCTCTTCAATCAGCAAACGATTTGCTTTCTCTTTATGGAATTGTTTATCCCAAAACTCAAAATATTTGGTTGAATGCCTGGTAAGTACGTCAACAAACGGATATACAAAAAATACTTTATCATTCTCGTTAAATCTATTATAATCTCTCAATAATTGAATGAGTTCTTCCATATTTTGAGTAAAGAAAGGAAGAAAATTTATAATTCCCAGTCTATTAAAATTTTGGTTGTAATAGTTGACAGCTGATTGAGGGAGAGAAATCTTATCATCTTGTATCGCTAAACGCATTTTTTCAATATATGGTTCGGAAAACAAATCTGATGGATTGTTGACTTTTATGTGCGCCAATATATGAAACACCAAATCAATATGTTTTTGATAAATGAAATCAATATTCAAATTAAATTTCACCTCGCATTATAAAAATCATCTCCACATACATTGTAACACACAAAGGTGGCAGAACACAAGATTCCGCCACCTTAATAGATGTTTTGTTCCCGCACTTTTTCATAAATTCTGCTGTTTTTATTATATTATATTTTGTAAGAATAATGAAAAAATTTTGTAATATTTACATTTTTTATGTGAACAAAACATTAAAAATGATGTAAAAACATTGACATTGATAGAAGGCGAGTGATATACTTTGGATAAGGTTGGAAAAAAAGAAATACCTTTGAAGGAGAGGAAAGATACGCATGAAAAGAAAGATAACAACAATACTTGCAATTTTACTTACAGTAGCGTTTGTGTTTCAAGCTGCACCGGAAGGCAGTGTAAAGGCAGAAAACGCAGTTGAGAATGAAAGTATTTTGACCGAAACCGAAACAGAAATTGTCAATGAAATTGAAGAACGGAGAGAGACGAACGTAAAGCATTTCCGCATGAGCGACGGCTCAGTTATGGCGGCAGTTTATCCGGAAGCCGTTCACAAGATGGAGGACGGACATTTTGTAGAAATTGATAATACATTGGTAGAAGAGGAAGAAAGCTATAAAACTGCTGACGGTCTTGTAGATGTCCGTTTTTCTAAAAAGCCGAAAAAAAATAAAATGGTCCAAATACAGCTGGGGGATTATGAAATCAGCTTTGGCATAGAAAAGGCAAAGAATAAGCAGGTAAAAATCAAGAACAATGAAAATAGTGCCAAGAAGAAGGAAGAAGTCATTAAAAATTCTTCAACGGCAGAATATAAAGAAGTTTTTTCAGGAATTGATCTGGTGTATGACCTTACAGGTGCAAAGCTTAAAGAAAGTATTGTGATCGGGCAGTACAACGGAATGAATTCTTTTACGTTTTATTATGATTTTGGAGGCCTTGTACCAGAGCTGCGTGAAGACGGGAGTGTGATTTTGAAAGACGGTGACACAGAGATCTTTCAGCTTGCTGCTCCGTTTATGTATGATGCGGCGAATGCCGAAAGTGAAGAAGTGGCTGTGACGCTTACCCCCAAGGGATCCGGCTATCAGTATACCTTGACAGCAAGTGAGGAATGGCTGACGGCGGCGGAGCGAGTATATCCGGTAACGATCGATCCCACTACTTCTACCTTCCAGACGGAGTCGGCAATTTATGATACGTATATCAATCCGCAGTACCCGGATTATACCAGAAGGGAGTTGCGGGACAGATTGCTGATTGGAACATCAAACGGGGGTGGGGATTTCGGAGGACAAACCTTTGAACAGTATCGGACATATATTTGGTTTGATATGCCGAATATCCCCATTGGCTCAAGGATCAGCGAAGCAAAGCTGACACTTTTCTGCCATATGGCTGAATGGCAGAATTATCAGGATATTGAAGAGGGAATCAGTATCGATTTATATGAGATTATCGAGCAGAACGTGGGAATATCAGATCTTTGCTGGAATACGCGGTCACAGGTCACCGTACGGGAAGAAGCAACTGATTATCAATGTTTGCGCTTGGGACCTGCCGCAGAAGGAGATTATTATCAATGGAATATTACGAGCCTGATCGATCATTATTATGAAATAAAAAACAGCGGCAATGCACCGGCAGATTATAAGCCCGGTATGATGCTGCGCTTCCGGGATGAAAATG
>ERZ1673696.2246-NODE-2246-length-14017-cov-22.464905_pt1 | contig 14017 bp, 10 predicted proteins | sample MGYA00580226_ERZ1673696 | MGnify/ENA primary metagenome ERZ1673696 (study PRJEB41218, sample SAMN15661743) | gut metagenome | host: Homo sapiens | place: Canada: London | collected 2015-08-20/2019-03-30 | study: EMG produced TPA metagenomics assembly of... | reverse complement strand
TGCAGTTTTCCCGAAACTCCAGAGGCTTCCCCTATGAGGGGAAGCTGTCGCCGCAGGGCGACGGATGAGGTGGGGGCAGGGGACCTACAGCCGCGCAAAAACGGGGCGGCCTTGCGGCCGTCCCGTTGGGGTGAGGGGAATTATTTCTTCCCTGCGTTTGCTTTTTCCAGATTGATCTGGCGGCGGTTCTTGACGGCGTCTTCCATCGGGTGGATCTCGCCGGCGGCCTGCAGGGCCATTTTGGTCAGCAGCGGACCGACCAGCTCGTAGATGAGGATGGCGAACAGCGTGATGTTGCGGATGAGGTCGCCCTCCGCGCCGAGCTGGCGCGCCGTCACGCACATGCCGAGCGCGACGCCGGCCTGCGGCAGCAGGGTGATGCCGAGATACTTGCAGATCTGCGGCTCACATTTCATGAGCTTTGCGGAGTAGTGCGCGCCGAGATACTTGCCAAGCGAGCGCGTCAAAATATACACAACGCCGATGAGAACGATCACACCGTCTTTGAACACGCCCAGATCCAGCCCTGCGCCGGAGATGACGAAGAACGCCGCGAACAGCGGGCTCGTCCACCGGTCGGCCTTTTCCATGATCTCGCCCGACAGCGGGCAGAGGTTGCAGAACAGCGTGCCGAGCATCATGCACGTCAGAAGCGACGAGAAGCCGATCGTGACCGGGCCGATCTTGAATTCCGCCATGGCCAGCGCCGAGGTCAGGAAGACAAACGCGATGGTCATGTTCAGGCGGTTCGTGTTGGAGTTGAAGAGCTTTTCCAGCTGCGTCAGCACCCAGCCGCCGAGCGCGCCGAGCGCCAGCGAGCAGACGATCTCGATGAGCGGATCGACGACAATGGAGATCACGTCGAACGAGCCGGTGTTGAGCGCCTTCGCAATGCCGAACGACACCGCGAACACCACCAGACCGACCGCGTCGTCCAGCGCGACGATCGGCAGCAGCAGGTCGACCAGCGGGCCCTTGGCCTTATACTGCCGGACGACCATCAGCGTAGCGGCCGGGGCCGTCGCTGTGGCGATGGCGCCGAGGGTGATGGCCTGCGCGATGGAGAGCTTGCCGCCCGTCGCGAGCGAGATGGCGACGAGCGCGATATCGACCACGAACGTTGCGGTCAGCGCCTGCAGCACGCCGATGACGAACGCCTGCTTGCCGGTATGCTTGAGCTCCGACACGCGGAACTCACTGCCGATGGAGAACGCGATGAAGCCCAGCGCGACCTCAGAGATCAGAGACAGGCTGTCCACAGCCTCCTGCGTCGGAAAGCCGAGCCCCTCGATGCCGAGAAGACCCAGGCAGTACGGGCCGATGAGCACACCCGCGACCAGATACGCCGTCACCGACGGCAGCTTCAGGGGCTTTGCAACACGGGTCATCAGCAGACCCGCGAGAATGGCGACAGACAGGGATAACAACGTACGCATAAAATGCTCCTTCATTTCTTCTACATGATTTTGCACACCTCATTATACGCAAACTTAGACCAAATGCAAGAACAAATTGTAGATGTTGAATGAAATTTTCACGCGTTTTTATTCAATCTGCCAGCTTTTATCGGATCGCTGTCCCGCCTTACTCGTAGAGATAGACCCGCGCCTCATACGGCCGCGTGACGAAGCTCGCGCCGCTCCCGGCGTCTGGATAGTTGCACAGCAGCAGCTTCATATCGTCCAGCGAGAACGGGTAGGGCGGGCAGAAGCGCACCGGCCGGTCCGTAAACGAGCAGACGACCAGCAGCTTCTGCTCCTTCGTCTCCCGCGCGTAAACGTAAAGCGCGTCCGAATTCCGCTCGTAGACCTGATAGCTGCCGTCGCGCACGACGGGCAGCCGCTTGCGCAGGGCGATGGCCTTTTTGTAGAAGTTCAGGATCGAATCCGGGTCGGCCAGCGCCTGCTCGACGTTGATCTCCGGATAGTTCTCATTGACATAGAACCACGGCGTCCCCGTCGTGAACCCGGCGTTTTCCCCGCCGGTCCACTGCACCGGCGTGCGGGCCGAGTCGCGCGAGGCGCGGTGATAGAGCGCCAGCCGCTTTTCCTCCGGCCAGTCCGGGTGCTGGTTGCGGGTCTGCACGTCCTCATAGAGGCTCGTTTTGTCCGGATACCAGTTCGTCATGCCGATCTCCTGCCCCTGATAGACGAACGGCGTGCCCTTCAGAAACAGATAGCTGACCGCCAGCATCTTGCCGCTCTCCACGCGGTACTGTTCGCTGCCGTAGCGCGAGATGACGCGCGGATGGTCGTGGTTTTCCAGATACAGCGCGTTCCACCCACGCCCGTCGAGCTCCGTCTGCCAGCTCGAGAAGGCCCGGCGCAGCCGGTTCAGCGAGAATTTGCGCGGCATGTAGTCCGTAAAGAAGCAGTCGGCGCACATGCACTGGAACTGGATCATCATGTCGATCTCGTTCGTGTCGGACTCCGCGATATAGTCGAGCGCGCGCTGCGGCGTGACGAGCGGGGCCTCGGCGATGGTCATGCAGTCGTAATTGGCCAGCACGTCGCGACGGAACTCCTGCAGATACTCGTGGATGTGCGGGCCGTGGTTGTAAAACCGGATGCCCTTGAACACCGGGAACAGATGATCGTCCGGCAGTCCCTCTTTTTTGGAGATGAACGTGATGACGTCCTCCCGGAAGCCGTCGACGCCCAGGTCGAGCCAGAATTTCAGGATCTTCTTGACCTCGGTCCGCACGAGCGGGTTGTCCATGTTGAGATCCGGCTGCTTGACGGCGAACAGGTGCAGATAATACTCCTGCCGCAGATCGTCCCACTGCCAGGCTTTGCCCTCAAAATGGCTGTCCCAGTTGTTGGGCAGCTTTCCATTCTTTTTCGCGGGCCGCCAGATATAATAGTCGGTGTACGGCTCAATGCGCCGCCGGGATTTCTGGAACCATTCGTGCTCGTCGCTCGTATGGTTCACGACCAGATCCATGATCAGCTTCATCCCGCGCTGGTGCAGCCCGTCCAGCACGACCCGGAAGGCCTCCATGCCGCCGTATTCCGGCGCGATGTCCATGTAGTCGGAGATATCGTACCCGCAGTCCGCTCCGGGCGAGGGATACAGCGGCGAGAACCACACGCCGTCGATGCCCAGCTCCTGCAGATAGTCCAGCTTCTCCAATACGCCCCACAGATCGCCGATCCCGTCGCCGTTGCCGTCGCGGAAGCTTCTCGGCCAGATCTGATAAAATACCTTGTCCTTAAACCACCTTGTGTGCTCCATATTCCATTTCTCCCCATCCATCATTGGTTTCCATAACAACAATATTATTGTAACATACCATCCGGATTTCGCCAGTTGGAAACCTGAACAGATTTTGCCCGGTCCTTTCGTCCAAAATTGACACTTGCGGGAACGCGGGAAAAACCATACAATAAAATCACGTATATCCGCAGGACGAAGATCTGCCCCGGCAGGGGAAGCCTGGGGGAGCGGAAAGCCAACGCCTCCCCTTGCAGGGGAGGTGGCTCGGCGAAGCCGAGACGGAGAGGTCGTCTCAGATTTGCAGCAACCTCTCAGTCTGCTTCGCAGACAGCTCCCCTGAAAGGGGAGCCTTTCCACTGCGGCGGGGCTAACCCCTCAGGCGCTCTGCGCCAGCTCCCCTTGACAAGGGGAGGCTTTGGGGTGCGCATTTCCAGCCTTTGGTCTTGCATACCATCAAAAATCAACAATTATAAGGAGGACATCCGATGCGTTTACAGTTCCCTGAGGGCTTTCTGCTTGGCGTCAGCTCCGCCTCGGCGCAGATCGAGGGCGGCGAGGTCGGCAGCAATTGGAACGACTGGTATCACCAGGGCCGGATCAAGGACGGTTCCGACCCCGCCGTCGCCGACGACCACTGGAACCGCTGGCGCGAGGACTGCGCGCTCATGGCCGGCCTGCATCTGCCCATCGCCCGTCTCGGCGTCGAGTGGGCCCGGATCATGCCCGAGCGCGGGCAGGTCGACGAGTCCGCCGTCGCGCATTACCGCGCGGAGCTGGAATACCTGCGCCAGCTCGGCATCCGCCCGCTGCTGACGATCCACCATTTCTCCAACCCCATGTGGTTCGAGCGCATGGGCGCGTTCTCCAAACGCGAAAATCTCGACGATTTTCTCTCCTTTGCCAAGCTCTGCGCCGACCGCTTCGGCGATCTCGTCAGCGACTGGATCACCATCAATGAGCCGAATGTCTATGCGACCAACGGCTATTTCTTCGGCGACTGGCCCCCGGGACACAAGAAATTCGCCGAGACCTTCACCGTGCTCGAAAACATGGCCTACTGCCACATCCGCTGCTACCGGATGCTCCATGAGACGCGCGAGGCCATGGGCTATTCCGACACCATGGTCGGCTTCGCCAACCACCTGCGCGTCTTCGAGCCGGAAAACCCCCGCAATCCGGCCCAGCCCGCGACGGCGAAGGCCGTCGAGTGGCTGTTCCAGGGCGCGATCACCGAGGCCATGTCCACCGGCACGTTCCGCTGGCCGCTGCGCAATCACTGGAAGCTGCCGAAGGGCGAATACTGCGACTTCCACGGCGTCAACTACTATACGCGCTCGACCGTCACCGGCTTTGCCGACGGCGTGCGCAAAAACAGCCCCCGCAACGACCTCGGCTGGGAGATCTACCCCGAGGGCATCGTGCGCTGCGCCCAAAAGCTTGAAAAGCTGCTCCGCCGCCCCATCTGGGTGACGGAGAACGGCACCTGCGACAACCAGGACGCTTTCCGTGCCCGCTATCTCTACGAGCATCTGGAGGCCATCGTCCAGTCCGGCCTGCCCTTTGAGCGCTATTACCACTGGTGCTTCTGCGACAACTTCGAATGGCTGGAGGGCGAGAGCGCCCGCTTCGGCCTCGTGAACGTCGACTATGCCACCCAGACGCGCACCATCAAGCGCTCCGGCGCGTTCTACGCCGATATGATCCAGCACGGCGGCGTGACAGACGAGGCGTTCAACACCTACGTCAGAGGGGAGGTCTACCGCATCGAATGATCAACGTCAGACAAGGCGTGTTCCACCTGCGAAATGAAGAAGCGTCCTATCTCTTCCGCGTGAAGGATGGGTTTCTGGAGCACCTGCACTTCGGCGCGCGCGCCGAGACTGCCGATGCGCTGGCCTTCGCCGCCCGCCCCGGCTGCGGCTGGGGCGACAGCACGCTCTACCGCGAGGGCTCCAACGCCGACTGCCTCGATATCCTGCCGCTCGAGTGGAGCGGCTGCGGCCGCGGCGACTACCGCGAAAGCCCGCTGGAGCTGTCGATCGGCGGCAGAGCCGTCTCCACCGACTTCCGCTATCTCGGCTGCGAGGTGCTGAAGGAGCCGCCGCCCTCGGCGCTGCCCGTCTCCCGCGGCCAGACCATCCTCGCTGTGTACCTGGAAGACGCGGCGACGAAGCTCCGCCTGACGCTCCTCTATGGCGTCCTGCCCACGGTCTTTACCCGGCGGGCGATCCTCGAAAACTGCGGCAGCTCCGCCGTGCACATCCGCAAATGCATGAGCGCCTGCACGGAGCTTCCCGGCGACTGGGAAATGCATACCTTCTCCGGCGGCTGGATCGCCGAGATGCAGCACACCCGCACGCCCGTCACCATGGCAAGGACCTGCCTCGAGAGTACGACCGGCGCGTCCTCCAGCCGCGCTAACCCCGGCTTCCTGCTCGCCGCGCCGGACGCGGGGGAGCAGGCGGGCGCGGTCTACGGCTTCAACCTGCTCTACTCCGGCAGCCACTATCTCAGCACGCAGAAGAGCCTGCAGGGCCTCACCCGCGTGCTGCAGGGCATCTCGCCCGCGAATTTCGACTGGGAACTTGCGCCCGGCGCGCGCTTTGAGACGCCGGAGGCCGTCATGGCGTATTCCGGCGCGGGCTTCGGCGGCCTGTCCGCCTGCTTCCACCGGTATGTGAACGGGCACCTCATCCCGCCCCACTGGCAGGGCCGGCCCCGCCCCATCGTCTACAACAGCTGGGAGGGCTGCATGTTCGATTTTACGGAATCGAAGCTCCTGCGCCTCGGCCGGGCGGCAAAGCAGCTCGGCTGCGAGCTGTTCGTCCTCGACGACGGCTGGTTCGGCAAGCGAAACAGCGATACCACCAGCCTCGGCGACTATACCGTGAATGAAAAGAAACTGCCGGGCGGCCTGCGCGGCCTCGGCGAAAAGCTGAACGCCATGGGATTGCAGTTCGGCCTCTGGTTCGAGCCGGAATCCGTCAGCCCTGACTCTGAGCTCTACCGGCAGCACCCAGACTGGGCCCTGCACGACGTCCTCGGCCGGGAGGATCTGCTCGGCCGCCACCAGCTGCTGCTCGACCTCACAAAGCCGGAGGTGCGGGACTATCTCGTCGAGAGCGTCGGCGGCATCCTCGATTCCGCGCCGATCTGCTACGTCAAGTGGGATATGAACCGCCATTCCTGCGCGCTCGGCGCGCAGCAGCACGCCTTCGTCCTCGGCCTCTACGACGTGCTGCGCCGCATCTTCCTGCCCCGGCCGCAGATCCTGCTTGAGAGCTGCTCGTCCGGCGGCAACCGCTTTGACTGCGGCATGCTCTGGTTCTCTCCGCAGATCTGGTGCTCCGACGATACCGACCCCGTTGAGCGCCTGCGCATCCAGCAGAGCCTCAGCTTCCTCTATCCGCCCTCGTGCTTCGGCACGCACGTCTCGGCCAGCCCGCACGCGCAGACGCTGCGGCACACACCGCTCTCTACGCGCGGCAACGTGAGCCTGTTCGGCTGCCTCGGCTACGAGCTCGACCTCACGGAGCTCCTGCCGGTCGAGCAGGCGGAGATCCGGGCGCAGACGGAGTTCTACCGCGCCCACCGCCGCACGCTCCAGTACGGCCGCTTCACAAGAGGCCGCACCGACGGCGGCGGGACCGTCTGGCAGATGCAGACGAAGCAGGAGACCGTCGCGGCCGTCTTCCACGGCCTGCAGCCCGCCGCTCCCGGCTACGAGCACCTGTGCGTGACGGGGCTGGACGGGGAGAAGCAGTATCGCCTGACCTCCCGCCCCCAGCTTCTGCGCGTGGGCGATTTCGGGACGCTCCTGCGCCATGTGCTGCCCGTGAAGCTCAATCCCAACGGCCTTGCCGTCCAGACTGCGGACAGCCTGTACCGCATGTCCGACGGCAGCCAGAGCCTGACGGCCTCCGGCGCGGCCTTCGCCGCCGGGATCTGCCTGGCGCCGCGCTTTGCCGGCACGGGCTACGACCCGGACGGCCGGATGCAGGGCGATTTCGGCTCCAATGTCTATTTCATTCAGGAGGTGTGCAGTCATGAAAAACCTTGACCGCCGCAACAAATACTTCTTCGGCCTCGGCACCATCGGCCGCGACATGTTCTATGCGTTTGAGGCAAACGCGCTTCTGTATTTCCTGTCCAACATCCTCTCGCTGCCGCTGCACGTGTTCGCGGCGGTCAGTCTTGTGCTCTCCGTCCTGCGTATCGCCGACGCGCTGAACGACCCCATCACCGGCCTCGTCATCGACAACATCCACACGAAGTGGGGCAAGTTCAAACCCGCGATCCTTGTCGGCGGCGTCGTGTCCGTGATCTTCTACCTGATCCTCTTCGGCAACGTCGGTACCGGCACGGCCTACGTCATCTTCTTCGCCGTCGCCTACGTCCTCTGGGATATCAGCTACGGCATCAACGACATCGCCTACTGGACGCTTCTGCCCGCCCTCACGCAGGACCAGAAGCAGCGCGAGAATTACGGCGCTTTCGCCCGTATCTGCGCGAACATCGGCATGTACATCATCATGGTCGGCTGGCAGCCCATCACCGCTGCCCTCGGCAACACGCCGAAGGCGTGGATGACGGTCGCCGTGGCCGTGAGCGTCATCTACCTCGCGGGTCTGTGCTTCCCGCTGTTCGGCGTGAAGGAGAACCGCGAGATCAAGGAGGACGAGGAGAAGTTCACCATCCGCGACATGTGGAACGCGCTGACGAAAAACGACCAGCTCATGTGGACCACGCTCTCCATGGCCCTGTTCATGGTCGGCTACTGCACCACGACGGGCTTCGCCACCTATTACATGCAGTACCTCTACGGCGATATCAACATGTACGCCGTGCTGGCGGCTGTCTGCGGCGTGGCGCAGCTGGCCGCGCTCATGATCTTCGCGCTGTTCTCGAAAAAGCATGACCGCCGCCAGCTCTATACCGGCGCGACCATCCTCGTCGCCGCGGGCTACGCCGTGTTCTTCTTTGCCGAGCATTCCATCGCCCTCATCGCGCTGGCCGCCATCCTCATGTTCGTCGGCCAGGCCTTCATCCAGCTGCTGATGCTCATGTTCCTTGCCGATACGATCGAATACGGCCAGTGGAAGCTGGGCCGCCGCTCCGAGTCCATCACCTTCTCCATCCAGCCGCTCGTCAACAAGATCGGCGGCGCGCTCTCGACCGGTCTCATCAGCATCAGCATCATGCTCGCCGGCATCAAGACCAGGGGCAGCGACGCGGCCGCGGCCGCCATCGACGCCTCCGGCAAGCTCACCATCAAGCTCGCCATGCTGGCCATCCCCCTCATCCTCATCGCCGCCGGCTACATCATCTACCTGCGCAAATATAAGATCAGCAAGGAATTCTACGACCAGATCCTGCAGGACCTGAAAGACCGCGAGAAATAAACAGAAAAATGCCCCGCCGGCAGGCGGGGCATTTTTTTCGGGTTTTTACTTGGTCAGATACCGGTGGAGCATGACCGCGACTTCGGCGCGGGTGGCGTTGTTCTTGGGGCTGAGCTTGGCGCCGCTGCCCTTGACATAGCCGCTGCCGACCGCCCAGCTCATCGCGTCATAGGCGTAATCGCTGACGGAGGCATAGTCCGTGTAGCTGCGCAGGCTGGCCGAGTAGACCGGCTTGCCCGCGAGCCGCCAGAGGATGGAGGCGATCTGCTCGCGCGTGATCTTGCCCTTCGGGCCGAACGTCGTGGTGCTGGTGCCGTTGACGACGTTGTTGCGGTACGCCCAGAGGACGGCCTCGTAGTAGTAATCCGTGCTCTTCACATCCGTGAACGGGTTCGATACGCCGTAGACCGACGGAGAACCGGCGTTGCGGTAGAGGATGAGGACGAAGTCGCCGCGGGTCATGCTGCCCTTCCAGCCGAAGGTGGAGGTGCCTGTGCCCTTGACGAGGCCGTATTCATTCATGAAGTCGACCGCGTTCGCCGCCCACGAGCAGGTCCGCGCGTTCACATCCGAGAAGACGGAGGAGGCCGTCTTCGAGGCCACGCGCACGGTCAGCTCGCCGCTGCCCAGCTGCGTGCCGGACGTGCCGTAGACCGTGAAGGCGAGCCGGATCTGCGTGCTGCAGTCCGCTGCGGGGAGGAAGAAGACGCTGTCGAGATACAGGTTCTTCGCGCTCGTGCCGCTGAGATAGAACTGGTCCTTGCTGTAGTCGACCGCCGTGTAGTTCTGCGCGGCGACGGAGCGGAAGTTGTAGAGCAGACGGCCTTCGCTCACCGCGGGCTGCTTGAACATCACATAAGCGGCGTTCGGGTAGGCCCGCAGGATATCATCCGCTGCGCCCAGCGTCTTCATCGACGCGCCGGAGGCCGTGATGGAGTCGTCGCCGGAGACGGTGATGGCGGTGTAGCCCTCATACCGCGAGCCGGAGGTGCCGACGGCGGTATAGGGGAGGTAGACCGTGTACTTGGTCCGGTAGCTGCCGGTCACATAGGTGACCTCGTCGAGGTCGAGCTGCGTGTAGCTCGCCTGATAGTAGCACTTGTCGGTGGAGCTCAGCTTCGTCGTGGCCTTGGAGGTCGTGTAGGCCCAGCCGAAGATGGCGGCGTTGCTGCCGTCGTTCAGACTGTAGGTCTTGTTGTTCATAACGACCGTCGCGCGGTTCATCGCGAACGTGACATAGTCGAGCTTTTCGCCCGCCTTGCCGGAGAAGGCCTTGCTGAAATCGGATTCCAGGAAGGTCACGCTGCCGCCGAAGCTGGCGGAGTATTCCATGTCGACGCTCTCATCGCCGAGCGTCACCTTGCCCGCGGCGATCACATCGCCGTCGGCGTCATAGCCGATGTAGGTGAAGTAGGCGTTCGTCGTGCTGGTGGAGGAGGTCCGGAAATACAGGCTGGAGATCAGCTTGTTGCGCGCACCGGAGACATAGTATTTCATCGACGAACTCACGCGGCTGCCGTTTTCATAGACCGAACCGCCGTTCGAGCCCTCGATGGTGATGGCGGAGAGCTTGCCCGCGTAGCGGCCCGTCGCGCCGTCGACGGCCTCGGAGAAGTCGTCGGGATCGAAATAATCCTCCTCATGCACCGCAAACGAGGGCGCGGAGGCCGGACTCACGCTCACGGAGAGCGGAGAAGCCTGATAGGTCGTGCCGCTGATCGTGACGGAGACCGTCACCGGTACCTGCACGGCAGTTTTGGACGTGCCGGTCGCGTAGGTATAGAGCGTGACGCTCGAAGAGCCGCTGCTCGTCGTGGTCTTCACGGCCTTGCTCGGATTGCTGCCGCCAAGATCGGCAACGCTCTCCTTGTAGGCGTTCCACGTCAGCTCCACGGACTGCTGATAGGGCACGTAGCCCTGTTCCGTCATGTACTGGTAGACTGTCGCGGAGACGGTGGAGGCGCTGCCTGCCGTCAGGCTCGACGGCGCGGCGCTCAGCTCGATCTTATACGCGTCCGCGACCTCGACGGTGTAGCTGGCTGTCCCGACGATAACGTCGGAGGCGTTCTTGACCGTCGCGGTGATCGTGGCTGTCCCGGCGGCGGCGCCGGTCACCAGGCCGGTCGAAGCGTCGACCGTGGCGACAGCCGGGTTGCTGCTGGCATAGCTGATGGTATCAGAGGTGGTCTTTGTGACGGCGCTGTTCGTGGCCGTTTTGCCCTTTTCGACGGTCAGCTTCTGCTTTTCAAAGGTCACGGTATGGTCTTTCGTCGCCTTGACAGTCACAGTGACCTGCGCCGGTGTGGCCTGGCCGCAGCTGAGCGTGACCGCAGCCGTGCCGGTCTTCACTGCCGTCAGCGTGACAGAGCAGCTGCCGCCCGGAAGTGTGATGGAGCCAGCCTGCGCCGTCACGACGCTCTCGTCGGACGACCGGACCGCCAGCACGTCGCCGCTCGCCGCGCCCGTGAGCTTCACGGACAGGGAAGCAGTCTTCGCGTTGTCAGTATCGATCTCAATGGAAGAAGTATCGGGCGTGATCGCGCTCACGCCCGACTGCACGGTGATCTGGACGCTGCCGAGCGTCTGCGTTTCTCCGTCCTCTGTCACCGTCGCCGTAATGGTGGCGGAGCCGACCTTCTGCGCCGTGATCGTCATGCCATTGATGCTGACGATATCGGCATGGTCACTGCTGAGCGTCACGTTCGACACGTCGGCTCCGTCCGCGTTCTTGACGCTGATCGTTGTCTCTTCTTTAACGTTCAGTAATGTTTTTCCCGCTGAGACCGTTTCGCCCACGGCGAAAACCGCCGGGACCATGGCGATGACGAGCGTCAGCACCACGAACAGGCTCAGAAGCTTTGCAAATGTACGTTTCATCCCTGTACACCTCTTTCTGCGGCGAGCTTCGCCGCTTCTTTTGTGACTCCAGTTTACCGTAAGATTTAAAAATTGCAATACTTTTGTAAATAATTCAGAAATTCTTCACAACTTTCTGCGCCCGCCGCAGGAAGCCCCCGGAAACACAGGAAGACCCTTCCCGAAACAGGAAGGGTCTTCAATTATTTTTCCTTATAGTAGAGCATACAGTGGCAGTAGCCCTCAAAGTCGGGGTCGGCGATCTGCTCGCGGAATTCCTTGCACATGCACTTGTTTTCCTCTGTCCGCGCGAGCCTGCACGGGCAGTAGCCGCCGGTGCGCTTGAGCCCCTCCTTGACGCGGGCGACGACCTCCTTGTCTTCGTTCAGCCGGACCTTCACAGCGCTTCCAGCTCCTTCTTGAGCGCGTCCTTCTCCCGGTAGCCGACCAGACGCTTCACGACCTTGCCGCCCTTGATGCACAGCAGCGTCGGGATGGACTCGATGCCGAATTCCATCGCCAGATCGCGCTCGTCGTCGACGTTGACCTTGCAGAACTTTACGCCGTCCATCTCGCCGTCCAGCGCTTCCATCACAGGCGCGAGCATCATGCACGGGCCGCACCAGCTGGCCCAGAAATCGACCACGACAGGCGTCTGTGCCTGCATGACCTCCGCGTCAAAGTTATCCAGATTCACATTCGTCATGTTGGATGCCCTCCTTATATCATTAGATTTCCGCAGTCTGCGCGCTTTATCCCTCCAGCCTGTCGCAGATGGCCTGCGCGGCGGGGATCTGCTTCATGGCCAGCAGCGACTGGCGCATGATGAGGCGTTCTTCGTCGTTTTCCAGCAGCTCCTTGCAGAGCGCGGCGATGTCCTCCGGCGTGCCGGCCGTGGCCGCGCCGCCGTGGGAGACGAAGAAATTCAGGTTCGGCGTCTCGCATCCGCCCACCACGTTGACCAGCACCATCGGCAGTCCCTTGACCATGGCCTCGGTCGTGCTGATGCCGCCGGGCTTGGTGAGAAAGAGATCCGCGCTGTCCATCAGGACGGAGACGTTGCTGATAAAGCCGCGGATGTGGATGTTGGGCTTGTCCGCGAACCTGCGCTCCATGCGCCGCAGAAGCTGCCGGTTGCTGCTGCAGGCTACAGTCACATCATACTCCGGCGGGAGCGAATTTGCAAGCAGCTCCGTGATTCTTTCCATCGGCCCGCAGCCCATGCTGCCGGTCATCATCACCAGATGCCGGTGCGAGGGCTCGAGCCCCACGGCGAGCTTCGCCTCCCGGTTCGGCAGGCAGGTATAGAGCTCCTCGCGCACGGGGATGCCGCAGGGGAGGATGGTCTCCGGCCGGACGCCGTTTTTTTCGAATTCCGCGCGCAGCGACGCGTCGGGGATGACGCAGGTGTCCAGCTGCATCCGGTCGCACGAGGGGCTTGCGGTGTAGTCCGTGGCGATGAACATGGTCCTGACCGGCAGCGGCTGCTGCCGCTGGATGAACGTGAGCATCAGCGCGGGGAACAGATGCACGCACACCACCGCGTCATATCCGCCCTGCACGATGGCCGCGCGCAGCCGCTTGCACCCGCGCCGCAGGATGCGGCAGGCCGCAGACGACTCGTCAAACGACGCCGGGTGCTCCTCCGCGTACTGATAGCCCTTGTTGTAGAGCTTCGGGAAATAGCGGTAAAAGCGCACATGCCAGTTGCTCACAAAGCGGCTCGTGCCCTTCGACACGTACAAGAGCGCGTCGTCGGTCTCATAGGTGTGGCCGCGGCGCTGCAGCTCCGTGCCGATGGCCCGGGCGCAGGAATTGTGCCCGCCGCCGGTATTGCAGCTGAGGATCAGGACTTTCATGCTTCTTTGCTCCTTTTTGCGCACATCCGCTCATACAGCCGCACAAGGCGGGGGCGGTTATAGCGCTGAATGATGAGAAAAACCAGATTGCCGAAAATGGCGTAGATCAGATATAAAAGGATGCCGCCCGCGCCCGGCCAGATGGCAAGCAGCCCGAGCCCCGCCAGAATGAGCAGCGCGTGCGTGGCCTCCGCCGCGCAGGTCTCGCGGATCATGACGAGCAGCGTCTGCTCGTCCGGCCGGGCCGGGATCTTCTTGGCGGGCATGAGCTTCGGGAAGATCCGGCTCATATCCGGTACGCGGCTCTGCCACTTTGCAATGCCGATAGCCTCATAGATCTTCCCGCCCTTTTCAAACGCAAAGCTCCGGTAAGGGAAGCGCGTATAGTCGAACCACTCCTTCGGCACGAGCCTGCCCAGCACAAAGCTCACCACCCCCAGCCCCGCCGCATAGCACAAACAATAAATAAACCGCATCGGTGCTCCTTTCTGTCTTCGGAAAGGCTCCCCTCCCAGGGGAGCTGTCAGCCGCAGGCTGACTGAGAGGTTGTATCAAATTTGCAGCGACCTCTCCGTCTCGGCTCGCGCCGAGCCACCTTCCCCTCATAGGGGAAGGCATCGCCCCGCCCACAGATATTCTATATGATCATACCAAACCCCGCCCTTCTTTCCTATGGTCAGTTTT
>ERZ1673696.2241-NODE-2241-length-14033-cov-4.760266_pt1 | contig 14033 bp, 11 predicted proteins | sample MGYA00580226_ERZ1673696 | MGnify/ENA primary metagenome ERZ1673696 (study PRJEB41218, sample SAMN15661743) | gut metagenome | host: Homo sapiens | place: Canada: London | collected 2015-08-20/2019-03-30 | study: EMG produced TPA metagenomics assembly of... | reverse complement strand
TACGGATGCAAAGGGCGTGTCAACGCGGTACCACCTTTGTTATGTTGTAAAAACAACATATCTCTGCCGGCTCATTCCTAAGCCACTGTCCGGTAACGGGGACAACTCGTTCTTGCTTACTTCTGACTGCTTCTGGCGATATACGAAAATTTTCTCCGCATGATCAACTTGCAAGTTCTGCCACTTATCTGCAACAGACAGGTTCTGCGCGACGGTTCAAAAGCTACCTTCCACACAACATGTTCTGGTGACATTTCTCAGCCGGTGAATGTCATTCTCTTTCAGGTGTCTGTGTGTACTCCTCTTTCTCATCACCTTTTTATATCTTTTCTCATCATAAAAGCTAACGTGGCATTTGTCAACTGATTTTTTTATATGTGATTTTAATTTATTTGTTCCTTCTTTCTATCCTAATAATTTCAATATATTCTGATAGATATATTCTCTCAAAGAATCTGCCTCCAGGTCAAGCTCCATTTTTTTCTCTGCTGCGATGCGGTACATAAAATAGACCGAAAGCTGGGTTTCGACCGCGGCTCTTCGCAGGAAAACATTCTTCTCCCGGATCAGACCTTCGCGGACACCCTCCTCCACAATGCAGTCGATAATCTCGTTTTTTTCCTTATCACAGCACTGGTGTTTCATACGCTCATACTCATCTTTCAGATTCTTTGGTATCTCATAGGATTCCAGCACCATTTTGATCAGGAAAAAGACTCCCTGCTTTTCTTTTACATGCTCATCAATAAAATCCATGACCTCGTTAATTTTCTGTTGAAACGTTCTGTTATCTGTAGAAATTACCTGCAGTTTTTCAAAGCACACTTTCACATAATATAAAATTGCAGAAGAGATTATCTCTTCCTTTGAAGAAAAATATTCGTATGCTGTTCCTTTTCCAATGCCTGCCCGGCCTGTGATATCAGCTACTTTTAAAGTGTTGATATCACAGCCTTCATTAATGAACTCAATGACTGCCTGATACATGGCAAGTACTTTCTGTGATGGATCGTGGATCAGTTTCTGCTCGTCCATTATAAGTCCTCCTCGACCATGCTCTTATTACGGTTAAATGCATCATAAATACATGGAACAACGATCAGAGTTAACAGTGTACCATATAACAAACCGCCAACCGTTACGATCGCCATTGGCTGCATCATTTCTGAACCTTCTCCAAGTCCGACTGCCATCGTGGACATGGACAGGATCGTGGTGAGTGCGGTCATAAGGATCGGACGGAGTCTCGTTTTTCCGGATTCGATAATGGCGTCTTTTTTCTCCATTCCGCCACGGCGAAGCTGGTTGATAAAGTCTACCATAACGATACCGTTATTTACGATAATTCCGGCAAGCATGACAAATCCGATCATTGCCACAACGCTGACTTCGTTGCCGGTAAAGTAAAGTGCGAACAGACCGCCTGTAAATGCCAGCGGGATTGTAAACATAATGATAAACGGCGACAACAGTGACTGGAACTGTGCTACCATGACAAGGTAAATGAAGATAACTGCCAAAAGAAGCATCAGATACAACTGATTCATCGCATCTGCGATCATCTCGTCCTCACCTGCCATCTCAATGGAGTATCCTTCCGGCAGATCGATCTTATCTAACTCTTTCTGGATCTCATTACTTAACAGACTGACATTATGGTCATCATCCACTCCTGCGGTCACACTGATATATCTGGTCTGCGCATCACGGTTGATCGTTCCTAAGGTGTAACCTTCCTCAAACTGTGCAATATCAGAAAGTGCTGTTTCTGTCTCGTTTCCTTCTCTGTCTGTATAAGTGAAGGTCAGGTTTTTGATATCAGCCAATGTAACATCGGACTGTTCCTCGCTCTGTACGTAAACCTGATACTCATTTACATCGGTAGAGATCGTTGTTGCGGAGGTTGACGATGCCATCTCCCCATAAACAAGCTGGAATACCTGTGCAACGGTCATGCCATATTTCGCAGCTTTTTCCTTGTCTACAGAAATGGTGAAAGACGGTGTCGTATTGGCAAGTCCATCATCCACATCCACAGTTCCCTCGGTGTTCTCTACGACTTTTGCAACCTCTCCTGCAAGTTCCTGCAGTTTATCGAGATCATTTCCTTTTACATTGATCGTCAGTCCACTTCCCATAAGTGATGTCATATCAGAAGCAGAGGTGTCTGTTGTAACTTCGCAGTCCATGTCTTTGGTCAGTTCATCCAACTGTTCGATTACATCTGCACTGCTCACTTCAGATTCTTCATCCAAAATCATATACATGGAAATACTGTCTGTAGAACTGCTTCCCATCATGGAAAGAGCACTTCCGCCTGCCATGGCACCAATGGTCTCAATGCCATCGATCGTCAATGCTTTTTCCACGACTTCATCTGCCATTTCTGTCAGTTCGCCAAACGTTAGTGTCTGATCCTCTTTTGCTGAAATCGTCGCACTGATCTGGTTCGTCTCCATATTCATATCCATGAAAGAATATCCTCTGGAGAATGCTGCCACAACACTTGTTCCCAGCAAAACGATCACCGCGATAAATACGATTGGCTTGAAACGCAGGCATACTGCTAAAATTTTTCCATAAACCTCTTTTACTTTGTCAAAGAAATTATGCCTGATCTCTTTTGTATTTTTTAATAATCCTGCTGCCATCATCGGCACGAAAGTCAATGCCACGAGCAGGCTGGCTGCAAGCGTAAATGCAATTGTCAGCGCAATATCCACAAATAACTGTCTTGTGATACCCTCTGTAAAAATAATCGGTGCAAATACACAGATGGTTGTAAGTGTGGAAGCTATGATTGCTCCTGTCACCTGTGAAGCGCCTTCCACGGCTGCTTTCCGGATGGAATACCCCTCTCCCCGCAATCGATAGATGTTCTCGATCACGACAATGGAGTTATCCACCAACATACCAATTCCGAGCGCCAGACCCGACAGTGAAATGATGTTTAACGTAATATTCGTAAAGTACATCAGTACCACTGCAAAAACAACACTGAGCGGAATGGAACATGCTATTACAAGTGTAGGTTTCATATCTTTTAAGAATAATAACAATACAATAATTGCAAGGATGGCTCCCACGATTATGTTTTCTACGACTGATTTCACGATCATGTCAATGTAAATTCCCTGATTCATGAGAACGCTCAAATGTAACGCTGTATTTTCTTTTTCCAGACTGTCAAATTTGTCCAATAACCGGTCTGTCACATCTCCGGTGGAATAGCCGGTCTGCTTTTCAATCGAAAGCATCACCGCCGGATTTCCATTTACTTTGGAATAGGAATCTCCGGAATTGTCAATGTATTCGATATCTGCCACATCTGACAGTCTGATCGGCTCGATACCATCCATACCAAGATCCATCAGAACGAGATTTTCAAGATCAGCTTTGGATGTCACCTCATCTCCGACTCGCACCAGATACTGCTCGTTCCCCTCTGTCACATAACCTGCCGGCATGGAGAAGTTCTGTGCTGTCAGAAGATTTTTTAAGGTATCCATTGTAAGGATCGTGTTCAGATCCGCTGAATCTTTTGCCTGCTCTTTTGCATCATCTAACTGGCTCTGTCCCTCTTCGATCTTATTTGCTGCAACAGCAAGATCCGCATATCCCTTGCTCATCTCCATGATACCGGATATCTGGGATTCATTTAAAGTCACTAATGCGTCATCTAAAGACGTTTTACCGTCTGCCACCTGTGTCTGGGCGGACTCGATTGTCGCAATTCCCGCCGCGATCTGTGTCTTGCTCTCACTCAATTTTGAGATTGCAGCCGGAATGTCTTTGTAAGAAGTCAGCGTCACACCTGCATCTGCAAAAGAGGATGCCTGACTCATCAGCATCACATTGATATCATCCAGTTTGGACTGTAATGTCACGATCTGGCTGGCAATGTCACTCTCACTTGTATAGGAAGTCCCTGCCTGTGCATTGATCTGGGCAATGGCTGTGGATTCCATGTAGGCGACGAAATCGGATTCGCTGGCCGCATTTTTATATGCTTCTAACATTTTAGGATCTGCCTGTAAAGTTGAAATCACTGTTTTCAACTGATTCGCCTGTTCCTGTGTCATCTGACCATATTGAACCGCTACTGCAAGCGCTTCCTCCACTGTCATGTCTGCACCTGTCATTGGATTTTTTGCTGTTAAAATTGCCATTACACCATCGTGCGCCTGATATAACTGCTTTGCCCCACTCTTCGCCTGGCTGACACCGTCTTTTGCTTTCTGTAAACCGTCAATCGCGCTCTGTAACTGCGTTGCTCCATCATAAGCTGACTGTAACGACTTGATTGCACCATCCATGGACGACTGTGATTTCTGAAGATCTGATAATTGTGTGGTCAGATCTGCTTCGGTGTTAAACAGTTGGATTTTATTATTAATGATCTCATTTTCACCTGCTCCAAGCTGGCTTCCCATCTCTTTTTCACTATCGGAAAGCTTCTTTTTCCCACTGTCGATCTGGGAAGATGCCTTATCTAACTCTGCCTGTGCATCTGTAAACCGGGCATCTATTTTGCTTAAAATCTGTTCGTTTAAAGCATCTATTTTTTCCTGATTCATGGTTACCTGAAGGTCCGTATCCAGCACACCTGTTGCCGTCACAGATGCCACACCCTCGATACTCTCAAGCAGTGGTAATAATTCATTGTCCACATAATCAGATACCTCTGCCTGATCCATTCCATCCACATCTGCGGATGCGATCATGACCGGCATCATATCCGGATCGATCTGCATAATGATTGGTGTGCCCACTGAATCCGGGAATTGTCCGGTCAACTGATCCAGCTGCTGCTGGATCTCAATCATGGCAGAATCCATGTTTGTGCTCTGTTCATACTCCAAAACAACCATAGAATAGTTATCATAGGACATGGAACTTACATTATTAATATTGGAAGTCGTCGCCATTGCCGCTTCGATCGGCGATGTCACATCTTTTTCCACTTCCTCCGGACTTGCCCCCACATCTGTTGTGACAACGATCACATACGGCAGATTCATTGCCGGCAGCAGATCTGTTGTCATCCTCGTCAGCGAAACAACTCCTAAAACGATCACCAGTACAACAGCCACTAACACTGTGTACGGACGTTTTACACTATACTTTGGGATCATTCTCGTTCCTCCTGAAAAATTATATGTCTGATTGGCTATTGCATTCCCGCAAGCCAAAACCGACCGGTCGGTCGGCAAAAATCAGTTTACTCCTCTCTCATCAAAATGCAAGGAAAATCGGACAGAATTTAGAATTATTTTAGAAATGGAACAAAATTTCCTATTTACGCAAAAATGGAGTACCTATCGGTACTCCATCCCACGAGACTGTATCTTTCCAATATATAATAACAGAGGCTTTACTCTTTTTTGTTTATGACTGTTGTTCTACCAATTTCTGTATTGCCTGCTGCTCTGCTTCCGGCATCAGCTTTGATACCTCAATCAGAACGATCAGTTCTTTTGCATAGGAAGCAACCTCATCAAAACAATTTTCTACTGCTTTCATAATGACTGGCATGGAAATAACCTTCTCATCCGGGACATCAATAATCTCATCCACGTTTCCAACCTCAAGCCCAATCTTTGTACCATTCATGGATGCAACGATGATATTGTTGATTTCCTGTTCCGGATAATGAAACTGTTCTGCCAGACTGTACACTGCAATAACTTCTCCGTGCAGATTCATGATCCCATGAACCTGTGGCAGTGAATTTGGAATATTCACCACATTCATTCTTGTTTCAATGGATTCCACATCATTGACAGGAATACCAAACTTCACTCCATTTAACAAAAATGTAAGTAACTGCATTATAATCTCTGTCTCCTTTCTTATGATTCGATCTCGGGACATTTCGCAGTATCCATAAGACCTGCAAAAAGGGGACTGGCACAAAAGTACCGCCCCACTATTCTGTTCTCACCCTGTTCTATTCATCTTCGCTGTCTTCATCATCAACGATTGCTGCTGCCGCACCTGCCACAGATGAAACAACCGCTATCACAACAACGATGACAACCAAAAGTAATAAAATTCCCATGAAAACTAAAAAACCGCCTTCTGTCATGTCTTCCTCCGTTCTGAAAGGATTGTGCAGATTCACTTCTCAACCATTTCTTTTTTTCCAAAATCTGTGCCTATTATAGCACATTAGCAACTGGAAAAAAAGAGCCTATGTTTGATTATTTCAGATGATTTTTCTGATGTTTTTTAATATTGTAATCTTTTTCTGCTACATCAAAGGAGAACCGCCGTGATATGGGGAATCACGACGGTTCTCAGGGAAGGTTTTTTCATTTGTAGCTATATTCTAATTTATCCTTTTACACTGCCGAGGGCAACACCCTGTACGATGTGTCTGGATAAGATCAGATAAATGATAATAACTGGGAAGATAGAAAATGCGATCATCACATAAACCTGACCCATATCAAACTTCAGCCAGTCAGCTGCACGAAGCTGTGCGATTAAGATTGGCAGTGTCTTTTTCTTGTCATTGTGTAAGATCAAAGCCGGTACAAAATAATTATTCCAGCTGCTTACAAATGTAAAGATTGCCTGTACTGCAATGGCAGGTTTCATCAATGGAAGTACAATCTGGTTAAATGTATGGAACTCACCGGAGCCGTCAATTCTGGCAGCCTCGATCAGAGATACCGGCAATGTACTTTCCATATACTGCTTCATGTAAAAGAATGTTACCGGAGCAGCGATCGTTGGCACGATCAATGGAATGAATGTATCTTCCATATGTAATGTACCGACTAATTTTCAAATCCAAGTGCAGTTACCTGTGTAGGGATCATCATAACTGCTAAGATAAATGCATAGATGTATTTTTTCAGTTTAAAATCATATGCATGAATGGCGTAAGCCGTCATGGTTGAAAAATAGGTGCATAACGCTGCTGACAGTACAGATACGATCAGACTGTTTATCATACCCTGCCATACCGGAAGTGTTCCGTGTACCAGATTGTTCCAGTTTTCCAGCAGATGTGTGCTTGGCAGTGGTGTAAATCCGGCCTGCAGTTCACCGTTCGATCTGGTCGCGTTAATGAACAGCACATAGAACCAGAACAGGCAAGCAAATGTAACAAGAATCAGGACTATATAAGCGATAAATCTTCTTGCATGGATTCCAAGTCCTTTTTTCAGATTTTTATTTTCGTTCATAATAACACCTCACCTTTCTATTCTACTCATGCTTTTCTCTTATCGTTTCCAGTTACCTTAAAGACAATAAGACTTAAAATTGCGGTGATGATGAACAGGATTACGGATACTGCACCAGCCATTCCGTAGTTCTTGCTGTACAGATGTTTATTTAAGAACATGATCAATGTCATGGTCGATCTCATTGGATCACCGGTACCATTGGTCAAAATCTGCGGTACATCGAATAACTGTAATCCACCGATCAGTGATGTGATCACAACATATACTAAAATCGGCCGGAGCAGCGGTAATGTAATTTTGTAGAATACCTGTGTGGAAGTTGCTCCATCCACTTCTGCCGCTTCAAATAGGGAAGTATCGATACCCATCATGCCTGCCATTAAAAGAATGGTCGTATTACCAAACCACATCAGACAGTTCATAAGGGCGATCAGTCCTCTCGCACTTCCTGTGTTTGCCAGAAACTTATATGGCTCTGAAATGATTCCGATCTGCATTAAAATCGAGTTGATCGGTCCACCATCTGAGAACAGTGTAAAGAACAACATGGAAAATGCGGATGCCATGATCAGGTTTGGCAGATAGATCACGGTCTTGAAAAATCTGCTTCCTTTTAATTTCAAACGCACATCAGAAAACCATGCACCTAACAGTAATGACAAAATAATCTGTGGCACAAAACACATGATCCATAAAATCATGGTATTCTTTGCGTAAATCCAGATATCGCCCTGTGTAAACAGCGTTTTGTAGTTCTCCAGTCCCACAAAGTTAGGTCCGATCTGTGTCAGACCCGATAAATAATTTTCAAAAAAGCTGTTATAAATGGTATTAAACAGTGGTATAAGCTGGAATACAACATACACCAGAATAAAAGGAATCAGAAAAATGTAACCCCATTTGTTATATCTGACTGCTTTACTGCTTTTCTTCTTCATAACGCCTCTTGCCCCCTTCTTTTTATTTTTCACAGAGTTCACAGCATCCCTTCACGGACATCTTTTTGTGCAAATCTGCTGTCAGCTCTGCGCTTTACGCCGCTGACTGCTTTCTCTCCGTCCGGAGATAGATATAAAGATAGCCGCACCCGCCGGTCTGGCAGGCGCGGCTTATTATTTTAGTATGTTAAGTCCGGATATTTCTCAACAACTGCTTTGTAGAATAAGTCAAGTGCATCATCAAGTGAAGCATTGCCTTCAAAGTAGTTCTTCATAGCGTTCTGGAACTCTTCGTTACATCCCTGATCGTATGCAGAAAGGTTGCTTAAATCAAGTTTTTCTACACTTGCACAGTACATAGACAATGGGTTCTGTCCGCCTAATACTTTACTCTGGTAGCTTGTATCTGCTGCCATTGCTTCCATAGCTGGTTTATTGTTAACGAAGTCATCATCTTTTACTACGATATCTTTCATGATCGTCTCGTCTGTTGTCATCTTTAAGATGATATCTTTTACAAGACCTGCGTTATCTGTACCTGTTGCTCCACAGATCCATGTACCGCCCCAATAGAATCCCTGAGGTCCTGGTGTAGCGCCCCATCCACCGTTGTAACCGATAGATCCTTCGGTGTCGGCTGCCATAGAGAAGTTCACGAACCATGCCGGTCCAAAGTAGCAGAATACTTTTCCTTCCGGATAGAAACCTTTCTTCCAGTCATCGCCCCAGAGTTCATATGTCTCTGTCTCGCCTGCATCATAAAGCTCTTTTGAATCAGATACCCATTTCATAATGTTATCACCAATATTGATCTTGCCATCTTCTACCCATTTAGAAGTAACGTTGTTAGAGTATACACGGTAAGTATCATTGACAGAAGATGTCATCTTGTATCCGGCAGCTTTCATTGTCTCTGCTGTATCATTGAAAGTATCCCAGTCTGAAACATATTTCTGAACTTCGTCAGGATCGTCTGTTCCAAGAACTTCTTTTGCTGCATCACGGTTATAGAATAATACGCCCGGGCAGCCCTGCCATGAAACACCTTTTAATACACCGTTAGAATCTGTAACGATATCTTTTGTATACTGATACTGGTTTGCAAGGTCTGCATCTGTAATTCCAAGATCTGCGATCGGCATTGTATAATCTGTATCGACATATTTCAGTGCGTAGTCAGCTTCTACTAAGAATAAGTCAATCTTGTCATCGGCTGCTGCTGATTCCTGTTTTAATAATGTTGCATCCAGATTGTTCTGATATGCGTTGTCATCACTTGGTGTGATGTTCCATTTTACGGTAACATCCCCAATCTTACCAGTTGTGGCATCCACTTCCTCATATCCAGGATAGTGATCTGTCAGACGGCTCTTAAACTCTTCATTCCAGCAATAAATGTTGAAAACTTTTCCCTCATCACCTGTTGTATCTGTCTCCGCTGCATCAGATCCAGATTCTGTTGCCGTTGCTGCTACACCTGAGTTGCTGTTGTCTGCGGATGTTGTGTCTGATGACCCACCACATCCTGCTACCATAGTTGCTACCATGGATGCACATAATAATGCGCTAATGATTTTCTTTTTCATAGAAAACCCTCCTCCTTAATTTTTTGGCTTCCGCCTTGTTTGCATTGTTATTTTTGTTCCGGAATCTTTCCTACCGATTGTCCCGGTATGAGGATTCCTTCTATAACGACTCTCTCTATGAGAGTTGTTTTTGGTTTTTCAATGGAACCGATCAGCCGTTTTGCAGCCTCTCTGCCAATCTCTTCTGTGTCCTGCTTAATTGTGGTAAGCTTCGGATGCAAAAGCTGTGACATCCTCGTTCCGTCGTATCCTGCTACTGAAATGTCTTTTGGTATCCGAAGTCCCATCTCTATAATGACATTTCTACCTCCGATCAGTGCGGTGTCATCAGGATAAATGATACAGGTTGGCGGATTTTCCAGATTCAGAAGTTCCTTCGTCTGTTTTGCCGCTTCCCTTGTCTCCAGGTAATCTGCTGTGCGGATGTACTCATCCGGGACTTCCAGCTTCAGTTCATCCATTGTCCGGTAAAAACTTGTCAACCGGTCTTTGGTAACTGCCGAACCATTCTGCTGTCCGTGGATGTAAGCGATCCTCCTGTGTCCCTGAGAATAAATATATCTGACCAGATCTTCCATGCCCTGAATGTTGTTCGAGCTGACCGCCGTGCAGTTGTGATGCAGGTAGTCGATGGTGACAACCGGTACTTCGCTATTCATCAGTTCCATGACACCAGGGTCGTTAAAATCCGCACACACAATTGCAACTCCTTCAAAATTCCGGTATTTGCAATGTTCCAGATAAGACATCTTCCGGTTTTCAAAACAGGTATTGATAAATGTAATGTCATAACCCTGCTTCTCCGCCTGAACTTTCAGACCATTTAATACTCCTGAAAAATATTCATGCTGTAAACCACTTCCTGCTTCCTCTTCAAATAGAACTCCGAGGTTGTATGAATGGTTGGTCTTAAGTGATCTTGCTGCTGCATTCGGGAAATATCCTAATTGCTCTGCTACCGTCCGGATACGACTCTTTGTCTCTTCACTGATATCTTTTTGATCATTTAATGCCTTACTGACAGTGGCAGTTGATACTCCACACTTTTCGGCAATTGTTTTTAAAGATACCATTGAATCCTCCAGGTACTTCTTCCAGACTTTATTATGTATGACCTGTTGTCTTGCTGCTTAAGTCTTTCGAAGTTTTTACTTAATCGTTTTCGCATCTTTAATATAGCTCTTATGCAAACGGATTGCAATACTTTTTTGACATTTCGGCTAATTTTACATTTTTTTCTCTAATTTTTTGTGCATTTTTTATGATTCTTCTCGTTATTCAACAGTTTATGCAGCAAAAGCTTATACGTTTTCGTATTTTAAACTTAATCATCCAGCTTAACCCTCTTTTGTTGCTTTCTTCCATATTAGGTTGTAATTTTTGTTGAAAGTGCTGTTTTTGCTTATTTCAAAGGATTTTTTGTTGATTTTTATAATTCTGCAAGATATAATTTTATATAAGGAATATTTACTTAATCGTTTTCGTTAAGTAATATGCAAAACAAGGAGGCTAAATCCTCTCCTCGTTCAGAGGAACAAATTTTACTTTGTAAAATGGGATTTTTTCTTCGAAAAAACAAGGAGGATTTATATGAAATTCGGATATTTCGATGATAATGCAAAAGAGTATGTCATCACTTCCCCAAAAACACCACTGCCTTGGATTAATTACCTAGGCTGTGAAGATTTCTTTTCATTAGTTTCAAACACATGCGGCGGCTACAGCTTTTATAAAGATGCAAAGCTGTTACGTCTTACCAGATACCGTTACAACAATGTTCCCGGAGACAGCAACGGACATTACTACTATATTAAAGAAGGAAATACCATCTGGAATCCGGGCTGGATGCCAACCAAGACTGATCTGGATTCCTATGAATGTCATCACGGTATCGGTTATTCCATTTTTAAAGGAAGCAAAAATGATCTTGCCGCAGAGCTGACAGACTTCGTTCCGATTGGAAGCACCTGCGAGATCAATAAGCTGACCATGACCAACCACAGTAAAGAAGAAAAACATTTTTCCATTTTTTCCTATGTAGAGTTCTGTCTCTGGAATGCAATGGACGATATGACAAACTTCCAGCGTAACTACTCCATCGGCGAGGTTGAAATCCATGGTTCCGCCATCTATCATAAAACCGAGTACCGGGAAAGAAGAAACCATTACGCTGTTTACTCCGTCAATGCTCCGATTGCCGGATTTGATACAAGTCGTGATGCATTTCTTGGTGCGTACGGTGAAAATTCGGCTCCTGAAGTTGTCGTATCCGGCTCCTGCAAAAATTCTGTTGCAAGCGGCTGGGCTCCGGTCGGCAGCCATCAGTTAGATGTAACCCTTGCTCCGGGCGAATCCAGAACTTATGTATTTGTTCTCGGTTATGTGGAGAATCCGGCAGCAGAAAAATGGGTTGGCAGACCGGAAGATGGTATCATCAACCGCACTCCTGCTGAAAAATTATTAGAAAAATTCAACTCAACAGAAAAAGCAGACCATGCACTTGCCGATCTGAAAGCTTACTGGGAAAAACTACTCAGCCATTTTACTGTTTCTTCCAAAGAGGAAAAGCTTGACCGCATGGTAAACATCTGGCACCAGTATCAATGTATGGTAACCTTTAATATGAGCCGTTCCGCTTCCTATTACGAATCCGGCATCGGACGTGGAATGGGATTCCGTGATTCCTGTCAGGATCTTTTGGGCTTTGTTCATCTGATTCCAGACCGCGCACGTCAGAGAATTTTAGATATCGCTTCCACACAGTTTGAAGACGGCAGTGCTTATCATCAGTACCAGCCACTCACCAAAAAAGGGAACTCTGATATCGGAAGCGGTTTTAACGATGACCCACTGTGGCTCATTGCCGGAACTGCAGCTTACATCAAAGAAACCGGAGACTACTCCATTCTGGATGAGCGCACACCATACGACAACGATGATTCCAAGGCAACGGATCTTATGGAACACTTGAGAAGATCCTTCCACTATACCATGGATCACCGTGGTCCACACAAACTTCCTCTGATTGGACGTGCTGACTGGAACGACTGCCTGAACTTAAACTGCTTCTCAACAGAGCCAGGCGAATCTTTCCAGACCTTTGGTCCATCGGAAGGGCCTAATGCAGAATCTGTTTTTATTGCCGGAATGTTTGTCCGCTATGGAAAAGATTACGTGGAAATCTGCAGACACCGTGGCATGGCTGAGGAGGCTGCGCTTGCAGAAGAAGCCATTGCAGATATGGAGAAAACAGTTTTGGATGCCGGCTGGGACGGAGAGTGGTTCCTGCGTGCATACGATCATTATAAAAACAAAATCGGATCCAAAGAATGCGAAGATGGCAAGATTTACATTGAGCCACAGGGCTTCTGTGTCATGGCAGAGATTGGCTTAAAAGAAGGCAACTGCTTAAAAGCAATGGAATCTGTTGAAAAATATCTGGATACCAAATACGGTATTGTATTATTGCAGCCACCTTATCACAGATATCATGTTGAGCTCGGTGAAATCTCTTCTTATCCACCAGGATACAAAGAGAATGCCGGTATTTTCTGTCACAACAACCCATGGATCTCCATTGCAGAAACTGTTGTTGGCCGTGGAAACCGTGCATGGCAGGTCTACACAAGAACCTGTCCGGCATATATCGAAGATATCAGTGAAATTCATCGCACAGAGCCATATGTATACTCCCAGATGATTGCCGGTAAAGACGCTCCAAACTTCGGAGAGGCAAAAAATAGCTGGCTGACCGGTACTGCTGCATGGACATTCTTAAATGCTTCCCAGTATATCCTCGGTATCCGCCCTGATTATGATGGTTTGATCGTAGATCCCTGTATTCCTTCCTTTATGGACGGCTTCACCGCAAAACGTGATTTCCGTGGCACGACTTACCACATTGAGGTTGAAAACCCGGATCATGTAGAAAAAGGTGTTGCTTCCGTTACCGTGGATGGCAATGCAATTGAGGGAAATCTTATCCCTGTGGACGCTGGCAAAAAAGAGGTTCACGTTAAGATTATTATGGGATAACTAGAACAAGTCAATATTATTGGCTATTATAACGAAAAATCGTACAGACGAAATATGATATTCCTGTTCGCAAAGCTCACAAAGGAAATCATATTTGTCAGTACGATTTTTCGTTTATTTACACTATGAATGACTTGTGCATAGACACTGAGATATGCCCTGCTTATGTTCTAAATATAGCCGCAAAATCTGCCAAATTACGTTGTTGGCTCCGGTTTTCAATATCTTTGCAAAACAAATTCAGTTCTAACATACCTTATTCCTGCTTGTAACAT
>ERZ1673696.2229-NODE-2229-length-14085-cov-20.904277_pt1 | contig 14085 bp, 13 predicted proteins | sample MGYA00580226_ERZ1673696 | MGnify/ENA primary metagenome ERZ1673696 (study PRJEB41218, sample SAMN15661743) | gut metagenome | host: Homo sapiens | place: Canada: London | collected 2015-08-20/2019-03-30 | study: EMG produced TPA metagenomics assembly of... | reverse complement strand
CCTCCGCCAAGGTCTATGACTTCATCTGGGACACCTACTGCGACTGGTATATCGAGCTCACCAAGGCCAGACTCTACGGCGAGAATGAAAAGAGCAAGCTCGCCGCGCAGAAGGTCCTGGTCTATGTGCTCGACCAGTTCCTGCGGCTGCTGCATCCGTTCATGCCGTTCATCACGGAAGAGATCTGGCAGGCCATCCCGCACGAGGGCAAATTCCTCATGCTGGCTGACTGGCCGAAGTACGACGAGAGCCTGAACTTCGGTGTCGAGGCCGCGCACATGGAATCCGTCATGAACGCCATCCGCTCCATCCGCAACCGCCGCGCCGAGATGAACGTTCCGCCGTCGAAGAAGAGCACGCTCTACGTCGTGTCCGACAAGGGCGAGATCTTCCGGCAGGGCGAGGGCTTCATCTGCCGTCTGGCGTATGCTGACAAGGTCATCATCTGCGAGACTGACCCGGAGGGCCACGAGAACATGGTCTGCGTCGTAACGAATGACGCCAAGCTCTATATCCCGCTGGAGGAGCTGATCGACTTTGAGAAGGAGCTGGCCCGCCTCGAAAAGGAAAAGGCCAACTGCCTCAAGCAGATCGCCATGTTCGAGGGCAAGCTCTCGAACGAGGCCTTCGTCTCCCGCGCGCCGGAAAAGGTCGTGGCCGAGCAGCGCGAGAAGCTCGAAAAGAACAGAGCCCTGCTCGCACAGCTGGAAGAAAGTGAAAAGCGGCTCCGCCGGTAACGGTTTCGACCGGAATTTCACCGATTGATTTCTATAATGGACACACAGGAATGCTCCTGTGTGTCCATTTTTTATCTGGAGGCGAACAAATGAATCTCACAAGCTTTTTGCAGGACAAGCAGCTGACCATCGCGCTGCGCGGCGAGATCGACCACCACAGCGCGAAGGATATCATGCGTGTTGTCGGCAACAAAATCGAGCTCTATCTGCCGCGCGTCTGCGTGCTGGATTTCCGGGAGGTCACGTTTATGGACTCAAGCGGCATCGCCATCGTGATCGCCTGCGTCCGCCATATGCGGCAGCTGCGCGGCGAGGTGATCCTCAGAAGTGTGCCGCCGCAGCCGATGAAGGTGCTCCGGGCCTCCGGGATCGAGCGCATCGCAACCTTGGAAGATGAAAGGAGTCTGGTCCATGAAAGCTGAAAATGAAATGACGCTGACCTTCCCCAGCCGGTCCGCCAACGAGGCCTTTGCCCGCGCGGCCGTCGCCTGCTTTGCCGCGCAGCTCGACCCGAATCTCGAGGAGCTGAACGATATCAAGACCGCCGTCTCCGAGGCGGTCACCAACTGCATCGTCCACGCCTACCGCGATACGATCGGCCTCGTGACCATCCGCTGCCGCATCCTGCCGGACAGCGTCCTCGACGTTGTCGTGCGCGACAAGGGCTGCGGGATGGAGGACATCGAAAAGGCCCGCACGCCCATGTTCACGACCGGCGGCCCCGAGCGCAGCGGCATGGGCTTTACGATCATGGAGAGCTTCATGACCTCGCTGCAGGTCACGTCGAAGCCGGGGCGGGGGACGACGGTACATATGAAGCGGAAGATCGTGCAGCGGGGGAAGAACGCTTGAGCGAGACGATCACGCTCATCACGCAGGCTCAGCAGGGCGACCGGACGGCCACGGAGCGGCTCGTGACGGAGAATACCGGCCTGATCTGGTCGATCGCGCGGCGGTATTTCGGCCGCGGCGTGGAGCCGGACGATCTGTTCCAGCTGGGCTGCGTCGGCTTTCTCAAGGCCGTCGAGGGCTTTGACACGGCCTACGGCACGCAGTTTTCCACCTACGCCGTGCCGAAGATCGCAGGGGAGATCCGCCGCTTCCTGCGCGACGACGGCGCCGTCAAGGTCAGCCGCAGCATCAAGGAGCGCGCGGCTGCCATCAAAAAAACGCGCGAGCGCCTGACCGGCGACTTCGGCCGCGAGCCGACGGTATCCGAGCTGTCGGAGGCCATGGGGCTATCGCCTGAGGAGATCGCCAGCGCCGAGACGGCCACCAGCGCCGCCGAATCGATCCAGCGGCAGACTGGCGAAGAGGGTTTTTCCCTTGAAGACGTCCTCTGCACGGACGGCATGGAGGAAAAGCTGCTGGAAAAGCTCGCCCTGCGGGAGGCGCTGCGGCATCTGGGCGAGAAGGAGCGGCTCGTTATCCAGCTGCGCTATTACCACAGCCTGACGCAGCAGCGCGTGGCAGAGCTCATCGGCGTCTCGCAGGTCCAGGTCAGCCGGATCGAAAAGAAAGCGCTCGAACGGCTTCGAACATTTTTTTGATATCGACAAATCCGGTCAGATGCGGTAGAATATCCATAGTTTATTGAAGCGTCAGCTGACGCAAAGGTGAAGCTATGGAACAGACATTTGAATCCCGATTTCTGGCCGCCCGCCGCGCGGTCATCGCCGCGCGCTTTCAGAATCTCAACGCCATGCAGCTCGAGGGCGTCCTGACCACACAGGGCCCGCTGCTGCTGCTGGCCGGCGCGGGCAGCGGCAAAACGACGGTCCTCATCAACCGCATTGCGAACCTCATCGCCTTCGGTGAAGGCTCCGACTCGCAGGAGGTCCCGGACTACGTGACCGAAGAGGACCTTACATATCTCGAAACGTACCTCAAAACGCAGGATCCCGCCATGCAGCTGCAGGCCGAGCGCCTGTGCGCGCTCCGGCCCGCCGCGCCGTGGTCCATCCTCGCCATCACGTTCACCAACAAGGCCGCCAACGAGCTCAAAAGCCGGCTGCAGGCGCTGCTCGGCGATTACGCCATGGACGTCTGGGCCATGACGTTCCACGCGGCCTGCTGCCGCATCCTGCGGCGGGAGATCGACCGGCTGGACGGCTATACCGGCCGCTTCACGATCTACGACTCGAGCGATTCCGAGCGCGTGATGAAGGATATCCTCCGCGATTTTGACCTGGACGAAAAGGCACTGCCGCCGCGGCTGGCCCTGTCCGTCATCAGCAAGGCCAAGGACCGGCGGCAGGACCCGGCGGCGTTTTCCAAACACGCCGGAAAGTCCGGCGATTTCCGCATGGACCGCATCGCGCAGCTCTACGAGGAATACGACAAGCGTCTGCACGAGGCGAACGCGCTCGACTTTGACGACATCATCCTCAAGACCGTCGAGCTGCTCGAGACCTTCGAGGACGTGCGGACCTATTACCAGCAGAAGTTCCACTACGTCATGATCGACGAGTATCAGGACACGAACCAGCTGCAGTACCAGCTGACGTCGCTGCTCGCGGGCGGATACGAAAATATCTGCGTCGTCGGCGACGACGATCAGTCGATCTACAAATTCCGCGGTGCGACGATCGAGAACATCCTCTCGTTTGAAAAGCAGTTCAAGGGCACGCGCGTGATCCGGCTCGAGCAGAACTACCGCTCGACGCAGGCGATTTTGAACGCGGCGAACGCCGTCATCGCGCACAACCGCGGCCGCAAGGGCAAAAAGCTCTGGACCGAAAACGCTGCCGGCGACCAGATCACCGTCTATGAGGCCTCCAGCGAAACGGACGAGGCTAATTTTGTGACCAACCGCATCATCTCCATGTCAAAGGGGAAGAATTTCAAGGACTTCGCCGTGCTCTACCGCACGAACGCGCAGTCCAACGCGGTCGAAAACTCGTTCAAGCGCAGCGGCATCCCGTACCGCATCATCGGCGGCACGCGCTTCTTTGACCGCGCGGAGGTCAAGGACATGCTGGCCTACCTCTGCGTCATCAATAACCGCGCCGACGAGCTGCGGCTGCAGCGCATCATCAATAACCCGCCGCGCGGCATCGGCGGCAAGACGCTCGAAATGGCCGAGCGGCAGGCGGCCGCGGCCGGCGTCCCGCTGTACACGGTCGTCTCCGACCCCTACAGCTACCCGAGCCTGGAAAAGGCGGCTGCGAAGCTCATGGCCTTCACGGTCATCATCGAGGAATGCGCGGAGCTGCTGCAGAAGCTGCCGCTGCCGGATTTCTATGAGGAGGTCATGACGCGCACCGGCTATCTGCAGATGCTCGAGGAGAAGGGCGACGTGGAATCCCGCACCCGCGCGGAGAACGTCCGCGAGCTCAAATCCAGCATCCTCAGCTACATGGAAAACACCGAGACGCCCACGCTGGCGGGCTTCCTGGAGGAGATCGCCCTCTATACGGACATTGAGCAGTACGACCCGGATGCCGATGCCGTCGTCATGATGACGATGCACGCGGCCAAGGGTCTGGAGTTCCCGAACGTGTTCCTTGTCGGTCTGGAGGAGGGACTGTTTCCCTCGAACCGCTGCATGAGCGAGCCGGAGGAGCTGGAAGAGGAGCGGCGGCTGTGCTACGTCGCCATCACCCGGGCCAAGCAGCATCTGGTCATCACCTACGCGCGCCAGCGCATGCTCTACGGCCACACGACGACAAATCTGCCGTCCCGCTTCGTCGACGAGCTCCCGGCCGAGTCGGTCAAGCGCATCGGCGCGCCGAAGCCGAGCTACCAGCAGACTGAGCCGAGGCAGTACGGCTCCTTCGGCCGCGTCAGCATCTACGGCGACAGCTATAACGACTTTTCCCAGATCCCCACGCGGCCGAAGCCGCAGAAGGACTATTCCGTCCACACCGCACCGAAGCCTGCGCCAAAGGTCAGCTTTGCCGCAGGCGAGATGGTCCAGCACAAGGCCTTTGGCCGCGGCATGATCCTGACGGTCCTGCCGATGGGCAACGACGCGCTGCTGGAAATCGCCTTTGACGGCGTCGGCACCAAGCGCCTCATGGCCAACACGGCGGCGCAGCACATGAAAAAGCTGTAATATCCCCGGTGCTCCGGCATAGCCTATGCTGGGGGTGTATGGAGATGAGCCGGAGGAAGCGAAGACGCAGAAGGATCCTTCTGATCGCGCTGCTGCTTGTCATTACGGGGCTGATCCTGCTCACGCAGCTGCATCTGTCACCGTATATCCGCGAGCTTGCACGCAATCAGGCGGTCAACGCCGCATCGAACGCCATCACAGGATCCGTCAGCGAAATGCTCCGCACGGGCAACACGGATTTTTCCCGCGTGATCGTGCTGGAAAAGGATGTACAGGGCAACATTACCGCGCTCCGCACGGACATGGGCCAGGTCGAGCGGATGAAGATCGAGGTGCTCGGCGCGCTCGACGGGCTCATCGACCAGATCAATACGCAGCAGATGGGTATTCCGCTCGGAAATCTCCTGCTGCCGGATCTTCTGGCCGGGACAGGGCCGGTCCTGCCCGTCAAGGCCGTCAGCCTCACCGTGTCGAATGCTGACTTTTTCTCGGATTTTTCAGAGGCCGGCATCAACCAGACCCTGCAGACGCTCAAGGTCAAATTCACCATCAGCCTGACCATTCTCACGACGGTCGGCTACGAGTCGGTCGACGTGGACAGCGACGTGATGGTGGCGCAGACCGTGATCGTCGGCCGGGTACCAGAAACTTATGTAAACTTAGGACATCTTACCGCAGCAGAAGGTTGGGATCAATATGGAACCGAAACAGCAGATCGAACAGCTGACCCGGGAGCTTGAGCACGCCGGATATCTCTATTACGTACTCGACGCCCCGGAGATGAGCGACTATGACTATGACCACAAGCTCCGCCAACTCGAGGAGCTGGAAGCACAGTACCCGCAGTATGCCTCGCCGCTCAGCCCGACACGCCGTGTCGGCGGGCAGGCGCTGAGCGAATTCGTCAAGGTACGCCACGCCGTCCCGCTGGAGAGCCTGCAGGACGTGTTTTCCTTTGACGAGCTGAGGGACTTCGATGCGCATGTGCGCGAGGAGGAGCCGGACGCGGAATACTCCGTCGAGCCGAAGGTCGACGGGCTGTCCGTGGCGCTGGAATACGTGGACGGCCGCTTTGTCCGCGGCGCGACCCGCGGCGACGGCCTCATCGGTGAGGACGTGACGGAGAATCTGAAGACCGTCCGCTCCATCCCCATGACGCTGACCGGCGCGCCCGCGCGTCTCATCGTGCGCGGCGAGGTCTTCATGCCCCGCGCCAGCTTTGAAGCGCTCAACGCCGAGCAGGAGAAGCTCGGCAAGCCGCTGTTTGCCAACCCGCGCAACGCTGCGGCGGGCTCCTTGCGGCAGCTGGACCCGGGTGTGGCGGCAAAGCGAAAGCTCGACATTCTCGTCTTCAACCTGCAGCTGGCAGAGGGCGTCACGTTCCGGACGCACAGCGAAACGCTCGACTATCTGCGGGCGCTCAAGTTCAAGGTCATACCTTACACGCTCTGCCGCGATATGGACAAAGCGGAGCAGCTGATCACCCAGCTCGGCGAGACCCGCTACGAGCTGCCGTATGATATCGACGGAGCTGTCATGAAGCTCAACAGTCTGGCCGGGCGCGAGCGGCTCGGCAGCACGGCGAAGTTCCCGCGCTGGGCGGCGGCCTTCAAATACCCGCCGGAGATCAAGGAGACTGTGCTGCAGGATATCGTCGTGCAGGTGGGGCGCACGGGCGTGCTGACCCCGCGGGCGATCGTGGCCCCGGTCCATCTCGCCGGGACGACCGTCACCGCCGCGACGCTCCACAACCAGGACTTTATCACCGACAAGGATATCCGCATCGGCGACACCGTCAGGATCCGCAAGGCAGGGGAGATCATCCCGGAGATCCTGGAGGTCGTTCCCGCAAAGCGCCCGGCAGACGCCGTGCCGTACCGCCTGCCGGACCGCTGCCCCGTCTGCGGCGCGCCGGTCGTGCGCGATGAGGACGGCGCTGCCCTGCGCTGCACGGGCGCGGAGTGCCCGGCACAGCTGTCCAGAAATCTGGCGCACTTCGTCTCGCGCGAGGCCATGAACATCGACGGCCTCGGCAGCGCGATCATCGACCTGCTGATCGAGGAAAAGATGGTCTCCAACCCCGCGGACCTCTACGCGCTGGACTATGCCGCCTTCGCAAAGCTCCCCGGGCAGGGGAAAAAGTCCGCCGCGAACCTCAAAGCCGCCATCGAGGCCAGCAAGCAGAACGATCTGGCCCGGCTGCTGTGCGCGCTTGGCATCCGGCAGGTCGGCAGCAAGGCGGCCAAGGTGCTCGCGTCGACGTTCGGGAGTCTCGATGCTCTGCAGCACGCATCGCTGGAGGATCTGACGGCCGTCCCCGATATCGGCGAAACGACGGCGCAGAACATCCTCGATTACTTTGCCAGCCCGCAGTCACAGGACCTGATCGATCGACTGCGCGTGGCAGGTGTAAACTTTATGTCAACCAACCAGGTGACGGATACGCGCTTTGCAGGCAAGACCTTTGTCCTGACCGGCGCGCTGAGCCTGTTTACGCGCGAGGAGGCGACGGAGAAGATCGAGTCGTTCGGCGGTAAGGCCGCCTCGTCCGTCTCGAAAAAGACGACGTACGTCGTCGCCGGGGAAAACGCAGGCAGCAAGCTCCGCAAGGCGCAGGAGCTAGGCGTCCCCGTGCTTTCCGAGCAGGAATTTCTGGAGCTGCTGCAATGAGGATCACGCTGGTCAGCAGCTGCGGGCTCGTGCTGGAAGCGGAGGGGCGGACGCTTCTGGTCGACGCGCTCAACAAGCAGTTCCGCTGCTATTACGGCCTGCCGCCCGAGACCTTTGCGCAGATGCTGGCAGGGGAGCCGCCCTATGACGCGCTCTGCGGTATCCTGTGCACGCACGCGCACCCCGATCATTACAATGCGCTCCGCACCCGGCAGCTGCAGGCAGCCAGCGGCGCGCCCGTCTTCGTCCCGCAGCCGCAGACGCCGCCCCAGCTGGCGCTGCAGTTCGGCCCGTTCTGCGTTGAATACCACCAGTTTGCGCATACGCCCGTGCCGGGCTGGGATGCGATCACGCACGGTGTGTATTTCATCTCGGCCGCGGGTGTCAGCGTCTATGTGACTGCGGACGCGCGCATCGACGCGGTACAGCACCGCGCGATCCTTCGCGGCCGCCGCGCCGACGCGGCGTTCTGGAACGGCCAGATCCTGTCCTATCCCGAAACGCGCGCGCTGCTGCCCGAGGCAGCAAAAAAGAATTATGTCTACCACATCCCGGCCGACGAGAAGGACGCCTGCGGCGTCCGCCGCAAATGCGAACGCAACATGGCCCGCTTCGGCGCAGAACTTCCCAATGTTTCGCTGCTGGAGGCTTACCCGTCACAGATCCTGCTATAACAAACGACCAGCCCGGAGCCGGGTTGGTCGTTTTTTATGTTAACTTATCATGCGTCCTCCGCAGGCGCGTGCTTTTCCTTCTCCACCCAGGTCATGCCGAGCAGGATGAGCAGGATCCCGGCGGCACGCAGCAGGCTGAACGTGCCGTAGAACACATAGTCCAGCGTCAGCGACATTCCGAGATTGCCGACCAGCATCAGAACGGAGGAGACCAGCGTGTTGGAATGCAGCGTCCCGATGATCTGCAGCAGCTGTGCGAGCAGTCCGCAGACGCTCCCGAGGTAGACCCACCAGGGGACGGCTGTGATGTAGCCCCACGTGAGCTCCTTCCCGTTTTTGAGCACGAAGACGAGCAGCAGCGAAAGAACCGTTGCTTCCACATAGTTGATCAGCGCGCCGTTGGCCGTGCCGAACAGCTTTCCGGCCCGGACGTTCGTCATGCGGTTGATGGAGTTGAAAAACCCGTTCAGCAGGGCAGTCAGATAATAGATCATGCAGCCGCCTCCTCAGTTCAGAACTACAAGGATCACGCCCAGCAGCACGAGCGCATAGCCCGGCAGCTGCCGCCTGCGGATCCGCGTGACCGGCATGCCGAACAGACCGAACCGGTCGATCAGCGCCGAGGAGACGAGCTGCCCCGCCGTAGAGAGCGCCATAAACGCGCTCGCGCCGACATGCAGCGTACACCAGCTGGAGGTCGCGACGATCCCGATGCCCATCGCGCCGACCAGATACACATACCACGGCGCGCCGGAAAACCGCAGCGGCTGCCGCTTGACCAGCAGGTAGCCGAGCAGCAGCACGAGCGCGATGCCGTGGACAAAGAAGCAGATGCCGAACAGACTGAAGTAGTTGCCCATCTGCGCGTTGAGCGAGACCATGACGCCCTGCAGAATGCCGGCCAGAAGCAAAAATCCAAGATATAGCAAAGCCTGTCCTCCGTTTCTCAGCGCGCAGCCGCGCCGGACTCGTCTGTCAAAAAGCGGTCGAGCTGCGCTTCGACCTCCGGGCGGCGCTTGAAGCGCGGATGCCCGGTCAGCTGGCCGCGGGCCATGACCATCTCGACGTGCCGCAGCGCGCGCAGATCCTCCAGCGGGTTTGCAGCGGTCACGATCAGGTCTGCGCACTTGCCCGGCGCAACGGTGCCGGTCTCGCTGCCGATGCCGGCGAGCTCCGCGGTCCGGCTCGTTGCGGTGTAGAGGGCGAAGGCGTTGGAGACGCCGGTATATTTGTGGAAATAAAACAGCTCGCGCCAGAAATCATACTGGGTGATCCACGGGCAGCCGACGTCGTTGCCGAGCACGACGGGAATGTCGTTGGCAAGCGCGGCCTTCGCGCAGTCGATGATGCCCTCAAAGACGATCGTGCCGTTGTACTGCTCGACCTCAGTCGCGTGGGTGATGGAACGGTCAAACAGCGCGTAGGGCAGGGCAGGCGAGATCGTTGTGCAGAGAAACGCGCCGGTATCTTTGAGCAGGCGCAGGATCTCCGCGTCCGGCTTTGCGCCGTGCTCGATCGAATCCACGCCGTTTTCCAGCGCCGCGCGCACGCCCTGCGGCGACTCGACGTGGGCCGCAACGCGGTATCCCGCGGCGTGTGCCCGGTCGCAGACGGCCTTGATCATCTCCGGCGGCATCTTCATTTCACCCGGGACGCCCTTTTCCTTCGCGTCCATCACGCCACCCGTGATCATCAGCTTGATGAGGTCGACGCCCTGCGCCTCTGCGGCATCCAGCTGCGCGAGCGCCTCAGGAATAGAGTGCGCGGCCACGGCGACCGACCCGGCCATATGTCCGCCCGGGACGGAGATCCCCTCGTTGGCGGCCAGGATCCGCGGCCCTACGCGGCGGCCCGCCGCGATCTCATCGCGCAGCCGCGTGTCAAAATCGGCAAGACCGCCGACCGTGCGGATGGTCGTGACGCCGCTCATCAGCTCCGTCCGGGCAAAGCCGCAGACCATCTGATAGGCGATCTTCCGCGTCAGCGCCGTGGAGAGGATCGTGCGGACCAGCTTTTCGTTGTCCCGCTGCTTTTTCTGCGGCTTGCCGCTGCCTGCAAGATGGACATGCATGTTGATCAGGCCCGGCATCAGATACCGGCCCTGCAGGTCGACGACGGTATAGCCGTCAAGCGGCGTCCCCTCCGGGACGATGGCGCTGATGCGCTCTCCGTCCGTCAGGACGCAGAGTCCTTCCTGCACCTGCATATCCTTCGTGCCGTCCAGGAGCTTTCCGTGCGTGAATGCGTATTTCATAGAATATCCCTCACTTTTCTGCTGTACAGTATAGCTTGTTGCGCGGGACCTGTAAAGCCGCAGCGTGCGGAAAGTGTGCAAAAAACAGCGGCCCGGAAGAAAACCGGCGCCGTCGACCCGGAAAAGCAGATTGACAGGCGGCCGCGGCGGGACTATGATAGAACCAGACCGGGTGGCTTCAGCGGCCGCGCGGATCATATTACGATCAAAAGGAGAACTTTTTGAAGCTGATCACCTGTACATCGGAGCGTGTGGGCTGACCGGGAGGTCCGGCAAATCTCACACGCCGCGCCTCCCGAAGCTTTACGATTCGATCTTCAGGAGGATCTACCATGAATCGGGAAAATAAACGCAAAACGTTCGAAAAAGGCTATTATAAGACCCATGCCTGCAATGACAGCTTTACCTGCAAGGTCTGCGGGCGGCTCTGCACCCCGCAGAACGCAGGGAGTGACCACCGCAATCACTGCCCCAACTGCCTCTCCAGCCTACACGTCGACCTCGAGCCCGGCGACCGGGCATCTGACTGCGGCGGGATCATGGACCCGGTCGCGGTCTGGGTGCGCAAGGGCGGGGAATGGGCCATCATCCACCGCTGCCGCCGCTGCGGGGCGCTCAGCTCCAACCGCGTCGCGGCGGACGATAACCCCATGAAGCTCATGAGCATCGCCATGAAGCCGCTGTGCGAGCCGCCGTTCCCGCTGGAACGGCTGGAAGAGATGACGGCCCTCATGGGCGGCGACGGACGTCTGCGCTGAGCCGTTTTTGAACAGGACCAAGGCACAACAGCGCCCGCAGCGAAGATCCGCTGCGGGCGCTGCTTTTTCATGAGGACCGGCGGTTTTCTCAGCCAAATACGCCGACGTAGGTGAAATTCTGCGAAGCTTCCGGCGTGGGGATCCCGGTCTGCACGATGGTCATGTGTTCCGCGATCTTTTCCGTGACGTCCCAGTCGCCGCCCAGGAACACCACGCAGAGCTTGTCCGCGTCATAGAGCAGGAGGAAATGATGGGTGATGTCCGCTCCGCGGTCGGCGTCATACGTTTCGATCCAGCAGGCATACAGATCGTTCAGCATCCCTTCCTTGATGATCGCCGGGTCGTCTCCGGGCACCAGAAGATCGCAGCCCGCGACCTCGTTGGCGGACAGGCAGCTGAACGTGAAGCGCACCTGCGCTGTGCTGTCGGTGGAGTAAACGCAGTCCTTTGCCAGCTCCATCTGGGCATCGGAGATGCCGTCCAGCTGTGCCGGACTGCGCATGGCAATGACGTCATACAGATACGCGGTATTGTCCGGGATCAGCGCCGTTGGCGTCCAGCCAAACTGCACACCGCAGTAGGTGCCGGACGTGCGGCCTTCCGTGTCGACGCGGATGATCGCGTCTCTGGAAAAATCATAGGAAAACGGCTCCAGCGTGCCATCCGGACGAATGGATGCGCCCTCGGCATGATACGTGGTCTCCGCATTGGAGACGGACGCGTAATGCAGCACCGCCGCCGCACCGCACAGCACCGCGATGGCTGCGGCCGCGGCGATCATAATGCGGATAACGCGCTTGCGGCCGTGCTTTTTTGCATCCTGCTGCACAAGCTGCATCGTGCCGTTCAAAATCCCTGCCTGCCGATCTTCCGGCAGCGCTTCGACCGGCACATCCGGCAGCGCCGCTGCCTGCAGGATCCTGTCAATCCGATTCATATACAAACCCTCCCCGGCATAATTCGTTTCTGATGGCCTCCCGGCTGCGCACCAGCCGCATCCGGACCGCTGCAGGCGTCAGCCCGAGCGCCGCGGCGATCTCTACTGCCGGTTGACATAAATCATAAAACCGGCAGATGATCTCGCGGTCTGTCTCGGATAGCTGCGCGACGGCGGCACGGAGCTGCTGTGCCTGTTCTCGCTTCGTGGCTTCCTCAAGAAGAAAATCGTCCGTTCCGGCCAGATCCTCGTCCAGCGGTATCTCGCTGCGGCTTTTCCGCAGCCGGTCGACGGTCTTGTTCCGCGCGACGCTCCCGAGCCACGCGCGAAGATGCCCGGCCTTCACCGTCCGGCACGACTGCCAGAGCGCGAAAAAGACGCTCGAAGCCAGCTCGTCCTCATCCTCCGGCGAGAGAAGCCCGCGGCTGCGGTTGTGAATGACGGTGACGACATACGCGCTGTACTGCGTGATTGCCGCCGCGAGCGCCTGCTCGTCGCCGTGACGCAGGCGGGAAAGCAGGTTCTGTTCGTCCATGCAGTGTCCTCCAATCTGTTTTGGTCAGCTGACACCCATATAGTCGGCAGACAGGGGAGAAGTGTAACAAAAGACCCGGCGCATCCATGCGCCGGGCCTGCCATTCAGTTTTTGACGCCGTAAGTCTGCACTTCTGCGATAAGCCGGTCAAGAAGTTCAGGATCGACTGAATGATAAACCTGAAATCCACGGTTGTTCGGTCCGGCGACGACCACCTGTGAGCCGGAGAAGGTCAGACTACAGCATTCATCCTCAAACCGTCCCCATGCGAACATCAGATTGACAGAACGGCTGTCATAGTCTTTATCGCTGCTAACGGAAGTCAAGCCGCCCGGAAGAAGATTCCTGAGATCCTGCCGGTAGGAGGCAGAACTTAAAACGGATAAAACAGCTTCATATTCTGTGCTTCCGGCGGAACAGTATTGTAGGTTCCAGATGTCAAACGAAGGACTGCCGTTTTCAAACCTGGCAGCAGTGACAATGGCGGCCATGTTCAGATCCGGATATTCCGCCGGGATACCGGTCACTTCCGCAAAGGAATGCGGCCAGAGCAGCCACACGGCGAAGCATAGGACGATGATCGCGAGGAGCAGAAGGATGCATTTCTTCGTTCCGGTCCGCATGGCAGGGTCCTCCGTTCTTCAGGGTGTTTCCATCATAGCAGGATCCTGAAATTTTGTCCAGCGGCTCAGAAAAACAGCAGCTTTTCTTCCCGGAAGGAAACAGGAAGCGTCTGCCCGGCGGCATATGTACCGGCTGCATCGCATTCCGCGCGCAGGACCGGCGACCCCTCTGCCGCGCCCTCCGGCTGCAGCAGAAGGATCGCGTGCCCGGCATCCGGGATGATGCGCAGGATGCGGAAGGGCGTGCCGCTTCCGCCAAGCTCCAGCGCCGTCTGCGGCACAGCCAGTATTGCCGCGCCGTCCCTGCGGGCAGGGAGCTGCAGCGGCCAGCCGTCGACGCAGCCGTCTTTTGTCAGCAGGAAGAAGTTCTTGCAGCCGGTCAGCCGGGCCGCGCTGACGGACGCAGGGGCGTCCAGCAGCGCCTGCACCGGCTGCAGCGCGCCGGTCTGGCCGTTTTCCATGACGCACACGCGCGCGCAGTTGCGGCAGCACTCGCCAAGATCGTGGCTGACCCAGAGGATCGGCCCGTCAAACGCCCCCAGCAGCTCGCCGAGCTCGAGCTCCCACTTGAGGTAGCTGTCGAGCACGGCGATCTCCTGGTTCGTGACCTGCAGCCCTGCGGCGACGCGCGGCAGGATGAGATCTAAGATCGTCGCCTTCGCGTACATGACGCAGCCAGGAAGACCCATTACAGGCTGGCCGTCTTCGTAGTATCCCAGCAGGAACATGGCCCCGGGCAGGACCGGTGCGCCGTAGGTCACGATCCGCGCTCCGCTCCGGGCGATCGCGCCGGGGGTATTGTCGTCGGGATCGACGCTCATGCCGCCGGTGCAGAGGATC
>ERZ1673696.2212-NODE-2212-length-14188-cov-4.396519_pt1 | contig 14188 bp, 9 predicted proteins | sample MGYA00580226_ERZ1673696 | MGnify/ENA primary metagenome ERZ1673696 (study PRJEB41218, sample SAMN15661743) | gut metagenome | host: Homo sapiens | place: Canada: London | collected 2015-08-20/2019-03-30 | study: EMG produced TPA metagenomics assembly of... | reverse complement strand
TGATCAGATAAACTTCGGGGTGATTCGCAGCGATCGCGTTGGCAATCTCTTTCAGCAATACGGTTTTACCGGTTTTAGGCTGAGCGACGATCAGACCGCGCTGTCCTTTACCGATCGGAGCGAACATATCTACAACTCGGGTAGAAATGGTAGCTTTTCCATTACCGGTAATATTGAATTTCTCATTCGGAAACAGAGGAGTCAGGTGATCGAAAGGAATACGATCCCGGACTGCATCGGGAGTTTTCCCGTTTATTTTTTCCACCTTGATCAAAGGAAAATACTTCTCTCCTTCTTTCGGCGGCCGTACCGTTCCTTCTACGGTATCTCCGGTTTGCAAACCGAACAACTTGATCTGGCTTTGCGAAACATAGATATCATCGGGAGAGTTAAGGTAATTGTAATCCGAGGAACGCAAAAAGCCATATCCATCGGGCATAATTTCCAATACACCCGAATTCAGAATAATACCTTCGAATTCATAATATTTATCGCGCTTATCAAACCGCATCCGGTTCGGATTAGTATTTCCGTTTCCATTTCCAATCGCAGGTTCCTGACGGTTTTCCTCATACCGGTTTTCCTGTACTTCTACTAATTCCGGTTGTATCGTATCGTTTTCGCGTTCACCTTGGTAATCGTAATTTTCTTTATCGAATTCTTCTTCGATCACATCTCCGAAATCCAGATCTTTTTCTATGATATCCTCATGTACAAAACGATTAGCCCGCTCTTTTGGGGGATTATTCTGAGGCTTCCGGGCAAATTCTTTACGTCCTCCGCTCCATTTTTCTTCGCGGTTATTTTGATTCTGCCGGAAATCTTCGCGGCGGCGTTCTTCTTTTTTAGGTTCTTCCTGTTTTAGAGTTTCCTTTTTTACTTCTTCACGCAGCGGTTCCTCGTTCTTTATCTCTTCGCTTTTCACCTCTTCCTTCTTTACTTCTCCTTTTTTCTTCTCTTCGCGACGGGCGAATTTTTGTACCCCACCTTTAGAGTCACCTACTTTCTCTACTCCGGGACGAACTACCCGGATTCTCGGTTTTTTCTCTCTTTTTTCAACCGGAGCAGCGGCTTCGGGAGCAGCAGGCTCTACAACAGGTTCAGACTGAGCAGCCACTAAAGCCTGCTGATCCAATATTTTATAGATTAGTTCTTGTTTTTTATAAGACTCTACTCTTTTGATATTTAACGTTTTAGCAATCTGCCGCAAATCTGCCAGCAATTTGTCATTTAGTTCCAGAATGTCATACATAGAAATGATGCTATGGATTTTATTGATTTGTAAGTATAATCATCCGCACAGAGTCGGATGGAATTGAAATATATTGCAAAAATAGAAATAAAATCAATATCTCCCAAAAATTATTTCATAAACTTTAGCATGGAGTATAGCAATTGAATCACGATCTCTTATTCGTAATGAACAAAAATAGTTCTAAAATAACCATAAGCTTAGAAAAATCCGGGAGAAATCATTAAATTTGTGCGATAAATAAATTAAAAAATGGAAAGATTATTGATTTTTGGTTTGGGTGGACAAGAAATTCTTTTTATTGCGTTGATTGTGTTGTTACTTTTCGGAGGCCGGAAAATACCTGAATTGATGAAAGGTTTGGGGAAAGGAGTAAAAAGTTTCAAAGACGGCATGAATGGCGTTGAAAATGATTTGAATCCCGATAATAACGATAAAAAGTAATTCTCAACTTTTAAAAGCATGCAGGAAGCAAATGAGAAAGAGATGACTTTCTGGGATCATTTGGATGAACTCAGAAAGGTATTTTTTCGTATTGCCATAGCCGTTATCCTTTTGGCTTGTATAGCTTTTCTGAATAAAGAATTACTTTTCGATATCGTCCTGGCTCCACAGCAGTCGGATTTTATTCTCTATCGTTTTTTCAACCGACTGGCGGCCGATTTTTCCATGCCTTCCCTGCAAGTAGAAGACTTTCATGTAGAGCTGATCAATATCCAGTTGACCTCACAATTCATGATTCATATGAGCACTGCGTTTTATGCCGGTTTGTTGCTCGCTTCTCCTTACATCATTTATTTGTTGTTCGGTTTTATCAGTCCGGCCCTACATGAAGCCGAACGTAAAACCTGCCTGAAAATTATGATTCCGGGGTTTTTCCTATTTATTACCGGCATCTTGCTCAATTATTTCGTGATCTTTCCGCTTTCTTTCCGTTTTTTGGCAACCTATCAGGTCAGTGAACTTGTAGTCAATAAAATATCGATCTCTTCCTACATCAGCAGTTTTACCATGCTCTCGTTATTGCTGGGAGCAGCTTTTGAAATCCCTATTATCGCTTATTTTTTGTCTAAATTAGGACTGATCACCGCTCCCATGCTGAAACAATACCGGAAATATGCTTTAGTGGGTATCCTGGTCATAGCAGCGATCATCACCCCAACTTCGGATGTCTTCACTTTATTACTGGTCTCTATACCTCTCTATTTCCTATATGAACTCAGTATTCAAGTGGTAGGCAGAAGCCGGAAGAAAAAATAGAGAGCGGCAGACTCCTCCTGTAAATAAAAAGTCCTGAAGAATCTTCAATTCTCCAGGACTTTTAGTTAAAAGCCATTCAATAATATTCAACTTATTTCTTAGCTACTTTAATTCCATAAGAACAGAATAACAGGTAAGCAGTACAAATAGCAATAATAGTAACTGAACCACCTTGTCCGCCGACAGCATCGGCACAGATCCCCATCAATGGAGGAGCGATAGCACCACCGGCAACCCCCGTAATCATCAAACCGGAAATTTCGTTCGCTTTTTCGGGACGTGCCTGAATAGCCATAGAATAAACCACGGCGAAGATACTGGAAGCCGCGAAAGCGATAATACAAACCAAAGTAAGAATTGCAGCCTGGCCGGTAGCGAACCACAACCCACAAACCGCAATCATAGCAATGATCATATTGATCCGGAAATAGCCTCTTTCAGATAATTTGGCCAACAGGAAAGCACCACAAAAAGTACCTATCGTACGTGCAGCAAAATACCAACTTGTACCGTATCCTGCACTTTCGGTAGAAATCCCCGGAACTCGTTCGAGTAACAATTTCGGAGTCAATGTATTCATTCCCACGTCCAAGCCAACGACACACAAAATACCAAAAAATAACAATAAAATTTTATTATCTCCCAGCAATTTTAAAGTTGCAGGAAAAGAGGAGGTTTCTCCTTCGACCTTCTCTCTCTGAATCGGAGTCAGGAACAACCAAGCGGAGGAAATCAAAGTAACCACGGCATAAATCGGGAACATCAGCGCCCAGTTTCCTAAAGCAGCCGAACAATATCCAGCCAAAAGCGGTCCGACAAAGGAAGAAATGGCTTTTACAAACTGCCCTGCCGTCAAACTACTGGTCAACCCTTTTCCCTGTACAACGTTCGCCAATAACGGATTCAAAGATACCTGCAGAATGGTATTACCGATTCCCAATAAGGCAAACGCAACATAACAGGAGGTCTCACTGAAATCAATGAAAGGCAATACCATGCCGGCGAAAGTGAACAGCATACTCAATAATACTGTATTTTTTCGTCCTATCCGGTTCATTAACATGGCTGTAGGTACAGACAAGATAAAAAACCACAAAAATACCATTGACGGCAAAAAGCCGGCTTGTGTTTCGGTCCACTGGAACTGCTCCTTCGCATAAGTTACAGAAATCCCCACCAAATCACAGAATCCCATAATGAAAAAACCGAACATTACGGGCAAGATGTAAATAAACTTGTTCTTTTGTTCCATTCTGTTAAAAATCAAGTGTAGTTTCAAATTTTATCCCCCTATTTCCTATACCGGAATACAGGGATAAGTATTTGGTTTTATAGATTATTCAGTAGTGAAATCTTTTTATTCTCCACCAGGTTCACAATCAATTCCCCGAACAAGGTATTCGTCCAGGCGAACCAATGCCGGGTGAATTTAGTCGGATTATCTTTGTGGAAAGATTCGTGCATAAATCCGGTACCACCGTCTGTATCTCTCAGCATCCGGATACATTGACGTATTTCACCGTCATTGTCCGCAGTAAATGCACGCATAATAATACTCATCGGCCAAATCATATCGTAACCGATATGAGGGCCACCGATTCCTTCGCCTGCTTTTCCTTTGAAAAAGAAAGGATTATCCTGACTCCAGACCAATTTACGGGTATTCCGGTAAACCGGATCTTTCGCAGAGATAGTTTTCAGATAGGGCATCGCCAGCAAACTAGGCACATTGGCATCGTCCATAAAGTAGTTGTTACCGAAGCCATCGATCTCGAAGGGATATACTTTCCCATATTTCGGATGGTTTACGATAGCATATTTATGGATAGCGGCCTGCACTTCGTCGGCCAAAGCCATACACTGTGAAGCAAAAGTACTGTCACCCGACACCTTATTCGAAATCTCGGCCAATTGTTTCAATGAGGCAACGGCAAACATATTCGAAGGAATAAGGAAACCGAAAGTCGTTGCATCATCCGAAGGCCGGAAAGAAGAAACGATCAATCCCACCGGATTGACAGGGTTTCCCCAACCGTCATTATTCAAGGTATCCAGTTGTCGTTCGGTCTTCCGTTGGAATTTATAAGGTCCGTGTCCGTCTTTCCGCTGTTGTTCCTTAAACGTTTGCAGCACCAACGCCATCGATTTTTTCCATTCCTGATCGAAAACACTGGTATCACCGGTCACTTTCCAATATTGATAAGCCAGCCGGATCGGATAGCACAGGGAATCGATTTCCCACTTCCGTTCGTGCACATACGGCTTCATCTCGGTAAGGTCGGTCGCCCATTCGCTCGATTCCGCTCCATGAGTAAAACCGTTGGCATAACGGTCGATCTGGATTAACTTGGTCTGCCGATTAATCACTCCTGCAATCAACAGACGTAATTGTTCATCTTTCTTACACAAAGCTACATATGGCCACACCTGTGCTCCTGAATCCCTCAACCACATGGCATCGATATCTCCTGTAATCACGAAAGTATCGGGTTTACCGTCGATCATCTTAAAATTAACAGTAGTATCCAATGTATTCGGGAAACAATTTTCAAACATCCAGGCCAGTTTCGGATCTTTCAATTTCTTTTTCGTTCCGGCGATCACTTCTTCAACGGCCTTTGAAGTAAAATGACGTTCTTCGGGTTTCGGACGTTGGCATACATAACCGTCGGCAGCTGCAGAAGCACCGCTTCCCTGTCCGTTATTTCCCATCATAGCCTTCAAAGGGGAACCACTCATCGCCGCAGCAGCTATAGCCAAGCCGCTTTTCTTAATAAAATCTCTCCTTGTTACCATATGTAAAAATTATAATTCAAAATACACCAATCAAACGATGGCGAAAGATATTCAAAAAAAAGTTAGAAATACAATCTTTCTATATTTTTTAAAACATATTTTGTATATTCGTCTCCCTGAACAACCACACCTCTACGGTTCTGATTTCCAAAATTATTCTACACTTATTCTATATTTCGCCCCCGACGTTCACTCATAAACCCGAAGGTTTATTCAAGCGGACAGAAAGCGGTAGAGGTACACCTAAATAAGGTATTCCGTCCTTATCCCATTCGATCTTTTGCAAACGGGGTGTTCTGGAATCCCGGGAACCGGCAGGGTCGTTTTCTACACTTCGGGCGTCGTATAAAAGATAATCCTCTTTCCCGTCAGGTGAAGGGATAAAACTGACATGTCCCGGTCCGTATACCTTATTTTCCGGACACTGTTTAAACACAGGGCGGGTTGATTTCGTCCAGGAATCCGGATCCAGCAAATCGCTGTCGGCATCGGCCATCAACATTCCTACCGCATAAAAACAAGTCCAGGTACCACTGGCAGAATAAAAGATGAAAATCTTATCCCCTTTCCGGCTTTTATAAAACTGAGGGGATTCGTTCACATAAATCGTATATGCCGTTTTACTTCCATCCGGATTGATCCATTGGCGTTCCCATTCGAACTCGGGCTTCGAAAGTAAAACCCGGTCGGATTCCAGGGTCCAGGGATTTTTCATCTTAGCGATATAAATGCATTGGTGTTCGGTACTCACCCGACGGGACTGCCAACCGGACCAGGTCATATACCATTCTCCCCGGTGTTCGAAGACATTCGGATGGATCGCCCAATTGTTATTCTTATCCGTACTGATCCGTCCTTTCAACTCGAATTCACCTTCGAAAGGATCTGCCGAACTATTCTCCAATACGAATAATTGATGATTATCCATATTATCGTCGGAAGCAGCATAATACACATACCATTTGCCTGCAATGGGATGAATTTCAGGTCCCCACAGATGATGAGCATTAGACGGATCTTTCGGTATCCAGATCACTTTATGCTCCGCATGTTCCAAATCCGTAATATCCCGGGTACGCCACAATTCCAACCGATCGACCGCCTCCTGCATGTAATAATACCAACCATCGTAATAATTCGCCCAACATTGAGCACCTTCCGTTTTCAGCGGATTTACAAATGTATTTTCTTGCTGTATATTCTCCTCCTCTTTTTTTCAGACTTTTTATCCCGGCAAGCTCCTAGCATTACCATAGCCAGAAAAAAAATCAATACATTTTTTATTCTTTTCATCTTTTTACTAATTTTTATTGCAGCTATTGTATATTACAAAGTAATCTATTTTTTTTAAAGGAAAATAGCAATCTCTATTCTTTTTTTTACAAAATCTGACCATGCACACGTTTGTATAAAATACATAATCTACTAAATACCAACAGATTAACTAAATATATCCGACTCTAAAAATCAAAGAATAAATAGAGAACAATTTCCTGCTCTTGCAGAATCCAAAATCAATTGTTTACTTTGTAAAAACAGTTTTAAACCACTAAGATGTACCTATGAAAATCATACTTAGTTTGTTTTTCGTGCTTTTACATTCCGTACTATCTTATGCTTACAATCAATTTTCTTTTGTCAAGTATCAGGTAGAAAACGGACTGTCTCACAATACAGTATGGTATACAATACAGGATCATCAAGGTTTTATGTGGTTCGGTACCAGTGACGGTTTGAACCGTTTCGACGGGAAAAACTTCAAAATTTTCCGCCACATCCCGAAAGACAGTACTTCTTTGGGAAATAATATTGTCCGGACCATTTTCGAAGATGAAAGACAAAATCTTTGGGTAGGTACAAACCGGGGAATATACATTTTCAATTCACAGCAGGAATAGTTTGAATTTTTCGACAATAAAACGGAAGACGGAGTATTAATCAGTAGTAATGTTTACGATATAGAGCAGAGCCACGACGGCTCAATCTGGATAGCTACTTTCGGACAGGGATTGTTTATCTATACTCCCCAGACCAACACTCTGATTCAAAATACACAACATTCTTCTTTTATCAAATCCATTACCTCCTCCGGTTCAGGGGATATGTACATCGGCACCCGGCAGGAAGGAATCATTTGTTTCGCCCCTAACGGAATCTATAAACGTTCCTTTTCTCCCGACCTCCAGACTACGGAGCAAAATAACGAAACCAATGCACTTTATTACTACAACGATACCTTATGGTTCAGTCTCGGCACCAACAGCCTGAACATGCTGGATTTGAAAAGTAATCGAATACATACTTTCCCCACTCAGTTCGGCACGACCAATGTGACCAATATCCGTAGTATTCTTGTGTATTCGGATACCGAATTACTCGTAGGAGCGGACAACGGGCTGTACCTTTTCAACCGGACGACCCACCAGTTTTTACGAATGGACGATCCTTCGAATCCGAAAAGTCTGAGTGATCAGTCTATTTTCAATATCTTCAAAGACGGGAAGGCGGTATCTGGATTTCCACCAACCTGGGAGGGGTGAATTATCTGCCCCGTAACCTGAAACCTTTCCAATCTTATTTTCCCCGTTATCAATCGGGATCTATCTCCGGTAAAGCCATCAGTGAATTTTGTGAAGATGCACAGGGAAATATCTGGATAGCTACAGAAGACGGTGGTTTGAACTATTTGAACACGAAAACAAACCAGATTAAGAGCTATCTGCCGGGAGCCCGGGGAGCCAGTATCAGCTATCACAATATCCATGCTTTATTCCTCGACGGCCCGAAATTATGGATAGGCACTTTTTCAAGAGGCCTGGACATCCTGGATCTTACCACCGGACGGGTCGTCAATCATCAGCATACGCGCGGAGATATCCGAACCATCAGTGACAACAGTATTTACTCCATATACAAAGACCGGGAAGGTACTATCCTGATCGGAACAGCCTGGGGATTAAACCGTTACAATTCATCCACCGGGGATTTTTCACTCATCACCGATGTCGGAACCACTTCCCACATCTACGACATCCTGGAAGACAGCAGAAACAATCTGTGGATTGCGACTTATAATACCGGCCTTTTCCGCTATCATTACCCGGATAAGAGCTGGACACATTACAACTATAACCCCGACCAAAAAGGATCTGTAACCAGTAACAGTATCATCACCATTTTCGAAGACAGCCGGCAGAATATCTGGTTCGGGACAGAAGGAGCCGGTTTGTGTACATTCGATTACGATACCGAAACTTTTGCTTCTTTCGATCCGGAAAACCAGGTATTGCCCAATCCGGTGGTTTATGCCATCGAAGAAGATAAAGCCGGAAATTTATGGATAGCCGGAAATGCCGGATTATTATCGATCAATCCTCAGACCCGGAAATGGAAACTATATACGCAAGCCGACGGGTTGCAAAGTAACCAGTTCAATTTCCATTCTTCCCTGCATGCTCACGACGACAAGCTCTATTTCGGCGGAATCAACGGATTCAACTGTTTCTATCCCGAAGATTTCCGGGAAAATACTTATATACCGGAAGTAGTCATCACCCGGTTCAGCCTTTTCAATCAGGAAATAGGGCCCGATACTCCTGACTCCCCTTTATCCCGGTCCATTACTCAAACTTCTGCGATTACGCTGCCCTACGATCAGAATACCTTCAGTTTTACTTTTGCTTCCCTCAGTTATCAGGCTCCGGACAAGAATGAATATGCCTATATGCTGGAAGGAGTCGATAAAGAATGGATCTATACCGATGGTAAAAATGAAGCCTCATACACCAACCTCCAACCGGGAGATTATGTTTTTCGGGTGAAAGGTTCGAACAACGACGGCTTATGGAATACCGAAGGTTCCTCGATCAGTTTACAGATTCTTCCCCCTTTCTGGAAAAGCAGCTGGGCTTATCTGTTTTATACCATTTTAATCTTATTCCTGGGAGTTATGACTTTCAGATCCTGGTCCAAGCGGGTGAAGAAGCAACACGAAGAATTACTGAAACAATACAGACAACAACAGGAAAAAGAAACCTATCAAACCAAAATAAACTTTTTCACTCAAGTAGCCCATGAAATCCGTACTCCGTTAAGTTTGATCAAAATGCCTCTGGAAAGTATTATCCAATCCGGCGACGGCAATGAAGAGACGAGGAAATACCTCACTACCATGAATCAAAACACGGACCTTTTACTCAACCTGATCAACCAACTGCTGGATTTCAGGAAAACAGAGACAAATGAATTCAAACTCAAACTGAGAAAATACAATTTAAACGAATTACTTCACAACATAGTAAGTCGTTTTGCCCCGGCAGCCCAGTTAAAAAATATCGCCCTGGATGTCCAATTGCCCGTAACTCCTTATATCGGCTGTGCGGATGAAGAAGCACTGACAAAGATCATCAGCAATCTCTTGAGCAATGCCCTGAAATATGCCCACGATAAGATCGAAGTGACATTACAAACCGAGCAGGAATATTTCGAGATCCGGGTATCCGACAACGGACCGGGCATTCCCCGTTCGGACAGGAAAAGAATTTTTGAAATCTTCTATCAAACGGACAACAGCCGGGGCGGAACCGGAATCGGCCTGCCTTTAGCCAAGTTGCTGGCAGAACAACATGGCGGCAGACGTTATCTGGACGAACAAACACAGAAAACTACATTTATTATCCATATTCCTCTGTTGCAAGAAAACACTCAAGAAGACGATCAGGTAAAACTGGAACTGCTGACCTCTCCGGTAAGCGATACGGACAAAGAACTCCAGACTCTTGAAGGGAAAGGCAGCTATAGTATTCTTTTAACAGAAGACAACACCGAATTGCTGAGCCTGACAGCCGAACAATTGAATAAATATTACCGCATCCTGATGGCCCGGAACGGGAAAGAGGCACTCGCCATTCTAAAGGAAACAAACGTCGATCTGGTAGTCAGCGATATCATGATGCCGGAGATGGACGGTTACAGCCGAAACGATGGCTATTTCGCCCAAAGACAAAGAATTTATCGAACGTCTGGATGCTGAAATTCAAAAGAACCTGCAGGAACCGACTTTCTCTATCGACACACTGGCAGAAATCATGTGTATGAGCCGTTCGAATTTCTATCGGAAAATCAAAGGAATTTCAGGTATGTCGCCCAACGACTACCTGAAGACAATCCGTTTGAAGATGGCTGCCGAATTGCTTTTACAACAGGAATACCGGATCAACGAAATCTACGAATTGGTCGGGTTCAGTTCTTCTTCTTATTTCACGAAATGTTTTAAAGAACAATTCGGAGTTCCCCCGAAAGAATTTTTGAATAACGCTAAAAACAATGCCGGAAATAAATCGTCAGAAATAGTAACACGGACATGAAAATCAGTTGATTTTCTATCGTTGCAATCCTTTTTTACAGTCTGCAGCCCATATCCGGCAGGATATTCCGGTCAATCTGTTCATCGGCACTTCCGGATACAACGGTCAGGTAGATCCGGAGCAAACCGACAGAGGGAAAAACTTTCACTCTCAAAGTCGAAAGCCGGCATTCCATAGAGGTTCTTATCCGGAAAATAGAACCGAACGGGTTACGAATCGACAATTTCCAGCTCGAAAATGCCGAAATTGTCCGGGGAGGAGAATTGATTTTTAAATATTAGGGCTATATTTGCACTACTAATTAAATCACAAGATCATGAAAAAAGACGTCGCTTTAGGGATTGACATCGGTGGTACCAACACCGCTTTTGGTTTTATCGACAGAGAAGGGAACTACCTTACAGAAGGGAACATCCCGACAGCTAAACATGAAGATATCAACGATTATCTGAAAGAATTATATCTGGAAATCGAAAAAGTACTGGATCCTATCCGCCAGGAAGTCAACTTTGTAGGAATCGGAATCGGAGCACCCAATGGTAATTACTTCAAAGGAGCGATCGAATTTGCACCGAACCTGCCCTGGCACGATGTCATTCCTTTGTGCGATATGATGAAAGAATACTATCCCGAACTGCCGGTTTATCTGAACAACGACGCCAAAGCTGCAGCTATCGGTGAAATGATTTACGGCGGTGCCCAAGGGATGAAAAATTTCATCATGGTCACTTTAGGTACCGGTCTGGGTAGTGGATTCGTAGTCAACGGCGAATTGGTTTACGGACACGACGGCTTTGCCGGAGAACTCGGTCATACCATCGTTTCTCCCAACGGCCGCCAATGTGGTTGCGGACGTAGCGGTTGTCTGGAGACCTATGTATCTGCCACGGGAGTAAAACGCACCGCTTATAAAATGATGGCTAAATATAACTATCCGAGCGAATTGAGATCCATCCCTTTCAATGAAATGAATGCGAAAATCGTAAGCGAAGCTGCACAAAAAGGCGATATGATCGCTATCAATACTTTCAAATATACCGGAAAAATGCTGGGTGAAGCTTTGGCCAACGCCGTTGCCATCACCAGCCCAGAAGCCATCTTCCTGATGGGAGGCCTGGCCAAAGCCGGCGACCTGCTTTTCGAACCGGTAAAAGATCATATGGAAATGAATCTTTTGAAGATTTATAGCAATAAAGTCAAAATCTTACCTTCTAAACTGACTAAGAATGTCGCCATTTACGGAGCTGCTGCTTTAGTCTGGAAAGAGCTGGAAAAATAAACTTCGAATCCTGCGGGTCAGGCTAAAACCTACCCGCAGGCTTTTAATAATCAACCGAATAACCATAGCAAGGCAATTATAAGTAACCACTTCAACACCTTTTCTTCCCAATCTGTTTCCCTGCATTTTCCCCTATAACGATAGACAATCTGTATCTCTGTTATTGTTGAATTTTGCTTTTGTCGTTTTATTCCGGCCATATCCTCAGACTTTGAATTGCAATTACAGTCGTCATTCTACTACTGTAATAATAATACAAAAATATACGACAAGTATAATCGTTATCATAGTGTACGGCCACATAATTTTCCCCTATATCCCCCCTATTCATTCTCAAAAGCTTACAATCAACCATTTTTCTTTCGCAGATAAGCGATCAGGCTTTGGCGCAATTCGTCCATAAATTTAGTCAGCTGTTCTCTCTCCTTCAATTGATACATCAGCGAATCATAATTAGCCGGGAAATCGAGTCCCAGACAATCGGCCAAAAAACGCACCGTACCGATTTGTGTGACACTTTTACTATCACCTTCCAATTTTCCGGAAGCCAGCAAAGACAACGAAAGTTCCAACAATTCTGTCGGAGTCAATCTCAATTTATACTCCTGTTTCAGAAACGATTCGCGACAATAAAACAATTTTTGCTGACGTTCCAGGGAGGTATGCTGTAAAATCAGATAACGGGCGATCGTTTCCCGGGTAACTGCAGGCAAATCGTTCAGGGCAAGCAGGGCTCCCTGCTCGCGGATTGTCAGATACCGATGGGTCCAGCCAAAATTGTCGTCATAACGATACAATTGATTAAACTGGTTAAAGCGTTCCATAATCACTTTCATCAACACCGGATCTTTACCGGCCCGTTCGACCCAATCCGCTAAAAACGAAGTGCACATAATCTCCCCGATCATCAAATGACTGTTAAAGTCACTTATACTCCGGGCTTCATTAAACCAAACCTGATCTGTTTCCTCTTTATGAATAGTCACATCGGCATGCATAAGATTCTGCAAATAGACCAGTACTAAATTTAAAACTTCCATCTGAGTGTTCCTGAATATTCTCCTGAGATAACTTATGATGTCGTTTACCCCGGTAAACGACATTGTCATACCTCCAAAAGAATTCAAATTTATCGTACCGGAAAGTTTAGTTTATAAAATCTATAAAGTTCATAGCCCCTACGACACTTTTCAACAATCCCCAGCGATGTCATCCCGAACAAAATTCCGAAAGATACTATACCGGAGTCGATGAACTTTAAGTGCCGAAGCACAACTTTATAAACTTAAAAAACTAAATTAAAACGGCACGTTTTAATCATTTTTCAAGTAATCTTTTTGCCGACTTAGAAAAAACGCTTCCCTCCGAACTGATGGAATAAACACCCTCAGCCTACAACTATACAACAGTTGCAAATTTAATAGAAATATTCCTATTAACAATAAATAATATAAAATTCAATTACAAAATTTCTGATTCTCTCAAAATGATTTACACAACCTAGTGTAATTAGTATATAAAAAGCTTATTAAGTCTTTGAACCTTGCTGATACTTTTTTACAGCTGTTGAAACGAATGACCGGAACCGGAGGTTTCGTCAAGAGGATAGCGACAGAGACCAGAAACTTTATAAACCGATTTAAACCAACTTCTATTTCAGCTTCATTCCCCGGATAACAAAAGTTTTATCACACATTCTTCCTTAATTTACGGGTAATTGGAAATCTATATCTCGCTACCGATACATCGTTCGTACAATTACTAGCAGATGTCGGTATAAACAGAAAAAGGTCCCCGGAAAATTGCACCAATCCCCAGGAACCCTTTCTCAAATTAGGATAACACAAAAAGTTCTTTATTTCATCAGCTCCTTTTTCAACATCGGCATAAAATAACCACCGACAACAGAACGAGCCTGGAATCCGACCTGTTTAGCATCGGGTGTTTCGTGCCAATCGCTGATAGGCACACGGCTGCCCGTTTCGTTCGCATATTTATACACCGGAGCGATAAATTTCTGCATCGTCACAACATCCGGTGCCATCGTAGCCGTCCACATGATCCAATCGGATTTCGTATACGTACGGCGAGAATCCAAAGGTAATCCATAAAGATTCTGTTTGGTGAGATAATAAGCGATCTCTTTCTGAGCGACTTCTTTCGGAAAGATATTCAATCCCAGTAATTCATCCCATACCAGGTTGTATTTCTGACTCCAGGTACCGGCTTTATCGA
>ERZ1673696.2208-NODE-2208-length-14225-cov-4.836980_pt1 | contig 14225 bp, 7 predicted proteins | sample MGYA00580226_ERZ1673696 | MGnify/ENA primary metagenome ERZ1673696 (study PRJEB41218, sample SAMN15661743) | gut metagenome | host: Homo sapiens | place: Canada: London | collected 2015-08-20/2019-03-30 | study: EMG produced TPA metagenomics assembly of... | reverse complement strand
GGATTTTTACCATTGCAGGGGCGAGCAGGAACTTTTTTCCATGAGTAAAAAGACGGTTTCGGTTCTGATGAAAATGGCAGAGGAACTTCATGTCACGGTGGAGGAGCCTGTTGTGTTATCCGATGGAAAAAATCACAGATATAAAAATGCTCCATCCCTGTACTTCATGGAGCAGAATCTGTTTCGACCGTATTATCATAAATGGCGGCAGAAGGAGGATGAACTGCGGATCGTGAGCCTTAAAAATCCGAGGGAAGAGCTTCACTTTGTGGCGCGTGAGATCACGAAATTTGTGCGTGAGAAACAGTACTGTTATAAGGATATCGCAGTGGTGACCGGGGATGTCAGTCTTTACGACAACTATGTGGATGAGATTTTTGCAGCGTATGATATTCCGTACTTTCTCGACCAGACGAGAACCATTCTGTTTCATCCTTTTATCGAGTTTATCCGTGCGGTGCTTGAGGTGGTGGAACTTGATTTCTCTTATGAGAGCGTGTTCCGTTTTCTGCGCTGCGGTCTGACCGATATCACAGAGCAGCAGATCGATCTGCTGGAAAACTACGTGCTTGCCAAGGGGATACGTGGCAGAAAAAAATGGGAAAAACAGTGGACATTTGTGTTCGATGATACCGAAAAAGAGAACCTCACAGAAATGAATGAAGTGCGGGCAAAGATTTATGATCTCTTTGCACCGTTATCGGAAGCGTTCACACAGGGAAAGACTGTGCGTGACGAGACCACTGTGTTGTATGAATTAATTGAAAAATTAGAAATAGAACAAAAATTAAAACAAAAAGAACTGGAATTTGAACGGCAGGGCAATCAGGTCAAGGCGAAAGAGTACGCCCAGATTTACAAAATTGTCATGGATCTGTTTGATAAGGTTGTGGACTTCCTGGGAGGCGAAGTGCTTCCGGTCAAAGAGTATGCGGATATTTTAGACGCCGGATTTGAGGCTGCAAGAGTCGGCGTGATCCCGCCGGGAAATGATAAAGTGACGATCGGTGACATCGAGCGAACCAGATTGAACCATATCAAAATCTTATTTTTCATCGGTGTCAATGACGGTGTTGTGCCGAAAGCGGGCAATGCCGGAGGTATCATCTCGCAGTTTGAACGTGAGAAAATGGTGGCATGTCATCTGGAACTTGCACCGGGTGCGCGTGAAAAAGTGTTCATCCAACGCTTTTATCTATATCTGAATGTGACGAAGCCATCTGATTTTTTATATGTGACTTTTTCAAAAGTGAATGCGGACGGAAAAGCACTCAGAAGGTCGTATTTTGCCGGAACACTCTTGAAAATGTTTCCGGAAAAAACTGTGGAGGAGATCGGGGAGACGACTTCTGCGGACTGTATCATGACGCCGGAGAGCAGCATGGCATTTTTCCTGGAGGGACTGCAGGATAATGACAGGGCATCTGATTTTTCTCAGGTAGAAAAAAGAAAATTATGGAATGCTCTCTCAAAATTCTACCTCACAGATTCCGAGTGGAAGCCGGAAACGGAAAAACTTTTAAAAACTGCCTACGAAGTGCACAGCGATGAGCCAATCAGCCACGCAGTGACGCAGGCACTTTATGGAACCGTGTTGGAGAACAGCGTCACAAGACTGGAGCGTTTTGCGGCGTGTGCCTACGCGCATTATCTGAATTACGGTTTACGCCTAAAGGAGCGTCAGCTTTTAGAGTTTGCAAGCGTGGACATGGGAAATATTTACCATGATGCGCTTGAACATTTTTCCAGACGTGTGGAAAAATCAGAGTACACCTGGTTTAACATCCCGGAGGATGTGCAGGAGACATTTATAGAGGAGAGCATGAATGACGCGATTGCCGGGTGCAAAAATGCCGGAGCGTTTGAGAACGTGAGAAATCGTTACCTGACCGGTCGGATGCGCCAGACCATCAAGCGCACGGTGTGGGCACTTACCACCCAGATCCAGAAGGGAAAATTTGTGCCGAGTGATTTTGAGGTGTCCTTTTCGCGGGCAGATAAATTGGACGCCATCCGTTTTCAGCTGAGTGATGAGGAAAAAATGAACCTGCTCGGCAGGATTGACCGTGTGGACACTTACGAGACGTCGGATAAAGTTTATGTGAAGATTATTGATTATAAATCGGGAAACACGAGTTTTTCACTCGTCAATCTGTATCACGGACTGCAATTACAGCTTGTGGTCTATATGAATGCGGCATTAGAATTAGAGGAAAAACGCCATCCGGGCAAAAAAGCGGAACCGGCGGGTATTTTCTACTATCACATTCAAAATCCGATAGTAGACGGACTTGGAAATGAGACAGAGGCAGAAATACGAAACAGCGTTTTGGAGCAGTTAAAATTAAATGGTCTGGTGAACGATGATCCGGAAATCTATGAGGCGATGGATTCAGATTTTGCCGGAAATTCTTCGGTCATCCCAATCGGAAAAAAAACGGACGGAAGCTTAAAAGCAACTTCCAAGGTTGCCAGTACTTACGATTTTTCTGTGATGTCTGATTATGTACAGGAGAAAATCAAAGAGACCGGGAAAAAAATCTTTGCCGGAGATATTTCGATTCATCCATACTCGCTGGACGGAAAAAGTGGCTGTGATTACTGTCCATACCATACCGTCTGCGGTTTTGACACCCGGATGCCGGGTTATTCCTATCATAAACTGGAAAAATTTGACAGCGCGGACGAGATATTAAAGCGTATGGAAAACGAAAAGCAGGAACAGTAAATAACAGGAGTGAGAAATATGGGAGTTTCATGGACCACAGAGCAGCAGCAGGTCATTGACTTAAGAAATCGAAATATATTGGTATCTGCGGCAGCAGGTTCTGGAAAGACCGCTGTTTTAGTAGAGCGGATCGTGAAAATCATAACAGACAAAAATCATCCGGTCGACATTGACCATCTGCTGATCGTGACGTTTACCAATGCGGCAGCGGCAGAGATGCGGGAGCGGATCGGAAATGCGATTGAGAAAGCGTTAGACGAACAGCCGGGGAATGAGCATCTGTTAAGGCAGCTGACCTTGATTCACAATGCACAGATCACGACCATCGACAGCTTCTGTCTGTATGTGGTGCGCAATCATTTTCATGAGATCGATCTGGAACCGAATTTCCGTATCGGGGATGAGGGTGAGTTAAAATTACTGCGCGAGGATGTTCTTGGCAGAGTTTTGGAACAAAATTATGAGGAGCCTTCGGAAGCATTTTCCGATTTTGTGGAGGGCTATGCTTCGGGAAGAACCGATGCTGCATTAAATGAGATGATCCTTCAGTTATATGAGTTTTCCAGAAGTTATCCGTGGCCGGAAAAATGGCTGGATTCGTTTGTGGGAGCCTACCGCATCGAAACCAGGGAGGAGTTAGACCGCGCAGAATGGCTTGCTCCGCTCACGGAAAATATCTGTTTTGTCTTAAAAGACTGTGAACAGCTCTTAAAGCAGGCGCTTGCAATTACACAGCAGGATGACGGACCGGATATGTACGAGAAAGCAGTGCAGAGTGATCTGGAAAAATATGAGGGTTTGTCAAGACTAACCTCTTTCTGTGAACTGTCCGGGGCGCTTTCCGATATCAAATACGACAGACTTGCGAGCAGCAGAGGGTTTGAGGGAAATCCTGATAAATTAGAGCTGGTGAAAAGTCTCAGGGAGCAGGCAAAGGATGTGGTGAAAAAACTCTGCAAACAATATTTTTTCTGTTCGCCGGAGATGATGATCGAGCAGTTAGAGCGCACGGAGCCGATGTTAGAGGAGGTTGTCCGTCTCACAAAGCAGTTTGCAGATGAGTTTGCAGCCGCAAAACGCCGGAAAAATCTGGTGGATTTCCATGATGTGGAACATTTTGCATTGCAGATCCTTGTGGATGAGGAGACGGAGAAGGCGAAAAAGACTGCGGAAGAGTTCCGGGATACCTTTGAGGAGATCATGATCGACGAGTATCAGGACAGCAACGAAGTGCAGGAGACACTGCTTCGCTCCATTTCCAGAGAGGAGCGTGGGGAAAATAATATTTTCATGGTCGGGGATGTAAAGCAGAGTATTTACCGGTTCCGTCTCGCAAGACCGGAACTTTTCATGAAAAAATACGATTCCTATTCGCTGGAAGAGAGCACCACGCAGCGTATCGACCTGCACAAAAACTTCCGAAGCAGAGAGGAAGTCTTGACCTGCACAAACGATATTTTTTATAAAATTATGGCGCGGAGTCTTGGAAATGTGGAGTATGACGCGGAGGCTGCACTGTATCCGGGGGCAAGCTATCCTGTCAGCGCGGACTTCATCCCGGAGATCCTGCTTGCAGACAGCAACGACGAATTATTGGAGGACACCGAACTTACGGATAAAAAGACACTGGAAGCGAAAATTGTGGCAGAAGAAATCAAGCATCTGATGAAAACGCAGCAGGTCACGGACAAGGCAGCCGGAACACTTCGGGCGGCGCATTACTCCGATATTGTAATTTTGCTCCGTAGCCTGTCCGGCTGGGCGGATTCGCTTGTGGAAGTGCTGAACGGAAATGGAATCCCGGCGCACACGGTTTCTTCAACCGGTTATTTTTCCACGGTGGAAGTGCAGACGGTACTGTCCATGCTGAGGCTTTTGGATAACCCAAGGCAGGATATTCCGATGGCGGCAGTGCTCCGCTCGCCGATGGCAGGGCTTACCGATGAGGAGCTTGCGGTGTTAAGGCTTGAAGATGGCAGTGTGCCTTTTCATGAAGCGGTGCTTGAACTGGCAGAAGGACTTTATGAAGAGGACGGGCAAAAAGAAATTTCAGATTCAGAGGCAGATCGGAAGCAGGGAAGAAACGCGGATGAGAAAACAGAAAATCATATAGAGATAACCGCTCACCGGAAATTACTCAAATTTTATAAAAAATACAAGCAATTACGGCAGCTCGTCCCGGACACTCCGATCCATGAGCTGATCGAGATCATCCTGCGCGAGACCGGATACGGTCATTATGTGGCGGCAATGCCGGCAGGAAACAGAAGAACGGCGAATTTAAACATGCTTTTGGAAAAAGCCGCAGCCTACGAGAAAACGAGTTACAAGGGACTGTTTCACTTTGTGCGTTACATTGATGAACTGCAGAAATATGATGTGGATTTCGGTGAGGCAGACATGGTCGGGGAAAACGAGGACGTTGTCCGAATTATGAGTATCCATAAGAGCAAAGGTCTTGAGTTCCCAATTGTGATCGTGAGCGGTATGGGCAAAAATTTCAATAAACAGGACACACGGAGCAAAATGGTGCTTCACCCGGAACTTGGTATTGGTCTTGACTACATGGACGGAAAAAAGCGTATCAAATCACCGACTATCGCAAAGAAGGCGATTGCAAAGCAGATCGATCTGGAAAATCTCGGAGAGGAACTTCGTGTGCTATACGTTGCCTTAACCCGTGCAAAAGAAAAGCTCATTCTCACCGGGACATTAAAGGATGCCCCGGAAAAACTAGAATTTTTCAGGCAGCAGGCGAATCTTTCGAAAGCAGCAGACAGACCGCTTTCCTACCTTACAAGAGAAGGGGCTTCCGGTTATCTGGACTGGATACTTCCGGCAGTGCTTTCCTATGGGGACAAATACCCGGTCCGGATCGTGGAAGCGGCAGAGCTTGTCTTAGACGAAGTGGAAAACCAGTTAGAGCAAAATGAAGATCTGACAGAGCGGATCGAAGAGATTGAAGCGGCGGACACACAGCTGGTTGGACAGTTAAAACAGCGGTTTTCGCAGCGTTATCCCTATCAGACAGACATTTTGCGGAAAAACAAATATTCCGTATCCGAATTAAAGCACCGTGCAATGCGTGAGAAATTTGAGGCGGAGCAGGAGGAGACCATTCCGGCATTTTTGGAAGAACCTGTGACGCCAACGATTCCTCTTTTTATCCAGAGAGAGGAGAGTGTGGAACAGGAAACAGCAAACCGTGGTGCGTTGAGAGGAACCGCAGTACACCGCGTCATGGAGTGCTACGATTTTGCCTCAGAAAAAAGTGTACATGAACAGATGGAGGCTATGGAAAAAGAGGAGAAGATCACTGCGGATATGCGCGCACTTGTGAGAGAGCAGACCGTGGCAGATTTTGTTTCCTCGGAAACAGGAAAGCGGATGGCTCTCGCACAGCGCGGGGGAGCACTTTACCGTGAGAAACCATTTGTCATGGGATTTACGGAAGAGGAACTGGAAAGATATGGCTTTGGGGCAGGTGCGCAGATGATAGAAAATGAAGCGCAGACTGAAAATGCACAACAGGAAATCATGTCAGAAAATGTGTCGCAGGAAAATCATATGCATGAGGAAGATTTAACTTTAATTCAGGGAATCATTGATGTTTTCTGGATTGAGGATGACGGAATCACAGTCTTGGATTATAAGACAGATCGTGTGGATACTGCGCAGGAGCTGATTGACCGTTATGCGACACAGTTAAAGCTTTATGCGGATGCGTTGGAGCGGGTTTTTGCCACCCGGAAACTGAAGGTGAAGGAGATTCTGATCTACTCGTTCCGGTTAGTAAAGCTGATTTCAATTGAATAAATGTATGCACGAAGATCACTGGAGTCTTAATGATTCCGGTGATTTTCGTATAGAGCGATCATATAGAGCAATCAGACGATATTTTCTTGTGTGCATAAGTGATTCATGGTATCATAGAAATCATGAGAACGGAGGAAGGAGTCGCAAAAATGAAAGCCTTAAACATCCCGGTTGGTATTTCTAATTTTGAAAAAATCCGCAATAATGGATTTTATTATGTTGATAAAACTGGTCTGATCGAGGAACTTCTCAAAACAGAAGCAGAAGTGACGTTGATCACCCGACCACGTCGATTTGGAAAAACACTCGGAATGAGTATGCTAGAAAGCTTTTTTGATATTCGAAAAAACAGTCGGAAACTATTTGAAGGTCTTGAGATTGCACGCCAGAGTGAATTATGCAGCAAGTGGATGAATCAATGTCCGACGGTTTCCGTATCATTCCGGCAGGTGGATGGTCTGAACTTTACAAGTGCATACGATATGCTGACAATGGTGTTTGCCGATCTATATAACAAACATCTTTATCTGCTTGAAGACAGTCATGTAACGGAGTTTCAAAAGAAAACGTTTACAAATATTGCGCATGGATGTGGTTCGGAAAAAGAAGTGAAAAGCAGTCTTGTTCTTTTGACGACTATGATGCAGCAGCATTATGGTAAGGCAGTAGTACTTTTGATAGATGAGTATGATGTTCCGGTTGCAAAGGCAAATGCGCATGGTTACTACAACGAGATGTTAGATGTCATGAAAGGACTATTGCAGGCTTTGAAAGATAATCAGGCACTTTGTTTTGCGGTTGTCACAGGATGTCTGAAAATTGCTAAAGAAAGTATTTTTACAGGAACCAATAATTTTGTGTCTGACACTATCACAGATTCACGCCTAAATGAATACTTTGGCTTTGTCCAGAGCGAGGTGGATCAGATTTTAGCAGATGCAGAGACAGAAGATCAGGCGGAAAATATCCGAAAATGGTATGACGGATATCACTTTGGTGACTTTGATGTTTATTGTCCGTGGGATGTGATGAATTATCTGCTGGAGCTGCAGCACAATCCACAGGCTAAGCCGGTCAGTTATTGGAAAAATACCAGCGATAATGCGATTATCCGTTCTTTTATCGATCATTCAGGAAGCAGCATCACGAAGAAGCTGGAAAATTTAATGGCTGGAGAAACAATTGTTCAGCGTGTGGATGAAAATCTGACTTACGATTATTTACATTCTTCGGAGGATAACCTGTGGAGTATGCTGTATCTGACAGGATACCTCACAAAAGCGCGGAATGAACAAACGGATGAGGTGCTGCCTGACGGTGCGATTGCACTTATGATACCGAATGAAGAAATCAGGGATATATTTGAAACGACGGTTATACAGTGGTTTGATGACAGTACCAGAAAATGGAATCGGACTTTATTGTTTGATGCAGTGTGGAATGGTGACAGTGTGAATCTGACAAAAGAAATGAATATTCTTTTACGACGCACAATCAGTTATCACGATTATAAAGAGGATTTTTATCATGCGTTTCTTGCAGGAATCTTTACAGGTGCCGGATATATGGTGGATTCGAATAAGGAGCATGGCGAAGGGCGTAGTGATGTGGTCGTATATGATCCGGTTAATGGACGTGTTGCGATTTTTGAAGCAAAATACACGAAAAATCAGGAAAAATTGGAAAGTACATGTAATACTGCGTTGCAACAGATAGATGAACGTCTGTATGCAAAGGAGTATGAAGATGATTATGATCAGATTCTATGCTATGGCATTTCATTTTTCAAAAAACGGTGTCTTGTCAAGATAAAGTAAACGGTTAAGTGAGGAAATTTATGGGACAGATCATACTTGCCTCGGCATCGCCGAGAAGAAAAGAATTGTTAGAACAGATCGGACTGGAATTTGAAATCTGCCCGGCGAAAGGGGAGGAAGTTATCTCGAAAAGCGCGCCGGAGGAGGTTGTGATGGAGCTTTCCGAGCAGAAAGCGACAGAGGTCGCAGCAATGGTAAAAACATATGAGAGCGGACATGGGGAACTGATGACACCGCAGGATATCTTAGTGATCGGGGCAGACACCGTCGTTGCATGTGATGATACCATCCTTGGAAAGCCGAAAGATGAAGCCGATGCAAAGCGGATGCTCACACTTCTGTCGGGAAGAAAACATGCCGTGTATACAGGCGTTACGTTTGTGTTTCTGGATAAAAACGGACGAGCGGGCGCACATACCTTTTACGAGAAAACAGAAGTTACCATGAAGCCGTTGTCGGAACCTGAGATCGACCGTTATGTGGCGACCGGAGAGCCGATGGATAAAGCCGGTGCCTATGGGATCCAGGGAAAATGTGCCATTTATATTGAAGGGATTGAAGGTGATTACAATAATGTGGTCGGACTTCCGGTTGCACGCATTTATAAGGAGCTGCAAAAGCTTGGAATCGATCCCTATCTATGGTAAACTGCATGAAATAGTAGATTGGATGATTTCTAAATTCTCGTAGATCCTAAATTAAAATTTAGAAATTATCAACAACACATATGAGGAGAGGAGCAAATAAAATGCAATATGATGAGACATGTTTAGAATATTTTCTGGCACATCAGGAACAGCTTCTGCCGGAGCCAGTGGCAGAGACAATGGAAGAGGCAGAGGAATTTTTAGAGGACTGCATGGCGGTCGTCTGTATGAATCTGAAAGAGGTAAAAGCTTATTTCGAAGATCAGGGGGCTGATATCGAGGGAATGTCACTCAGGGATCTGGAGGAGGCAAGCGAAGTTTTTGCCCTCCCGGATGGCAGATATCTGATCGTGGAAGCTTAGGTTTGTAACGATTCAAACCAAGGCAGCTTTCATAAACTTACGAATGGGGGCTGAATGGTTACTTATTTCAACAATTTATTACTTCAACAATTTTTGAAAATAGGATTGACAAACGAAAAATAGTTTATTATACTCAAAAAGTTTGCAAAGCAAACAGAACGAGTAAGCCATTTTACAGTGCAAAAAACTGTAAAAAAGCATTTTATAACAAGGAGAAAACTACATGAAAAATTATGATGTGATTATTATTGGGGCAGGTCCTTCCGGTATTTTCTGTGCATATGAACTGATCCATGCCAACAAAGACCTGAAGATTTTAATGATTGAAAAAGGACGCCGTATCGAGAACAGACAGTGTCCGAAGAGAAAGACAAAAGTATGTGTAGGCTGTCAGCCATGTTCCATCACGACCGGATTTGCCGGAGCAGGAGCATTCTCCGATGGAAAATTATCTTTATCCCCGGACGTAGGTGGAAATCTTCCGGAGATTTTAGGATATGACGAGACAGTTGCGTTATTAAAAGAATCGGATGATATTTACTTGAAATTCGGAGCAGATACAAAAGTTTACGGTGTGGATAAAGAAAAAGAAATCCGCGAGATCCGTAGAAAAGCGATCACAGCAAACTTAAAACTCATCGAATGTCCGATCCGTCACCTTGGAACAGAGGAAGGATATAAGATTTATTCCAGATTGCAGGAGCATCTGTTAGAGCAGGGTGTTGAGATGGAGTTCAATACCATGGTCAAAGATATCATCATTGAAGATGGCCAGGTAAAAGGACTTGTGACAGACAAAGATGAAACATACCATGCAAAAGAGGTCGTATCTGCAGTCGGACGTGAGGGAGCAGACTGGTTCTCACACATCTGTAACGGTCATGGGATCGAGACGCAGGTCGGTACGGTAGATATCGGTGTCCGTGTGGAAGTGCGTGACGAGGTTATGGAATTCTTAAATGATAACCTTTACGAGGCAAAATTAGTTTACCATACACCGACATTTGACGATAAAGTACGTACCTTCTGTACGAATCCATCCGGTGAAGTTGCGACAGAGTACTACGACAACGGACTTGCAGTTGTAAACGGACACGCTTATAAATCCAAAGATTTAAAGACAAACAACACCAACTTTGCAATTCTTGTATCCAAGAATTTCACAAAGCCATTTAAAACACCAATCGAGTACGGAAAACAGATTGCACAGCTTTCCAACATGCTCTGCGACGGAAAAATTTTAGTACAGACCTTCGGTGATTTCAGAAGAGGAAGAAGAACGACAGAGGAGCGTCTCTGCAGAAATAACCTGATTCCTACGTTAAAGGATGCAGTACCTGGAGATCTTTCCCTTGTATTCCCACATCGTATTATGGTGGACATCGAGGAGATGATCCTTGCACTTGATAAGGTAACGCCGGGTATTGCAAGTGATGAGACTTTATTATATGGTGTCGAAGTAAAATTCTACTCGAACAAGGTTGTGGTAAACAAAGACTTTGAGACAAGCGTAAAAGGTCTTCGTGCCATCGGTGACGGAGCATCGGTAACCCGTGGTCTGCAGCAGGCATCCGCAAACGGAATCTCTGTTGCGAGAAGTATTTTAAAAGCTATGGAAGCTTAAATGAACAGCATGAAAAAAAACAGAAAAAAAATGACACTGATATGCCTGCTCTGCTTTTCCTTTCTGCTCACAGGATGCAAGATAGGAAATAAGGAAGTGATCGTCTCAAACACATTGAACAACCGTCAGGTATTCCGCATTGGAAATGTGTCCTGCGGGCTGAAAGAGGCGAAGGTATATCTGGTGAACTACCAGAATATTTACGGAACAGCCTATGGACTCGATCTCTGGCAGCATGATTTTGGAGACAGTTCCCTGGAAAACTATGTGAAAAATATCACAATGCGGGAGCTGGCACAGGTGGTCTGCTTAGACCAGCTTGCAAAGGAAAAAGAGATGGAACTTTCCGAAGAAGAAAAGGAAAAGACCGCTCAGGCGGCAGAGGAGTACTTTGCCTCGCTCACGGAGGAGGAGACTGCCTATATGGGCGTTTCGGAGAGTGACATCAAAGAGTACTATGAGCATTATGCGCTGGCACAGAAAGTGTACCACTCACTCACAAAAGCGGTGAATGAGGAGGTCAGCGATGATGAGGCACGGGTGATGGAGATCATGCAGATTTTTGTTTCGGATGAGAGCAGGGCAAATGAAATCGCATCCAGATTAGCCCAGGGAGAAGATTTTGCAACACTCGCCAATAATTATAATGAGCTTGGCAGCATTCAGGTAAATATTTCAAGGGATGACCTCCCGGCTGCAGTAGAAGAGATCGCATTTCAGATGGAAAATGATGAGGTTTCCGGCAAGATCACAGTGGATGGAGGCTTTTATTTTATTAAATGCCTGAACAAATACAATCAGGAGCTGACGGAGGCAAACAAAGCCAATATTGTAGACAAAAGAGAAAAAGAAGCTTTTGATGATGAATACAATGGATTTGTTTCTTCCCTGAGTTCGAATATCAACGAAGAACTCTGGGAGAATCTGGAACTTGAGACAGGTTCCGGGATGAAGACGGATACGTTTTTTGAAGTTTTTAATACTTATTGTGGTGATATGTGATATCACCACAATTTTTTCGAGGGAAAAAGATATGACGAAGGATATGACAAACGGATCGCCAATGAAGCTGATTCTTGGATTTTCCGTACCACTTTTGTTTGGATTTTTATTTCAGCAGTTTTACAATCTGATGGATACGTTGATCGTAGGACGTTTCCTCGGAGTAGATGACCTTGCAGCGGTAGGTTCCACAGGCTCCGTCAACTTTCTTATCATCGGATTCTGTATGGGAGTGTGCAACGGATTTGCGATTCCTCTGGCACACAAATTCGGCGCAGGAGACTATAAGGGCATGCGTGGCTTTATGATGAACGCCATTTACCTCTCTGCGATTTTTGCAGTGGTAATGACGATCGTGACGGTCATCTTCTGTATGCCGATCCTGGAGCTGATGCGCACGCCGGAAAATATCATTGACGGTGCATACCGTTACATTGTGATCATTTTCTGGGGGATTCCGGTCACCTATCTGTACAATCTGGTTTCGGGAATTATCCGTTCCATGGGGGACAGCAGGACACCGGTTGTGTTTCTGGTGATCGCTGCGGTCATTAATATCGGACTGGATCTGTTTTTTATCGTAGTGCTCGGAACCGGAGTGGAAGGTGCAGCATGGGCAACAGTGATCTCACAGCTGATCTCCGGTGTGGGATGCCTTATTTACAGTATCAGACATTTTGAGATACTGCATCCGGAAAAAGAGGAAATGCAGGTAAATAAAACGTACATGATGACATTGTGTGGAATGGGCGTTCCGATGGGACTGCAGTATTCCATCACGGCGATCGGAAGCGTTATCTTACAGAGTGCGGTCAACTCCCTTGGCTCTCATGCGGTTGCCGCTATGACAGCCGGAAGCAAGATCGGAATGTTTTTCTGCTGCCCGTTTGATGCGTTGGGTTCTACGATGGCAACCTATGGCGGTCAGAATGTCGGGGCAAAAAAACTGGACCGTGTCTCCGGAGGCTTAAAGGCGGCGTCCATTCTCGGATGTGCATATGCGGTGCTGGCATTTGTCATTATGTTCTTTTTCCGTGGGGCGCTGGCAGGCTTCTTTGTCGGAGAGGCAGAGCCGGAAGTCGTTTCCAATGCAGGACTGTTTTTGCTGATTAACAGTGCATTCTATATTCCACTGGCATTTGTCAACATCGTGCGTTTCCTGATCCAGGGAATGGGCTACAGCAAATTTGCTATTTTGGCGGGTGTGTTTGAGATGGTTGCAAGAACGTTAGTCGGATTTGCGTTTGTGCCTGTTTTCGGCTACGTGGCAGCGTGCTTTGCAAGCCCGGTGGCATGGATCTTTGCGGATGCATTTTTATTCCCGGCATATTTCCATGTCCTGAAAAAGACGAAGAAGATGTTGTACAAGTAAAAAATAACTGCGAAACTTCCTACCAGAGTAGAGCAAATTGTGAAAAATTGAACAATGTAATTAAAAACGAAAGGATTCAGTATGAGTATTTTAAACGTGGAACACCTGACACACGGATTTGGTGACAGGGCAATTTTTAATGACGTGTCTTTCCGGCTTTTGAAGGGAGAACACATCGGATTAGTCGGCGCCAACGGCGAGGGAAAATCCACATTTATGAATATCGTGACCGGAAAGCTTATGCCGGACGAGGGAAAAGTGGAATGGGCGAAAAACGTCCGTGTCGGTTATCTCGACCAGCACTCCACACTGACCAAAGGCATGACAATCGAGAGTGTGTTAAAATCGGCGTTCGCATGGCTGTTTGAACTCGAAGAAAACATGAACCAAATCTGTGACAGGCTTGGCGAGGCAGAACCGGACGAGATGGATGCGATGATGGAGGAACTCGGAGTCATTCAGGATACACTTACCATGCATGATTTTTACATCATTGATGCGAAGGTGGAGGAAGTGGCGAGAGCGCTCGGTCTGCTTGATCTCGGACTGTCCCATGATGTCACGGATTTAAGCGGCGGACAGCGTATGAAAGTTCTTCTGGCAAAGCTTTTACTGGAAAAACCGGACATTCTTCTTTTAGATGAGCCGACGAACTATCTTGACGCAGAGCACATCGCGTGGTTGAAACGTTATCTGCAGGAGTATGAGAATGCGTTTATCTTAATCTCCCATGATATCCCGTTTTTAAATGACGTTGTGAATATTATTTACCATATGGAAAACCAGCGCCTGGACCGTTATGTCGGGGACTATGATAAGTTTCAGGAAGTTTACGAGGTGAAAAAGTCCCAGTTAGA
>ERZ1673696.2189-NODE-2189-length-14354-cov-4.746835_pt1 | contig 14354 bp, 7 predicted proteins | sample MGYA00580226_ERZ1673696 | MGnify/ENA primary metagenome ERZ1673696 (study PRJEB41218, sample SAMN15661743) | gut metagenome | host: Homo sapiens | place: Canada: London | collected 2015-08-20/2019-03-30 | study: EMG produced TPA metagenomics assembly of... | reverse complement strand
AATTAAAAAGCTATAAGCTATAGGCTAAAAGCTATAAGCTATAGGCTAAAAGCTATAAGCTATAGGCTAAAAGCGATAAGGCTTTTCGGGTGCGAAGATAAGTAATTTTCAATTTTCAATTTTCAATTTTCAATTATTTCTTACCTTTGCACACTGCAATTTAAGATTTTGAAACTGAAATAACAAGAAGAGATATGGCTAAGTTCAAAAGGAATCTGATCACGACGGCATTACCTTATGCTAACGGGCCTGTGCATATCGGTCATCTGGCCGGTGTTTATGTTCCGGCCGATATTTATGTGCGCTATTTGCGGCAAAAAGGAGAAGAAGTAGTATTTATCGGTGGTTCGGATGAGCATGGAGTGCCCATTACCATCAAGGCTCAGAAAGAGGGAGTGACTCCTCAGGATATTGTTGACCGTTATCATCAAATCATCAAAGATTCTTTCGAAGAGTTCGGTATCTCTTTCGATATCTATTCCCGCACAAGTTCGAAAACACATCATGAATTGTCTTCGGCTTTCTTTAAGAAGTTATATGACGAAGGAAAATTCATCGAGAAAACTTCTATGCAGTTCTATGATGAGAAAGCCGGACAGTTTTTGGCCGACCGCTATATTGTAGGGAAATGTCCTCATTGTGGGAATGAACGGGCTTATGGCGATCAGTGCGAGGCTTGTGGTACCAGTCTGAATGCTACCGATCTGATCGATCCTGTATCGGCGGTTACCGGTAACAAACCGGAACTTAAAGAGACGAAACACTGGTATTTACCTTTGGATCGCTATGAGGATTGGTTGAAAGAATGGATTTTGGAAGGCCATAAAGAGTGGAAAAGTAATGTTTACGGACAATGTAAATCGTGGTTGGATAATGGTTTACAGCCCCGTGCCGTGACCCGCGATTTGGATTGGGGGGTGCCCGTACCGCTCGATGAAGCGAAAGGAAAGGTGCTCTATGTCTGGTTCGATGCTCCTATCGGATACATTTCTGCAACGAAAGATCTGACTCCGGAATGGGAAAAATATTGGAAGGATCCCGAAACCCGGATGATCCATTTTATCGGGAAAGATAATATTGTATTCCATTGTATTATTTTCCCTGCGATGTTGAAAGCAGAAGGTAGTTATATATTGCCCGATAATGTGCCGGCCAATGAGTTTTTGAATCTGGAAGGAGACAAGATTTCGACTTCCCGGAATTGGGCCGTATGGTTGCATGAATATTTGCGTGACTTCGAAGGCAAACAGGATGTGTTGCGGTATGTGTTGACAGCCAATGCTCCCGAAACCAAAGACAACGATTTTACCTGGAAGGATTTTCAAGCCCGGAATAACAGTGAGTTGGTGGCTATTTACGGCAACTTCATCAACCGCGCATTGGTGCTGACGCAGAAATATTTCGGCGGTATAGTGCCTGAGCGCGGAGAACTGGCGGATTATGATAAAGAAGTATTGGCTGAAATTCCTGAGATTATCAGCCGGGTAGAGAAAAATCTGGATAATTTTCACTTCCGGGAAGGACTCAAAGAATGTATGAATCTGGCCCGTTTGGGAAATAAATACCTGGCCGATACGGAACCCTGGAAATTAATCAAGACCGATGAAGCCCGGGTGAAGACTATATTGAATATCTGTTTACAGATTGCAGGGGACCTGTCTACTTTGACCGAACCGTTTATTCCGTTCAGTGCGTCGAAATTGAGGGATTTCCTGAATATAGCTCCGATCGCCTGGAACCGGATGGGAGATGAGGTGGTACCGGCAGGGCATCGGCTGAATGAACCGGGATTATTGTTCGAGAAGATCGAAGATGAGCAGATTCAGCGACAAATCGATAAATTGCTGGCTACTAAAAAGGCCAATGAGATGGCTAATGCACAAGTAAAGCCGGCGAAAGAAAATATTTCGTTCGATGATTTTGCTAAACTGGATATACGTGCCGGAAAAATCATTGCTGCCGAAAAGGTGGCGAAGACGAAGAAATTAATGAAGCTGACGATCGATACCGGTATAGATACCCGCACGGTCGTATCCGGAATCGCTGAGTATTATACCCCTGAAGAAGTGATCGGGCAGCAAGTGAGTATCCTGGTGAATCTGGAGCCTAAAGCGCTCAAAGGCATCGAGTCGCAGGGTATGATTCTGATGGCTGAAAATGCCGATGGTTCCCTGGCTTTTGTCCGTCCTGACAAAGAGGTGAAGAACGGTTCCGAAATCCGTTAAAGAATCATCCGGGGACAAAGTACTCTATTGTTCCCGGATGATATATCTATTCCAGTCGAAGGGAGAAATAGACAAAACGGGGCAGTTTGAACTTTTCCTGCCATTGCTTCGGATCTGTTTTTGCATACCGGAGACCGCAAAAATCATAAGCATCCATGATTTCGGCAGACTTTTCAATTTTCAGGTAGTAAATCGTCGAAAGACGCTCTATTTTGTTTACAATACGGTTTGTAAAAAACAAGAAGGCGCAACTGATTGCGTCTTCTGTGTTTTTTAGGGAGACATTTCCTTGAGACTTTAAAATTGAAACAGGCAGGGATTTTTGAAAAGAAATTATTATATGTGCGTCTGTGTGGTGTGTGCGTGGTGTAAATATCCCGTGGTATACCTTTTCGTCATTTTAAAGAACTGCTTTGGAAATCAGCTTGTTTTATAAACTTCCTCTCCCCGTGGTGTGTGCTAAATCATGGAGTTATACGCCGAAAAATGAGAAACAGTTACAAAATGCCGGATTTTTTTGAATGAAATGTGCTTGTTTTTTTATAATCATTTGTTTATTAATGTTTTATATGCCGGTTGCCAACAAAAAAAATAAACCGGATAGTTTGGCTTTTCTCTTTTTTTGTCTTAAAAGAATCGATATAGCTATTTTGTAATATTAATTCTATATTTTTACGGCGTCGAAACGGTTATTATTATAAAAAGTTTTGACTTTTATATGTTTGTGTTAAATATTTAATGTGATTTTGTTTTTATATATAAAATTATACGTTCGTTTTTAAAGAGCGTTGGTAGTGTGAAAAATAGAGTTAAATCATTTATTAATATTAAGAGATGTTATTGTATGAAAAGTTTATTTACTAAGGCTTTATTACTTATGCTCTCTTTGTGCCTCATGTCGTTTATGACGGTGGCTCAAGGGACGATTAAAGGAAAAATTGTTGATTCTCAAACGAAAGAACCTTTGGTTGGGGCGACAGTGATGCTGGAGGGTACTTCGGAAGGCGTAGCTGCCGATCTGGATGGTAGTTTTACCTTGAAGACCGGTCAGACGGGCAAACAAACCTTAACTTTCCGTTGTGTCGGTTACAAAGAATTGAAAAAAGAGGTGACTTTGGGAAAAGAACTGAATTTAGGAACCATTGCTTTGGAAACCGAATCCATCGGTTTAGGTGACGTGACGGTTACTGCTTCGGTAGCTGTTAGCCGGAAGACTCCTGTGGCTGTAGCTGTGATCGATCCGGTAGCCATAGAAAATAAACTCTCCACTCAGGAGTTTCCTGAAATTTTAAAATCTACACCTAGTATATATGCTACGAAACAAGGCGGAGGATTCGGTGATTCCCGGGTAAATGTACGTGGCTTCGAAAGTGAAAATGTGGCCGTTATGGTCAATGGAGTGCCGATGAACGAAATGGAAAGCGGTAAAATCTACTGGTCGAATTGGGCCGGACTTTCGGATGTTACCCGTTCGATGCAGGTACAACGCGGACTCGGTGCGGCTAAGGTGGCTGCCCCTTCGGTAGGAGGTTCTATCAATATCGTGACCAATACGACCGACGTCAAAGCCGGAGGAGGTATCTCTTACGCTGTGGGAAACGACGGATTTAATAAGATCGCATTCAATGTTTCTACCGGTTTGCGTAACGGGTGGGCGATTTCGATATTAGGTGCTAAGAGCTGGGGAAACGGTTATGTACAAGGGACCGAGTTCGAAGCGTACAGTTATTTCGGAAATGTATCCAAGCAGATCAATGACAAACACATGATCTCGCTGACCGTATTGGGGGCTCCCCAATGGCATAATCAGCGAAATGACAATCTGTTGATTTCAGAATGGCAGAAACATGCCAATAAATATAAATTCAATGCTGTTTATGGATTCGGACTGAACGGACAGCGGAAAGTAGCCGGATATAATAAATTCCATAAACCTCAGATTTCTTTGAACCATTACTGGACGATCAATGAAAAATCCAGTTTGTCGACAGCCTTATATGTGTCTATCGGTCGGGGAGGCGGTTATCGCGGACAAGGAAACAGTACTTATAAAAACAGCTGGTATGCTACGGCTTTGGACGGAACGTTGAATACGCAATTCCGGGCTGCTGACGGGACATTCGATTATGCAGCCATTTATGATTTGAATATGAAGAGCGAGAACGGTTCGCAGATGGCGATGTCCAATAATATCAACAACCATGAATGGTACGGTTTGTTATCGACTTACACCACTCAGCTCGGTCAGTATTTTAATGTATACGGCGGTCTCGACCTGCGGTATTATAAAGGAACCCACAAAGCTGTCCTGGTGGATCTTTATGGAGGAGATTATTATGTCGATTCGGAAAGCCGTAAAAATGTAAAAGCTGAAAATAATGCGTTGGCACAAGATGCGAACTGGAAGAATGAGAAGTTGAAAGTCGGTGATGTCGTATACCGGAACTACGATGGTTTTGTTACGCAGGAAGGAGTATTCGGACAAGTAGAATTCAACCGGAATGCCCTGGCTACATTTATTGCCGGTTCGGTATCCAATACGATGTATTGGCGTTATGACCGTTTCTATTACGACAAAGCACATGCAAAATCAGGTAAAGCCGATTTCTGGAGTGGGACGGTCAAAGGAGGTGCCAATTATAATCTGGATGAACACAACAATGTATTTGCCAATATCGGTTTTATTTCAAAAGCTCCTTTCTTCGAATATGCCGTGTTCCTGAATAAGGAAAATAGCAACGAGCTGAATAAGGATGCTGTGAATGAAAAGATCTTCTCTGTAGAATTGGGATATGGTTTCCGTTCTCCGGTATTCACCGCTAACCTGAACCTCTATCGTACGGCCTGGATGGATAAGAGTATGGGAGCCAGTGTCACTTTTCAGGATTCTGACGAACGGGGACGGATCAATATGACGGGGGTAGACGCTTTGCATCAGGGAGTAGAGCTCGAGGTAATGGTGAAACCTGTGCGTAATCTGGAGCTGACAGGTATGCTGTCATTAGCCGATTGGCGCTGGAATAGCAGGGCTACCGGTTATCTATATAATGACCAGGGAATACCTTTGACCAAAGATGGGGTAGTGACGACAGAAAAGAGTAAAGAACATGCGAAAGTGGATGTCGATTTGAAAGATGTGAAAGTCGGCAACTCGGCACAGACGACTTTTGCTTTCGGAGCCAATTATCAGGTGTTGAAAGGTTTGAGATTGGGAGCCGATTATACCCATTGGGCTCGTAATTATGCCAAATTCAAGCTGCAGGGAAGTGATTTATCCAAGGAATTGGGTAAAACGATGAAATATGATACTCCTTGGAAAATTCCGTCTGCCGGAAGTATGGATGTGAATATGAGTTACCGTTTCCCGCTCGGAAAAGTTTGGGGAATCATTTCGGCTAATGTAAATAACGTATTGGATCAGGAATATATTTCCGACGCAGAGGACGGTACGACACACGATTGGACGACAGCACAGGTATATTATGGATTTGGCCGTACTTATTCCGTACGTTTCAAAATAACTTTTTAAAGATAGTAATGAAGTTTATAATTGGAAAAATGATGAAGAAAATATATATCCTCAGTACAATATGGATGGCTTTCATCGTGGGGGCATGCGATTATAATGATAAGAATTTCGATGGCCTGGATGATATCGTGAAGCCTGCGAATGTGGTAAAAGAGAAATATACCTTGGTTGAAGCGGATTATGCGGCTATCAGTGACAATAGTACGAATAAGAGTATCGCTAAAAAAGAAGGTACCGATAAGGCGTTAGCTGCAGTGAAAACCGATTTGTACCTTAATGAAACGGTTCCCGGCCCGACTTATCTGCCGGCATTTTTGGCGGCTAAGTATTTTACTGCCGATGAAGGTTCGAGTGTGAAAGTAACTTATAGTTACCGGGAAAATAAGTCCGAATTACTTTCAGCCTATTCTTCGATAAAATCCTATAAGGCTGGGAATAAGGATTATCGGGCAGCACACGGAAATGCAAAGTTCGTGCCTTACCTCAATGAGAATACAAAAAATAAAGTGGCCGATCTATTGATCAACGGGTATGAAGAGCCCGAAGAGGGAGATGTCGTTTTAGTCGAATATAGATATAATGCACAAAGTAACAATACTTTGGAGACCCCACAACTTTGGGAGAATTTTGAAGATCTCGGGACGGGTAATTTGACCCGGCTGAAAGATTGGGAATCTGAAAAAGATTGGTTCGTCAGCTCTACAGGAGGCACACAGTGGAAGGTGACTGCTTATAACAACAATCAATACATACAGTATTCTGCTTATAAGACGGAAGGAGAGTGCGAGGCTTGGATGGTTACGCCGGAAATGACGGTCGGTGCTGACGATAAACTGAGTTTTGATGTTTGTGTCGGAAACTGGAATGCCGATTGTCTTACGGTATGGATTTCGGAAGATTTTGACGGCAAGGACGTAAAAAAGGCAACCTGGACTGATATTACTTCTCATTTTACTATTCCGAGTGCACCCGCAAAAGGATACGGTAGTTTCGCTTCTGCCGGTACTTTTCCCCTGGCACAATACGGTGGTAAAAAGGTGTTCGTTGCTTTTAAATATTTAGGCGACGGAGTGAACAAAAAGACTACGACTTATCAGATCGACAACGTGATGATCGGTTCGAAAATTCCGGAAGGAGAGGGATTGAAAGCAGACGTGGCCTTCGATTTGAAGGTGTTCGACGGAAAGAAATGGAATAATGCGGATAAGAATGTACTTGTTTTGTCGGTACAGGACTATAAAGAAATGGGACAAAACCAGTATTGTTTCTCCGAAAAAGTTCCTGCTGCGGATTATTTGCCGAATTATTTGGCAAAGGCAATCGCTTATCCGGTAGATCAGGAAAACCGTGTGGTGGTTTATCGCTACAACAATGGCAAAGAGGTGAAGAATTATAGCGATGAATATACCTATTCCGCTGCGACTGGCAGATGGACGCTGAATACCCGGATTGTCGACCTCACACAACAGTATGTCTTTGCCGGTGGTGTCTGGAAGTTTGATCCGAGTATGACAATCACGCTGGAAGCTGTCAAAGGAAATGCAGAGTCGGCTGCTTTCTATCAGGCTATCGTAGATTATGTCGGAAAGACTTTCGGTTCCGATTACTATCAGACGGGCTATACGAATGCCGAATTTTATTACGGAGCTTCTTCTTATCAGAATAACTTTAGTTTTTATCCTTATTCTTGGAGGGAAAGTAATAAGGCCGGAGCTGCCGCGTATCAGCATCTTTCGGATGAAGAGCTGACTGCACTGATGTTCGAACGTCTGCCGGAAGCGGTTCGGATCGGTTTGGAAGCTATTTACAGTGATGCCGATGTGGTGACGGGCGTCGAAGTGACCTATACCGTCAACTTCTCGATCTATGGGATCAATGGTACGAAAGATACGACGGTGTATACCGTTAAATATGTGGTGACCGGTAAAGCTGAATTCGAATATGTCGAAGATTCTTTGAAAGCAGTCGGGTAGAGCATGGCACTTTCAATCATAAAAGACGGGACTCGTGATGAGCCCCGTCTTTTGTGATTCATTCTGCGGAGTGATGAAGTAACTCAATGGCTTTCGTACATGATTTTATAATCCCGTTTTTTGCCTGCCTGAAACCAGGCCTCCGGAATGACTTTCCAATCGTTGCGGCAACGCGGAGTCAATACTTTCTTTTCTTTAATGTATTCCGTGATATAGTAACGCACATCTTTGTCCCAGATTTTTAGTATCCGCTGATTGATATCCGCTTTTGTCCATCCTACTCCTTGGGTAAGATGCCCGCCTCCTCCGTTTCCCCGGTAGGAATTGATTGCAACGGTGTAAGTGCTGTCGGCATGGAAAGGGCGGCCGTCGCTCAGGGAATGGATTTCTACCCGGTTGCCGGGTTGCCGGCTGACGTCTACTGTGTATTTGATTCCGGCTGCACATGAATAGTTGAAATAGTCGGCGGCTAATACATAGTGACCTTTGGGGTTGCGAACGATATTTCCCTGTTCATCCTTTTTGAAATTCAACAAATGATCTTGGGCAGAAGTCATGGTGTTATATTGCAGTTGATAAGCATATTCCAGGTAGCGGTCGATTTCCTGTCCGGTGAATTTCATCAGGTAAAGTCCGTTTTCGTATTTATAGAGATTGAACATGTCCCGGATGGTAATCTCGCCTTGGGCGATTTTAGCGTCCATTTGCAGGACAGTACTGAACGAAACGTCTGCCCGGGTTTCCCGGAGTTGGGCATTATGTATGAAGTCGGTAAAAGCCGAAGGACCGAACAGGCCTTCCCGCCCCGATAATGTTTCGGTAAATTCGCCGATGGGAGTGTCGATATAGGCTTTCACCTGATTCAGGGCCGGTGTGAATTTCCGGAGATAAGCCGTATCCCGTGGGGCTTTCGCCGGATCGATCAATTCGGCGGTATAGGTCTTGTCGTAATGTCCGGCATGCCGGGTCAGGCTAACGGTGATCTTGCCTAAAGCCCGGGCATGCGAACGGGCATCCACGATCAACACTTTATGTCCCGCGTCGTTTGTGATTTCTTCTACCTTTTCCTGATGATCATGGCCCGAGACGATGATATCGAAACCCTCTACTTGCCGGGCCACTAACATGGTGGCATTTTCATTGCGGGGAGTGTCTTTGTTTTCACCGGCATAGTTGTAATTGTAACCGGCATGAAACAGGCCGATCAGCAGGTCGGGGTGTTCTTTTTCCTGAATCAGAGGTACCCATTTCCGGGCCGTCCCGATCATATCTTCGAATTCGATACCGTCCCACAAATGCTGGGGAAGCCATTTGGGAATACCCGGGGTGATCATTCCTAAAACGGCTATTTTGAGTCCCTTGCGGTGGAGTACGGTGTAAGGTTTGAAGTAAGGTGCTCCGGTTCGGGTATCTATTGCATTCGCTGCTAGCCAGGGAAAGTGAAATTCTCCGGCCACTTTATCATAGACCGGATGGCCTGCCTCGATATCGTGATTGCCTACGGCAGCGGCATCGTAACCCAGATCGTTCAGGACCTGGGCGGTAATATTGGTCTGAAGGGTATCGATATAATTGAAATAATAGTTGGAAGGTTGTCCTTGAAGGATATCACCCCCGTCTAATAGAATATACTCCCTGTCACCCGCTTTACGCTCTTCCGAGAGATAACCGGCTACCCCGGCCAGACTGTATAAAGTAGGGCGGTTTTGCTTTAAATCGAAGTCAAAAAGACTACCGTGTACGTCGGTAGTACAGTAAATGGTGAGTGTCGCTTTGTCCGGCTTCCGGGTACAAGAAATAAAAAAACAGACGACCGAACAGATACACCACAGAATGAGAAATAAACGTTTCATGTATAAATCGGATTTGATATTAATGATATGGATAAAAAACATGGCAATGTATAAAAAAAAGTTATACTCCCCCCTTTTTTATTCATTTTTTAGGGTTAAATTGCAGCTCTAAAATCTGAGTTATGAGTGGTGTGTTAAAGAAAGCTTGCTGGCTTTTGCCTGTATTGTTTGTGGTGAGCCCTGTGTTGGCTCAGCAAGGTGGTGGTATACAATCGGCTGCTAATATTGAAAGTCATATCTCTTTCATGTCGGTATTCCGGGGATTACTGGGGATTGTTTCTTTGTTAGCGATCGCCTGGTTGTTCAGTAAAGACCGGAAAGCTATTTCCTGGAAAGTGGTGGGGATCGGTTTGGCGATGCAGTTGGTATTGGCTGTCGGAATTCTTTATGTCCCGGCTGTACAGGCTATCTTTGAATTTTTCGGTAAGATCTTTATCCGTATTCTCGACTTTACGCGGGATGGAAGTATTTTCTTGTTGGGGGATCTGATGGATACCACCAAAGCGGGATATATCTTTGCTTTTCAGGTGTTGCCTACGATTATATTCTTTTCGGCTCTGACCTCCTTATTGTTTTATCTGGGCATTATTCAGAAAGTGGTTTATGCTATGGCTTGGGTGATGACTAAGCTCATGAATATCTCAGGGATGGAATCGTTGTCTGTGGCCGGAAATATCTTTTTGGGACAGACCGAAGCTCCGCTGATGATTAAAGAATATCTCGACGATATGAGCCCTTCCGAGATTTTTCTGGTGATGACCGGAGGAATGGCGACGATAGCCGGAGGAGTATTGGCTGCCTATATCAGTTTTTTAGGTGGGGAAGATCCGGTACAACGGTTGATTTTTGCCAAACATTTACTTGCTGCTTCAGTGATGGCTGCTCCGGGGGCTGTGGTTTTCGCTAAAATGTTGGTACCCCAGACCCGGCAGGTGAATAATAATATTCAGATTTCTAAAAATAAGGTCGGTAAGAATATTTTGGATGCCATATCCAATGGGGCGGCCGAAGGGGTGAAATTGGCTGTCAATGTTGCCGGCATGTTGTTGGTATTTGTGGCTTTTATCGCTTTTGCCAATTATCTGTTTACAAAATTCGGTAGCCTGACGGGAGTAAACGAGTGGATTGCTCAGGTTACCGACGGACGAAGTAAAGAACTGAACTTACAATTTATTTTGGGATATGCGATTTCTCCGTTGATGTGGCTGATCGGTATCGCTCCTCAGGATATGATCCATGCCGGTAGCCTGTTGGGGCAGAAGATCATTATGACCGAATTTATCGGATATGTCGATTTGGCCAACCTCAAAGCTGCCGGAGCTTTTGCTCAGACAAAGTCGGTCATTATGTGTACCTACTTCCTTTGTGGATTCGCAAACTTTGCTTCGATCGGTATCCAAATCGGCGGAATCGGTGGTTTAACTCCCAAAAATAAACCTCTGCTGGCTCAGTTCGGAATGCGGGCATTGTTAGCAGGCACACTCGCTTCTTTATTATCGGCTACTGTTGTCGGAATGATTATCGGTTAAGTTTTTTCTGACCAGATGGGTAGCCCAGAAACTGGGTATCGTACACAGCATGATCCAGACGAAAAAAGCCCGGTAACCGATCGATTCTTCGATCCAACCCGATATCATACCGGGGAGCATCAGGCCTAAAGCCATGAAACCGGTACAGATCGCATAATGGGCGGTTTGGTGTTTGCCGTTGCTGAATAGCATCATAAAATAGGTGAGGGAAGTGAATCCGAAACCATAACCGAATTGTTCGATGGCGACGCAGCCCGATATGATTCCTATACTTTCCGGTCGGGCGAAGGAGAGATACAGATACACGATATTGGGCAGGTTCATGGCAATGGTCATGGTCCATAGGCAGGACTTCAATCCCCGCCGTGCCATAGCGATTCCTCCGACAATTCCTCCGATCGTCAGGGCGATGACGCCGATCGTACCATAGATAAAGCCGACTTCTGCCGTAGATAGGGCAAGTCCTCCGGTAGCCGGAGTATCCAGCAGGAAGGGAGAAGTGATTTTCACCAACTGCGCTTCGGCGAACCGATAGAGCAGGATGAAGATCAGGGCACTGACGATGTGTTTCTTTTGGAAGAAAGAGGTGAAAGTACCTAGAAATTCTTTGAACACTCTTCCGGCAGAGGCTTGTTGAGGTGGAAGGGTACAAGTATCCCGCCGGGGGTGGGGTAAAAACAAATAGTGATAAACGAACAGAAGGGCAAACAGGATTGTCAGCAGGTAAAAAGTCAGCGACCAGGCTTGGGGGATGGCTGCGGTTTCCGGCATCTCCCTGGCGTAGCGTTGTTCGAGCCAGCCGGCGAACATTACCAGTATACCCTGGCCGAAAATAACCGCAAAACGATAAAAAGTATTGCGGATACCGACGAAATAAGCTTGTTTTTTTTCATTTAACCCTAACATATAAAATCCGTCGGCAGCAATATCGTGGGTGGCCGAACTGAATGCCAGCAACGACATGAAAGCCAGGCAATACCGGAAAGCCAGGGGGCCTTGGATCGTCAAGGCGATTCCTGCCAATCCTGCACCGACCAGGATTTGCATAACCACGATCCACCAGCGTTTGGTTTTCAGCAGATCGACCAAAGGGCTCCACAATGGCTTTATCACCCAGGGAAGATTCAAACCACTGGTATAAAGGGCGATATCGGTATTCGACATGCCCATGCGTTTGAATAGAATGACTGCAACGCTCATGACGACGACGTAGGGAATACCTTGGGCAAAGTATAGAGAAGGCACCCATTGCCAGGGAGAAACCGCTTTGTTTTCTGTTTTCTTATTCATACATTTTTATTAACTCACACCCTTTGAAATAATGTTGTAAAATGGCCTTATAATTATAGCCCCGGGCTCCCATCACTGCGGCTCCTATCTGACAAAGCCCGACTCCATGCCCCCAGCCTGCACCGTGGAAAGTGAATATTCCATCCTGCTTTTCGACGATAAATGCCGAACTATATAGATGGGATTCTGAGAAAGCTTTCCGGATGATCAATTCTTTACCTATGACCAGCGTCCTTTTGTCTCCGGTGATTTTTACACGGATCAATCTACCCGATACACCTCGCTCGATGGGCTGAATATCCCGGATCGTACCGAAATCGATACCGATTTTCCGATAGACCAATTCCGATAATTGTTCGGCCGGATAGCTGACTTGCCAACGGAAAAAATGCTGGGTTTCCTGGTCATAGTCGTTCAATACCTGTGACAATATTTGCCGGTCGGTTGTATGGCAGAAAGCAGGCGGGAAAGAAAGGATCCACTTCCGGGCTGTCTGTTCATCCCGTAAGTCTCCGGTTTCCAAATCTTCGGGTGCGTCTGTGATCTTATCCAGATAAGGATGTACTACCGGTTCCCAGGTATTGTCGAAGCGTTCGGTGGCTCCTCCGCAGCATTTTGAAAAGCGGGCGTCACAAATGCTTCCTTCGTAGGTAAGTACTTCTCCCCGGGTAGCTTCCAGCGCTTCCCGGACAGCAGGGGTATAGGCTTTACTGATCCCTTGATAACGTTGACAATGATCGTCGGCGCAGACATCGAAATGGGCATGGTCTTCCCGGTCGTACCAGCGAATGTATTCTTCCTGATCCACCCGGTAAGAGCTGTATGTGCCCCGTACTGTTTTGGCTTTATCGATCTGAGCGAGCAGCCAACTCCGGGAAATAACGGCGTGGGCTTTCAGAAATTCAGCTGACGAGGTGGCACGCATTTCAGAAGATATTACACTGAGTAGATAGTCTTCCAGAGAAAGGATATTTATCGCTGTCAGGTGTTTTTGTTCGTCGATGATTTTTAGCTTCCCCTTAAACTTTTGATTTTCCTTACGTTCCCAATGAAATTGAATACCGATGACGACATCGGTTAAATCGAAGTCGGAAGTCGTGTCGTCTTCCGGTTCGAACGTCAGAGGTAAAGAAACCGGTTCCTGATGATCTGCCTGACTTAACAGGTAACCGTCCTCTGTTTGCCGGATGTTATATGCTCCGGTATATTTTTTTCCTGTAGTCCGGCAGGTGAAAATTCCGTTCAGCCGGAAACAGATTTCCGGTGAAAACAGGATACCGACTTCCAGTTGTGGGAGGTGTGAATATTTCTGCATAGGCAAGGTTAACTTATAATCGGATTAATTCTTTTTGTATCGCTTCCCAGCTATCCGGGCCGGCGGTTACCTGACTGAACATATCGGTCAATAAACCGGCTGAATATTTCCGGAAATCTTCTTCCCGGGGAGAAATGATCAGGCCGGCCATATCGACACATCCCGGACTGAACAATATTTTCTCCGTTCCCTCTGCATAAAATTGCCGGGGACGGCGTGTGCGGCGGGGAAAAAGACAAACGGTCCATTGACAGTTGTCGAACCAGCCGAGCAGGTTGATCATCGGTTCTTCTTCGAACGGAATGGATCGGCCGATGATTTCCATGGTCTGCCGAAAGAGAACCGAAAGGAGATGGGAGTCGGAAGCTTGTAAAAGGATCACTTCGCGAAGATAGTCCTTTAATATAGAAACCGAATAGTAGTCTTTTTTTACCAGATAACGGCGGAGCTCTTCATTGGCGGCATCTTCTTCCAAAGGCATAAGATGCCGCGGGCACATTTGAAAGTGAAAATGGTCCGGGGCAGAAGCGCCGCAAGTGGGACCGTTATAAAATAAGGTATACCCCTGAAAATCGAAAGTGAGATCCAGCAGGTCTTCAAATCGTCCCCCGATGCATTGAGGTTCATGGTGGCGGGAAGG
>ERZ1673696.2179-NODE-2179-length-14384-cov-3.984507_pt1 | contig 14384 bp, 12 predicted proteins | sample MGYA00580226_ERZ1673696 | MGnify/ENA primary metagenome ERZ1673696 (study PRJEB41218, sample SAMN15661743) | gut metagenome | host: Homo sapiens | place: Canada: London | collected 2015-08-20/2019-03-30 | study: EMG produced TPA metagenomics assembly of... | reverse complement strand
AAATCGTTAATTTATATATGGTAAATGGTTCAGCCATTTATATACACCTCTTTCTATTTGCTGATTGCCGCTTTCCTGCGAAACTAAGCCTGATCTGTATAATATTTTCCCTGCCAGGTGTCCCGTTCCTGAAAACGTTTCTGGATCGTATTTAAGACACGCTTTTTATCCGTACTCCAAAGCGGTGCGATCAGAAGGGAACGAGGACCGTCACCTGTGAGGCGGTGGATCACCATTTCCGGTGGAAGGTGTTCGATACAGGTCACAACAAAATCGCAGTATTCCTCAAGGGAAAAGACTGGAAAAGGCGCTTTTTCATAGAGCAGAGCCAGATCGGTATTTTTCAGTACATGGAGAAGCTGCAGTTTTACGCCGTCTACCGGAAGATGTGCAACAGCGTCTACCGATGCAAGCATCATTTCTTTCGTCTCACCGGGCAATCCGAGGATCAAATGCGTGATAACGGAAAGACCACGATCTTTCAGGGCGTCCACCGCAGATAAATACTGCTCATAAGTGAAACCGCTCCGAATCTGCCGCAGCGTATCGTTGTGAATGGATTGCAGACCAAGTTCTATCCAGACAGGTTTTTGGCAGTTCAGTTCGGAGAGCAGATCGAGCACTTCGGGTGGGAGACAGTCACAGCGTGTTGCGATGGAGAGAGCGGCAATATCCGGCTGTGCGATCGCCTCCGTAAAAAGTTCTTTTAAATAGGAAATGGGAGCGTAGGTATTCGTGTATGCCTGAAAATAGGCGATAAACTTCCGGCAGTTACTTTTCCTGCGGATGCGTTCTTTCGCCTGCGTGATCTGCTCTGTGACAGAGAGGGAAGGGGCAGTGGCAAAATCGCCGCTTCCACCGGCGCTGCAAAAAATACAGCCGCGCGAATCCAGTGTCCCGTCACGGTTTGGACAGGTCATCCCGCCGTTTAAGGACAGGCGGTAGACTTTTTCGCCAAACGTCTGTTTTAGATAATGGTCAAGGGAAAAATATGGTTTGTCTCCCCAGAATTTTTTATCTGACATATCCATGTTTATTTTACGATATGGGATTTTACTGCCTGGCTTACCACCTCTGCAACACGCGGGTCGAAAGCTTCCGGCATAATAAATTCATCGTTTAATTCCTCGTCGGAAACAAGATGTGCCAGAGCTTCGGCAGCGGCAAGCTTCATTTCCTCGGTGATCTGTGTGGCGCGTCCCTCCAGGGCACCTTTGAAAATGCCAGGGAATGCGATCACATTGTTGACCTGGTTCGGAAAATCACTTCTTCCGGTTCCAACAACTCTTGCGCCGGCTGCCTTTGCAACGTCCGGCATGATTTCCGGTACCGGATTTGCCATTGCAAAAAGAATGGAATCTTTATTCATAGAGGCAACCATTTCAGGAGTTACGATATTTGGAGCGGAAACCCCGACAAAAATATCAGCGCCCTTTAATGCATCGGCAAGTGTACCGGAAGCATTTTCTAAATTTGTTACCTCGGTCATTTTTTTCTGCATCCAGTTTAAATTCGGGTAATCTTTTCCAATGATACCTTCGCGGTCGCACATAGTCACATGTTTGAAACCGTAAGTGAGGAGCAGTTTGGTGATGGCAACGCCCGCAGAACCGGCGCCGTTGACAACGACTTTACAGTCTTCTTTTTTCTTGCCAGTGACACGCAGACCGTTGATGATTCCGGCAAGGACAACGATTGCAGTGCCATGCTGGTCATCATGGAATACCGGGATATCGAGCATTGCCTTTAAACGTTCCTCAATCTCAAAACAGCGCGGAGCGGAGATGTCCTCAAGATTGATTCCGCCGAATGCAGGAGCAATATTTTTGATGGTTGCAATGATCTCTTCGGTGTCCTGTGTGTCTAAACAGATCGGAACAGCATTCACATCGCCGAATTCTTTGAAAAGAACACATTTTCCTTCCATAACAGGCATAGCGGCATATGGCCCGATATTGCCAAGTCCTAAGACAGCACTTCCGTCGGAAATGACGGCAACAGTGTTTGCCTTCATGGTATAAGTGTAGGCTGCTTCTTTATTTTCTGCAATGACTTTACATGGTTCGGCAACGCCCGGTGTGTATGCAATTGCAAGGTCCTCTCTGGAGTTGACCTTTGATTTTGCAATCGTTTCTAATTTGCCATTCCACTCTTTATGCATGGCTAATGCTTTTTCTTTTAAATCCATGATATGAACTGTCTCCTTTATGTAAATATTCGTTTTAAAGCTCTGAAAGTAATGATAACATTTCCTTTTTTATTAATCAAGAAAATTAGGACTTCCTATTTCGTAAAAAGTGTTGTATAATAAATTGCAGTTATAGATTCATTTAGTCGATTCAGACGTTGTTCCCAAATGATACAATTATGATTAAGGAGTCATTGAATGAGAGAAAAATATGAAAGCTTATCAGCAACGGTTTTGCGTGATTTAGCAAAATCAAGAGGAATTAAAAGCACTTCCACAATGAAGAAAGCCGATCTTGTAGAAGCAATGCTTGCAGAGGATGCGAAGAAGGAAAAAGAAAAAGCGGCAAAAGAATCGGAGAAAAAACAGGAACAGTCAGCTCCTTCCGAGAAACCGGAGAGAAAAAGAGCAGATTCAGCAGAATCAGCCAAAGAGGGATCAAAAGAGGGAGAGCGTGAGGAAGCAAGCCAGGATGATACGATCAAGAATCTTGACAGCGGAATCACTGTGAATGGAATTCTTGAGGTTATGCAGGATGGATTCGGATTTATCCGTTCCGACAATTACCTGCCGGGTGAGAATGACGTTTATGTGTCTCCATCCCAGATCCGTAAGTTCAACCTGAAAACAGGCGATATTATCTGCGGTAACACAAGGATCAAAACACAGCAGGAGAAGTTCTCTGCATTATTATATATCACAACGATCAACGGTTATCAGCCGGGCGTGATCCAGCAGAGAAAGAATTTTGAAGACCTCACACCGATTTTCCCTAATCAGAGAATCCGTTTGGAGAGACCGGGCAGCAGTGTTGCAATGAGGATCGTGGATCTGATCTCACCGATCGGTAAGGGACAGCGTGGTATGATCGTTTCCCAGCCGAAAGCAGGTAAGACAACTCTGTTAAAAGAGATTGCAAAATCGGTTACAGCATCTAATCCGGACATGCATCTGATCATTTTACTGATCGATGAAAGACCGGAGGAAGTTACCGATATCAAGGAAGCGATTGAAGGGGATAATGTAGAAGTTATTTATTCTACATTTGACGAATTACCGGAACATCATAAGAGAGTATCTGAGATGGTCATTGAGCGTGCAAAACGTCTCGTGGAGCATCATAAAGATGTCATGATCCTGCTCGACAGTATCACACGTCTTGCAAGGGCATACAACCTCACAGTTCCACCAAGTGGACATACGTTATCCGGTGGTCTTGATCCGGCAGCCCTTCATATGCCAAAACGTTTCTTTGGTGCAGCCAGAAATATGAGAGAGGGCGGAAGCCTTACCGTTCTTGCAACAGCACTGGTAGATACCGGAAGTAAGATGGACGACGTTGTGTTCGAGGAGTTTAAGGGAACCGGTAACATGGAACTTGTACTCGACCGCAAACTTTCCGAAAAACGTGTGTTCCCGGCAATCGATATTGTAAAGTCAGGAACCAGAAGAGAAGACCTGCTGCTTGACCCGGATGAGTTAGAGGCAGTGGAGATCATGCGCAAGGCTTACAATGGTATGCGTGCAGATGAGGCAGTGGAGAATATTTTAAATATGTTCGCCCGCACAAAGAATAATAAAGAATATATCGCAATGGTAAAGAAAAATAGAATTATTTAAAAAAATATCTTGATTTACTATGATGCGTATGCTATACTTTAAAAGCTGTTTATCGGGATAAAGAATCTTTTACAGATTCTGGACAGTTTTTATATCGTGTATATTCTTGCAGTAAGTGCCATATGCGAATCGGGTATACGGGCATAAAGAGTATAGAACAAGCGCAACAAATCAACGATAAGAATAGAAGAGGTGAAAATCATGAGAGAAGGAATCCATCCAGATTATTATCAGGCAACTGTTACATGTAACTGTGGAAATACATTTGTTACAGGATCAACAAAGGAAGATATCCACGTTGAGATCTGTTCTAAATGCCATCCATTCTACACAGGTCAGCAGAAAGCTAACAGAGCTGATGGTCGTATTGATAAGTTCAACAAGAAATACGGTATCAACAAATAGAAAAAAGTGGTTACAGATAAGGTTGAGGTTATTAAATCTCAACCTTTTTTAGAACATGGAAACTCTATGAGAAAGACATGGTTATTTAAATGAAATATTCAGGAATTGGCGGACAGGCTGTCATGGAAGGCGTGATGATGAAGAATCAGGAAAAGTACGCCGTTGCAGTGAGAAAGCCTGACCATGAGATTGAAGTGAAGGTTTCAGAATATACTGGGATCATCAAGAATAAGAAAATAAGAAATATGCCGATTTTAAGAGGTGTATTCAGTTTTATAGAGTCGCTTGTGCTCGGAATGCAGACATTGACTTATTCCGCTTCTTTTTTTGAAGATGAGGAAGTGGATGAGAAGAAAAAAGAGCCAATGACGGAAGAAGAGCGCAGGAGACAGGAGCAGAAAGAGAAGAAGCAGGAAAATGCCATGATGGGCGGAACGGTTGTATTATCGATTGTTCTTGCTGTGGCAGTATTTATGATGCTTCCATATTATTTATCGACTCTGTTTCAGAAAGTAATTACATCCCAGTGGGTGATCGCATTGTTAGAGGGAGTGATCCGTCTGGTGATTTTCATCGGATATGTAGCACTTATCTCTCTGATGAAGGATATCCGGCGTGTTTATATGTACCATGGTGCAGAACATAAATGTATTAACTGCATTGAACATGGCATGGATCTTACCGTGGATAATGTGAGAAAAAGTTCCAGATTTCATAAACGCTGTGGAACAAGTTTTCTTTTGATCGTAATGTTAGTCAGCATTTTGTTTTTTATGTTTATCCGCGTGGATTCTCCAATCCTCCGTGTGGTTTTGCGTCTGCTTCTGATCCCGGTGATCGCAGGTGTATCCTATGAATTTATCCGGCTGGCAGGAAGAAGCGATAATGCAGTTGTGAATCTTTTGAGCAAGCCGGGATTATGGCTGCAGGGTTTGACAACAAAGGAACCGGATGATGAGATGATCGAGGTTGGAATTGCCTCTGTGGAGGCCGTTTTTGACTGGAAACCTTATGTGGAAGAAATCCGCCGGGAAATGAAGTAGAAGGGCGTGAGATAAGAATGACATATCGGGAAGCTGTTGCCCATGGAGAAAAAGTGCTGGAGCTGTCGCATATTGCAGATGCGAAAACAGATGCATGGCTGCTTCTGGAAATGGGCTGTAAGATAGACCGTAAATTTTATTATATGCATATGGAAGATGATCTTCCTGATGATCTGCTGAAGGAATATGAACTTGCCATCAAAAAACGTGCAGAACATATCCCGCTGCAGTATATTGTGGGCGAGACGGAATTTATGGGACTTAAGTTTAAGGTAAATTCCAATGTCCTGATTCCAAGACAGGATACAGAGACACTTGTGGAGGAAGCATTAAAAACAGTAAAGCCGGGAATGAAAGTACTTGATATGTGTACCGGTTCCGGTTGTATTATTATCAGTATTTTACATAACGTTGAGGGCGTGAAAGGATATGCAGTTGATATCTCCAAGCAGGCGGTCAACGTTGCAAAAGAGAATGCAAAATTAAATGAGGTGCCGGTTCTTTTTGAACGCAGTGACCTTTTTGAGATGGTCACGGAGAAGTTTGATGTGATCGTGTCAAATCCGCCTTATATCCCAACAGATGTGATTCCGCAGCTTATGCCGGAGGTACAGGTGTTTGAACCGATCGAGGCGTTAGATGGAAAAGAGGATGGACTTTACTTTTACCGCAAGATCGTGGAACAGAGTAAAGATTATCTGAATTCTGGCGGTTCTCTGATGTTTGAGATTGGGTATGATCAGGGAAAAGATGTATCTAAAATGATGACAGACGCAGGATTTTCAAACGTCTGTGTGAAAAAAGACCTTGCAGGAAATGACAGGGTTGTGACTGGGATGTTGTAGCGGCATCAGAGTGTAGAAATATAATGAGCGAAAGAGAGGAAAATGCAAATTTATTTGCATTTGACGAACGACGAAATTATTGAGTGATGAAATCACGATATTTGATTAGACAGAAATGAGGGAGAAATATGTTTGATAAATTAGAGGACTTACTCATCCGTTATGAAGAGTTGATGAGTGAATTAAGTGAGCCGGATGTGGCAAATAATCCGGAACGTTTCCGTAAGCTGATGAAAGAGCAGAGCGATATTTTACCAATCGTGGAGGCTTACAAAGAATACAAACAGTGCAAGCAGAACATCGAGGATTCGCTTGCCATGTTGGAGGAAGAATCTGACGAAGAGATGCGCGAACTCGCCAAAGAGGAGTTAAACGATGCAAAGAACCGTGTCGCAGAATTAGAGAATGAATTAAAAATCCTTCTTTTGCCAAAAGACCCGAACGATGACAAAAACGTTATCGTGGAGATCCGTGCCGGTGCCGGTGGAGATGAGGCTGCGTTATTTGCGGCAGAGATTTACCGTATGTATCAGCATTATGCAGAGACAAAGAACTGGAAAACAGAGATCATGGAATGTGACGACACCGGAATCGGCGGCATGAAGAGTGTGACATTCATGATCACAGGAGCAGGTGCTTACTCCGTTATGAAATACGAATCCGGTGTGCACCGTGTACAGCGTGTGCCTGAGACGGAATCCGGCGGACGTATCCATACCTCTACCATCACAGTAGCTGTGATGCCGGAGGCGGAAGATGTTGACGTACAGATTGATGAGAAAGATATCCGTATCGATGTCTGCCGTGCGTCAGGAGCAGGTGGACAGTGTGTCAACACCACAGACTCTGCGGTTCGTTTAACACATATTCCAACTGGAATCGTGATCTACAGCCAGACTGAAAAATCACAGATCCAGAACAAAGCAAAAGCGTTTGCGTTACTCCGTACAAAGTTATTTGACTTAGAACAGCAGAAAGCACATGATGCAGAAGCTGAACTCCGTAAGAGCCAGATCGGTACCGGTGACCGTTCTGAAAAGATCAGAACCTACAACTTCCCACAGGGACGTGTGACCGACCACCGTATCAACCTGACACTTTACAAATTAGACAAGATCATGAATGGTGATATTCAGGAGATCATCGATGCATGTATCGCAGCCGACCAGGCTGCGAAGCTGGCGAATATGAATCAGGAAGCGTAAAATTCCGGTTCATGAAGAATATCCTATAATTTTGAGGAACCAGAGAAAATCTCTGGTTCCTTTTTTGATACTTTTGGGTTTTATTCTGAGATCAGCCAGTCGAGGAGGTTGATAGATTTTATTCCCTCATACGAAGAATCCATTCCTGTATTCAGGGAAAGAACGATTTTTTCATAGTTATCGTTGATTTTTTGGAGTGGTGCTAATTCTCTTTTGCGAACATCTTCACTTGTCATTGATTCCGTGACCTGGACATAAAGTTTATGCACTGAAATGCAAAAACTTTGAAAAATCGACAATTTTTGCAATGGTGCATTTCATAGAAAATATTTCAAAATACTGATATAAATGTTAGTGAAATTTAAAAAATGTTGTGATAAAATAAGTTGTTGGTATTTACAGTGATGGTGAGTAAGAATGGCGATAACAACAAACATCACATGCTTTAAATAAAAAATTAGAATACAGGAGACAAAAAATGCAGGACGATTTAAGAGCAGAACTGATTAAACAGTTCCCATCAGAGGTAATAGAGACAAAGGATATGACAGGGAAAGAGTACTATGCCTGTCCGACATGCAAACGCGCAGTTGCAACCGGTACTGAAAAATGTCAGGGATGCGGACAGAAATTAAGCTGGGACAATATCAGGCATGAGAATGAGGCAAAAGGAAGTAAAAAAGCGAAAATTGAGTTTGATGTTCCGGCAGATTTTGCATTAGAGGACTGCAGAAAATGCCCATTGTCCTATATCGGAAGAAATGGGGACGAAAATGTTTACGAGTGTCCACTGCAGATGAGAGGAAGCTGCAGGCTGGAATTATCATAATGAAATATCAGTCAGAAAGGAAGCATACATGGCATCAAAATTCTACGCGGTAAAAAAAGGTAAAATTCCGGGAATCTATAACAGCTGGGATGATTGCAAAAAAATGGTAGACGGTTTTCCGGGTGCCGTATATAAAAGCTTCAAAACACTTGAGGAAGCGGAAGCCTTCGTGGGTGCAGAAGGCACCTCCAGAAAGCGGAGCGAAAAACCAGATACAGGGAAGCAGGAACAAAATCCGGCAGTCTACGCCTTTGTCGATGGTTCTTACAACATTGCCACAAAAGTCTACGGCTACGGCGGATTTCTCATTCATAATGGAGAGAAAGAAGTGCTGCAGGGAAGCGGAAACGATGCGGAGATGGCATCCATGCGCAATGTTTCAGGAGAAATATTAGGAGCGATGGCTGCAGTAGAACGTGCGATCGAGTTGAAACTTCCGGAAGTGACGATTTATTACGATTACATGGGAATCGAGATGTGGGCAGAGGGAGCCTGGAAACGGAACAGGCAGGGCACGATCGCCTACTATGATTATATGCAGTCTGCAAAAAATAAAATCAGGATTAAATTTGTGAAAGTAAAAGGCCATTCCGGTGTGGATGGCAATGAAGAAGCAGACCGCCTTGCAAAGGAAGCGGTCGGAAATACAATTTAGAAACGTTTTCAAACAAATAATTGAAAAAAGTCATTTAAGGTTTGACAGACATAAAATATGAGACTATAATGTGAGAAACTAGAAGAAAATTGACAGATTTTTCAGGTGGAGGGTAGAAGAAAAAACAGATAAAAAGTGAAATAAAACGAGGCAATTAATACATTGTCAGACTGGAAAAATTAATATATCAGAGAAAGAAAAAAAGTATATTAGAATGGAAAGGAAAATACAATTTATGTTGTCACAAAAGAGTACAATGAAAACAAAACTTGAAAAAATGTATCTGCAGGAAAGAATCAGTTACGGTTATAAAAAAGTCATTACCATGATGCTGGTGTCAGGGCTGATTTCTATTATTGCAATAGGCATTCTGTTTGCCAATATGATGAATTATGTCAATAATGTCAACGCAGCAGATCAGGCAGTAAAAACATGCAGAATTAATATAAATACAGCAGCAAGAAATATCCGTGAAATGGCGCTGAATGATGACGAATCCACTTACGACAGCTACGAGGAGAAGGTGAAAGAGCTTCTCGGGACCGTAGATACACAGATGAATGTTTTACACGGCACAGGTGTCATTACAGAGGATCTTTATACAGAATATAAAGGTGCATTTACGGACTGGGGAACGATCGGATATGAGATCATGGAAGAGATCAAGGCCGGTAAGGAAGATCAGGCTGTCGATGGTATCTTAAATAAGTGTACCCCTGCATTAAACAGCTTAGTAGAAATTTCAAAGAAATTAGATGCATTGACTGATAAACAGAGAAGTAAGGCTGTCCAGAGCACGATCTTCTGTGCAGTTGCCGGTATTGCAGTGATCATTATCTTCCTGCTCCTTGCATGGGCAATCGCAAAGAAAGTGAGCAGGATGGTACTTGAAACTATTCTGGAACCATTACATGCGATCGAGGACGTGGCGAAGGAACTCACGGAAGGAAATCTGCACAGCCAGCTGGAATACCACTCCGAGGACGAGATCGGAAGACTTGCACACAGCATGCGTAAGTCCATCCATATCCTTGGAACGTATGTCGATGATATTGACCGCTCCATGAAACAGTTCTCAGAGGGCAATTTTGATGTACAGCCAGAGGTAGAGTGGAGAGGGGACTTTGTTGGTATTTTACAATCCTTTATGGAGTTCCAGAACAGCATGTCTGATACGGTAAGAGGAATCCAGAGGGTTTCCGATGAGGTATCCAACGGAGCAGAACAGGTGGCATCCAGCTCGAACGAGCTTGCAGACGGCGCAACGAATCAGGCAGCAGTTGTCGAGGAACTGACCGCTACCGTTACCGGTGTTTCCGAACAGGTGGCAAACAATTCACAGGCAGCAAAGGAGATCAGCGGAAAAGTGGAACAGCTTGGACAGGCGCTGATCGAGAGCAACGGAAAGATGCAGGAGATGGTTGTCTCCATGAACGAGATCAATGATGCATCGCATGAGATTGACAAGATCATTGCGACGATCAATGAGATCGCATCCCAGACCAACCTGCTTGCCTTAAACGCATCTATTGAGGCTGCAAGAGCCGGTGAGGCAGGAAAAGGTTTCGCAGTAGTTGCAAATCAGGTAAATGTCCTGGCAGATCAGAGTGCAGAAGCGGCAAAGGAATCAGCGGCACTGATCGAGCGCTCTGTGAATGCTGTTGAAAAAGGTATGATAGTTGCAAAGGAAACAGCAGCACAGTTAGAGGAAGTGGCAGAGAATTCAAAAACGATCACAAGTGAAGTGACAAATATCGCAGACACCTTAGAGACACAGACAGCAGAGATCCATCAGATCAATGAAGGAATCGAGCAGATCAATGATGTGGTACAGACGAATTCAGCTACTTCAGAGGAATGTGCGGCTGCAAGTGAAGAGATGAGCAGCGAAGCAGACAATTTACGTACAATGATCCGCAGATTTAAAGTTGCAAAGACGGAAAAATAATATCAGACCAGATAAATTCAATTGGATGCGCAGGAGTATAAGCGCAAAAGAAAAGGGAAGGTTCTCTGGTTATGAATAAGGATGTATATGGAATATTAGGAGATCTGACAGCAGAGATCTTATTGGAGATCATAGCGGAATGCATGGATGATTACCTATATGTGTTCGATCTCAAGAACAATAAGATGGAAATTTCCCAGTCAGCCCTGGATCGGTTTATGATCTCTGAGACACATATGAGGAATGTAAAGCAGGAGATCATGTCCGTTGTCTACAAAGAAGACCGCACTATGTTTGCAAAGCATATGCAGGCTGTGATGGATGGAAAGGAAAAGGTGCATGATATCCATTACCGGTGGCTCGACAAAAACGGGCTTCCGGTATGGGTCAACTGCCGCGGAGTAGTGATTGATGATGAAGATGGGAAGCCGGGGTATCTGGTGGGATGTCTGAATGAGACCGGAAACCAGCGGCGGGCTGATAATGTGACCGGGCTTTTAGGCGGAATGGAATTTTGTGCTTATCTGCGGTCACAGAAGAAACCTGTGACGACCGGATTTCTTATGCATATTGGAATTGATGATTTTGCAACGGTGAATGAAACACATGGCAGCAATTATGGCGATTATGTGTTAAAAAGTGTTGCAGACTGTATGAAAGAGTGCCTGTCCGGAAATCAGCGACTCTATCATCTGGTCGCAGATCAGTATGTGATCGTGGATCTTGACAGTACTTCCATGGATGATGCCATACAGCTCAAAAAAAAGATCGGTGAGAAAATAGACGAATTCATCATCTCTGAAAAATATGAAGTTGTATTTTCAGCTTCTGCAGGAGTGATCGATGCCTCGACTGTGGCAGAAGGCTACGAGGAATGCCGCAAAAAGTTTGAATTTTCCCTGAAAAAGGCAAAACGGATGGGAAAAAATAACATCTATTTTTACAGGCAGGAGGATTACGAGAAATTCCAGCGGAATGGAAGAATCATAAGTGCACTGAGAAATTCCATCGCTAACGGGTGTGAAGGCTTTGAAGTATATTATCAGCCGATCGTGGATTGTGTTTCCGGGCGTGTGATCGGTGCAGAAGCACTCATGCGGTATACCATGGTGACAGAGGAAGGTAAGGAGTGGCTGTCTCCGGTCGAGTTTATACCGCTTCTGGAAAAGACAGGACTGATCATTCCGGCGGGAAGGTTTGTGTTAAATGAGGCAGCAAAAATGTGCCGTGAGATACAGCAATATATACCGGAATTCAGTGTGAACGTGAATATTTCCTGTTATCAGATCGAGCATGGAAAGATTGCAGACAAGATACTCACTGCGGTCAGGGACAATGGACTGACGCCGGATCGCATCTGCATAGAAATGACTGAAAGCGGCTTCATGGATATGACACCGGTCTTTTGTAAATTCAGGAAAGTGCTTGAGGAAAATGGGATTCAGTTCGTGATCGATGATTTTGGAACCGGATATTCCAATCTCCACTGCATCAGTGACATGAATCCGGGCTATGTGAAAATGGATAAGGATTTCACAGCAAAGGCAATGAGCTGCGAACGGGATTACGAGCTGTTTAAAAAGATCATTGAGATGGTTCACAGCATCGGCATCCGCATCTGTGTGGAAGGAATTGAAAAAGAAGACTGGAATCTTAAGATGAAAGAACTGCAGGCGGATTATCTTCAGGGGTATTTTTTTGGAAAACCCTGTGAAAAAAAGAAGTTTATGGAAGAGTTTGTTTGCAATCCGCATAATAATGGCGTATGGTGAGATAGTACCTCTCAGGAGGTGCTATTTTACTATACAGATTTTTATAGAAATTTCATATCTGCATGAAACGGAGTATAAAGAATGAACGAAATAGAAGTTATCTGGAAGTTTTTAGATAATCTGGATGAGTACGTGTACGCAACAGACATAGAGACAGATGAGCTTGTTTATATGAACCGCAAATTGTTAGAGGTGTATGGATTACAGTCCATAGATGATGTGAAAGGGATGAAGTGCTACGAGGTGCTGCAGAAATCTTCTGTTCCCTGTGGTATGTGCAATAATGACAGGCTTTGTGCCGGAAAGTTTGTCGAGTGGCGTTATTATAATCCGGTGATCGATAAATACATGATGTTGAAAGATACCCTGGTGGAAGATCCTGTCACAAATAAAAAGTACCGGATCGAGATCAGTATAGATATCAGCGAGGAGCGTTCACAGGACAAGATGATCCAGAAGTACAGGGATATGGAGTCCTTTGTCAACGAGGCATTGAAGGATGCGCTTTCTGTCGAGTCGCCGGACGAGACGATCCGTATTATTCTGGAATATCTCGGAAAAGTGCTGAACGGAGAGAGAACATATATTTTTGAGAAGAACAGAGATGGCAGGGATGATAATACATATGAATGGACGGCGCCGGGAGTGCCACCGGAGATCGACAATCTCCAGAATCTTCCGCCGGAGATCTGTGAGAACTGGTATCACATTTTTGAGGAGGGAAAATATGTCCAGATACCGGATATTGAGGAGATGCGCCTGAGCGATCCGTTTCAATATGAAAATCTGAAGCGGCAGAAGATCCATTCCATTGTTGCCATGCCAATTTATGATGCGGAAAAAGTCATTGCTTTTTACGGAGTTGACAATCCGCCGGCATTTTCATTGGAATATACGTCGGATATGCTTCAGATCATGGGTTCTTTTCTCAAGTCCTGCATCAGACGCAGGAATCTGATGAGGCGTCTGGAAGATCTAAGCTATAAGGATGCGCTGACTCAGCTTGGAAACCGCTTTGCGATGGAAAAGTATGTGAGACAGATCGATCCGGAGCAGAGCGTTGGCGTAGTTTATTGTGACGTTACCGGTTTAAAGGGTGTGAATGACACACTGGGACATAAGGCAGGGGATGACCTGATCCTTAGAGCCGGTGCATGTCTGGAGCAAGTGTTTGGTGATTACGGCGTATTCCGTATCGGGGGAGATGAGCTGCTTGTATTGTGCGCGCAGATCGATCAGGACACGTTGGCGGAACGCATAAGGCAGTTAGAGTGTCTGACAGCTGAGAAGGACGTAAATATCGCAGTGGGAGTGATCTGGCAGGACAGGGCGGACACACATCTGGATGAACTTCTGCAGGAAGCTGAGAAGCGCATGTATGAGGATAAGGCAGAATACTATAAGAAAACAGGGATTGAGCGGAGAGGTGCAGACAAAAAAGGCTGAATCTGCTCTCACTAAATGAGAATAGATAAAAAAGTGATAATAATTTTGTCTGAAAACGGTATTTTCCTAGGCGAAATGTAAAAAATTTTAAAATAGAAATAAAATGATTGTGATTTTGCCATGAGGTACAGTATAATAAGAAATGTCGGTTAAATGTAAAAATCATGTAAAAAGTTTGTAAATAAAATTGCAGACAGGGATACGTTAGGATGTATAACTTGGTTAGGAGTACAAATGACAACATTTACTATTATTATATCGCTGCTCAGCGGAGTGGCACTGTTCCTTTTTGGTATGTCCCTGATGGGAGACGGACTGAAGAAAGTAGCGGGTAATAAGCTGGAGCTGGTTCTTTATAAGCTGACGAACACACCGTTGAAAGGAGTGCTGCTTGGAACTGCTGTGACAGCGATCATCCAGTCCTCCTC
>ERZ1673696.2175-NODE-2175-length-14393-cov-13.409890_pt1 | contig 14393 bp, 16 predicted proteins | sample MGYA00580226_ERZ1673696 | MGnify/ENA primary metagenome ERZ1673696 (study PRJEB41218, sample SAMN15661743) | gut metagenome | host: Homo sapiens | place: Canada: London | collected 2015-08-20/2019-03-30 | study: EMG produced TPA metagenomics assembly of... | reverse complement strand
GCCATCATCGACGCCCGCAAGATGATCGTGGACGGTGCCGTGGGCATGGTGGAAATGGCACTGGACCGTCTGAACGAAAACAAGGTGGTAGAGCTGGATGACGAGCGCAAGGCAGCCATGGTGTCCAACCTGCTGGTGGTGCTGTGCGGCAACCGCGACGCCCAGCCCATCGTGAACAGCGGCAGCCTGTACTGATGCCAGAGCCCAAAAAGCAGGTACCCCTGCGCCTGAACGCCAAACTCTACGATGCCCTTGCTGCCTGGGCAGAGGATGATTTCCGCTCGGTGAACGGACAGATCGAATATCTGCTCACCGAGTGTGTGCGCCAGCGCAAGAAGAACGGGAAATATGTTTCAGATCAGATCGACGTACCGCCGGAACTGGACCTGAAATAAAACAGACGAACCAGCCCCGGCTGTGGAAGGTAGTTTTCCATAGCCGGGGCCGGTTGCGTTTATGTGACAGAAAAACATGAAAAAAACAGGAAAGATGAAATAAAATCTATTGACAGTTGCGGAAGTGTGACGTATCATAAATAAATGAGGCGCTCTAGAATCCCAGAGCGTTTCGGACCAAAGCAAGGAGCAGCGATCCCGTTGAAGAAACAAGAACAAAAAAACAAGACGGTTTTTCATGCGGTAGCAGCATTGCTGGCCGTTCTGGCGGTCGTGCTGGTATTGTACGGCGGGGGCCGCTGGCTGGAGAAACGGGCAGAAAAGCCGGAGACCCGCACCCAGCTGCCCCAGGCCGACCAGGAGACTGTGGAAGTGGATGGCGTGACCTACCGCAAAAAGAGCCGCCTGACCACGATCCTGGTCATGGGCGTGGACCACGACACCCAGGACAGCTACGAGTACCGCAAGGCCGGCCAGGCCGACTTTCTGCGGTTGGTGGTACTGGATGACGCGGACAAGACGGTGCAGCAGCTGCAGATCGACCGGGATACCATTACTCCGGTGACGGTGTTGGGCTTGTTGGGGGACCGGTACGAGCCGGTGACCGAGCAGATCTGTCTGGGCTATGCCTTTGGCGATGGCCGTCAGACCAGCTGTGAGGTGACCGTAGAAGCGGTGGAAAACCTGCTGGGCGGACAGACCATCGACCAGTACCTTGCCATGGGGCTGGACGGCATTTCCACCCTGAACGATCTGGCAGGCGGTGTGACCGTGACGCTGGAGGATGATTTCTCCGCCATCGACCCGGCCATGACCAAGGGTGCGACCCTCACGCTGCAGGGCGAGCAGGCCGAGACCTGTGTCCGCTCCCGCCGCAGTGTCGGTGTAGGCACCAACGAGGCCCGCATGGCGCGGCAGGAAAGCTACATCCGACAGCTGTCGGTGCAGCTGGATGAAAAACTGCAGAAGGATCAGAACTTTGCCGTGGACGCCTACGACGCCCTGCAGCCTTACCTGACCACCAGCATGGCCAAAGGTCAGCTGGTGAACGAGGCCTGGGCGGCAAAGGACTACACCCGGCTGGACACCATCAAACCGGATGGCACCTATCAGGTCGGGGAGGATGGCTTCATGGAGTTTTACCCGGATGCCGATGCGTTGCAGCAGGCGGTGCTGCAGCTGTTTTACGAAAAAGTTGAATAAGCGTGCCCAAGACACGTTTAGGATAAGGACGTTCTCAAAACCGAGAGAACTGGTCTGAAAGGGGTATATTCTTATGAAAATGAAAAAGGTCGTTTGTGCCATGGTCTCCGCAGCTCTGCTGGTGAGCATGGCTGCCGCCACCGCTTTTGCCGTGGAGTCTGTGCCCAGCAAGACTGGCACCGATGCCGATGCAGGCAAGACCGACGTTTCCGTTTCCGGTTCTGTCAGCAGCGAGGGCCTGAAGGTGGAAGTCAAGACCACCGAGGATTCCATCAAGGAAGAAGCCCAGCTGAAGAACGAGGGCATGGAGCAGTACCTGACCACTAAGGCTGTGGCTGCCGCTGCGAAGATCCTGGGCACTGAAAAGAGCGCCGTGACCGTCAGCGAGATCAAGGAGATCAAGGTCTCCGGCTACAAGACCCACATGGGCAAGATCACCGTCAAGGTCCCTATGGCAGCTCTGCCGGAGAGCGGCACCACCGTTGCCGTGATCGTCCGTGTCAAGACCCCCAACGGCAACATCGTCAACCTGCCCCTGGCCGGTGTGGTCGTGGAGGAGACCGTTGTGGTGAACGGTGTGGCTCGCAAGGTCCGTAAGGTCCAGCTGGAGCTGGATGCCACCACCATGACCAACCTGCAGGCAGGCAAGGCCTACATTGCAGCTGTGACCCGGAAGTAAAAACAGAACGACTTTGTCCTGCGGCGCTCTCTTCCGAAAAAGAGAACGCCGTATTTTTCACGGAGAAAGCCAAGGAAATTTAAAGGAGCAACGAAGTGCAGCGAGATACTTTAACGCAGGAACCTTATCGTTCTGAGGTGCGGCCCCAGCAGGAAGAAGATACCATTGATCTTCTGGAACTGTGCATGGGCCTGCTGGACCACTGGAAGTTTATTGCGGCAGCCGCCGCAGCAGGAGCGGTGCTGGCAGCACTCTATACCTTTTTGCTGGTGACCCCCCTCTACAAGGCCACCTCTACCATCTATGTGGTGAGCCGCAACGACTCGGTGCTGAACCTGTCGGATATTCAGATCGGCAGCGCCCTGACCAGCGACTACATCAAGGTGTTTGAGATGTGGGAGGTGCACGAAAAGGTCATCAGTGCACTGGATCTGGACTATACCTATACCCAGATGGACAACATGCTCAGCGTGACCAATGCCAACGACACCCGTATGCTGGACATTACGGTGACCGATGCAGATCCCGAAGAGGCTGCAGCCATTGCCAATGAGTATGCTGAGGTGGGCGCAAGCTACATTGCGGAGAAGATGAAGACCGACGAGCCCACCATCATGTCCTCGGCCCGGGTACCGGCCAACCCCTTCAGCCCCAGCAAGACCAAGAACATCCTGCTGGGCTTCCTGGCAGGCTTTGTGCTGTCCTGCGGTGTGGTGGTGCTGCGAGTGCTGCTGGACGATACCTATAAATCCGCTGAAGAGATCCGCAAGTACACCGGCATGGTGGTGCTGGCCTCTGTGCCCCTGGTGGGTGGCACCGAGCCCAAAAAGGGCAGCAACTTCCAGCGCCGCATGAAGCGCCTGAGCAAAGATATTCGCCGCCGTGTGGGCGGTACCGGGAGGAAGGCATGAAACAGCTGAAGATCACAAAATTTCCGGAATTGGACTATGCAGGCAGCGAGGCCTTCAACACCCTGAGCACCAACCTGTCCTTTGCAGGTGAAACGGTCAAAAAGATCATGATCACCAGCTGCCACGCTTCGGAAGGCAAGAGCTACCTGTCCATGAACCTGATGCGGACCCTGGCCCAGCGTGGCATGAAGGTGGCCCTGGTGGACGCCGACCTGCGCCGCAGCATAGTAAACGCCCAGTACGGCCTGCAGTTTGAGGACGGCCGCAACGACGACAAGGGCCTTTCCCACTTTTTGGCCGGCATGGTGGGCATGGAGGAGGTCATCTACCAGACCGACATCCCCGGTGCCCTGATGGTTCCGGTGGGCCGGGATGTGCCCAACCCCCTGGCTCTGCTGAGCAACCATCACTTTAAGGACCTGCTGGACGCCCTGGCCCAGATGGTGGATTATGTGCTGGTGGACGCCGCCCCTGTGGGCGTGGTCATTGATGCTGCCGAGATCGCAAAATCCTGCGACGGCACCCTGATCGCTGTGCAGTACAACGATGTGCGCCGCCAGGAGCTGCTGGACGTGAAGCAGCAGATCGAGCAGAGCGGCTGCCCCATCCTGGGCACTGTGCTGAACCAGGTGGATTACGACAGCTACCTGAGCCGCAAGTATTACTACCGTACCTACGGCAAATACGGTTACTACAACCGGTACTATAAGCACAAGCACGCAGCTGAAAAGAAATGAGCGGCTTTACGGACTATCACGCGCATTTCGTCTATGGTGTGGACGACGGTGCCCGCACGCGGGAAGAGATGTTTGCCATGCTGGATGCGGCGGCGGCGGATGGGGTCACCCGTCTGTTTGCCACCTCTCACAGCACGCCGGGCATGGAGCCCTTTCCGCGGGACGTGTATCAGCGGCATCTTGATTTTGCACGGGCTTACTGCGCCGAAAAGGGCTACGACCTGATGCTGGAAAGCGGCTCGGAGCTGCTGTATACCCCGGCTGCGGCCTATGCGGCGGCCGAGCACAGCCTGGTCACGCTGGGCGGCACCGACTGGGTGCTGCTGGAGTTCGTGCCCGATGTGGCGGCGGCGGAAGTGGAAACGGCCCTGCGGCAGATCACCGGCAGCGGCTACCGGGTGCTGCTGGCGCACATTGAGCGCTACCCCCGCCTTGCCCGCAGCGGTGCGCTGCCCCGCCTGAAGGAACAGTACGGCATCCGCTGTCAGGTCAATGCGGCCACCGTGCTGGAGGGCGGATTCTTTCAGCGCCGGAAGCTGGACCGCTGGCTGAAGGACGGCCTTGTGGACGCGATCTCCTCGGACGCACATAACTGCACTACCCGGGCCACCCGGATGCAGGCGGCCTATGAGCGGCTGTGCGGCATGCTGGGACAGCCGGATGCGGATGCGCTGACTGGCAGAAACAATGCCTTGCTGCTAACTCCATAAAACAGTCAGAATTGCCATTTTCGGGGCGGATTTCTCGTCAAAGTGCCAAAAGCACGACGAGAGTTTCCGACGGGAATGGCTTTTTGGCTTTTTTTGCCCGAAAGAACTTGCTTAAAGAACGTCTGCGTGATAAAATCATAAGGAATAGGGGAATTTGCTTACATACGTCAGGAGGTGATATGGATGAAAATTCTGGTCGTAGACGACGGACAGCTTGCGATCAATTCTCTGATCCGTATCTTGTGCAGAGTGGCACCGGATTGCGATTATATCAGTGCGATGACCACAGACGATGCGTTGACCTGGTTGCGTCAGGGTCCGATGGATGCAGCTTTTTTGAATCTGGAGATGCCGGGGATGAACGGCCTTGCCCTTGCCCGCATGATCCAGAAGATCCAGCCGCGCTGCAATCTGATCGTGGTGACCGAGCATCCGGAATATGCGCTGGAAGCCCTGCAGATCTTTGTCAGCGGCTTCCTGCTCAAACCGGCTAACGAGGCTGATGTGCGCAATGTGCTGGAAAATCTGCGGTATCCGGCCGAGGATGTGCCTGCGGGCGTCAAAGTGCAGTGCTTTGGCAACTTTGAGGTGTTCGTGGGTGGGCGTCCGCTCTCGTTCAAGCGCAGCAAGAGCAAGGAACTGCTGGCCTATCTGGTGGACCGCAACGGTGCCACCTGCACCAACGGCGAGATGCTGGCCTTGCTCTGGGAGGACAAGCCCGATACGGCGTCCCTGCACAGCCATCTGCGCAATCTGATCTTTGACCTGAGCCATACGCTGGAGGATGCCGGTGTGCGCGGGCTGCTGGTGCGCGGGCGCAGTACGCTGGCCATCGACACCAGCAAGGTGGAGTGCGATTATTACAACTTCCTGCGGGGAGACCGCTCCACCATCAGCAGCTACCGCGGTGAATATATGACCCAGTATTCCTGGGCCGAGGTCACCCGCTCGGCACTGCGCCAGCAGGCAGCAGCCAGTCAGAAAGGCGGCCTGCCCAGCTATTACGTCCCGCCGACCGGCCTCTGAGCCGACAAACTCACAGCAAAAACAAAGCCCCGTGTGTTCCGCATCGTGAACACACGGGGCTTTTGGTTTTGGGGCAAATTACTGGCGGGTGTGGCTCTCCCAGCCGCTGGAGGCGACCGCCTGCTGGTCCGGGGTGCACCACATGGCCTCCACGCCGTCCAGCGACTCCACCAGCTTCTGGCCCTCTTCCAGCGGCATGCAGAACAGGCCGGTGGTCAGGCAGTCGGCCATGCCGGAGTCCGGGCACAGCACAGTCACGCTGTTGAAATAGGCAGCCGGCCACAGGGTGTCCGGGTCGATCAGGTGGTGATAGCGCTTGCCGTCCACCACAAAGTAGCGCTGGTAGTCGCCGCTGGTCACCAGTGCCATGTCGCTCATGTTGATGGCGGCCCCGAACAGGGAGTCGGTGGTGTACACCTCCGAAGCGTTCCACGGGTTCTCCACGCCGCCGGTCCACTGGCTGCCGTCGGGCTTCTTGCCAATGGCACGCAGGTTGCCGCCTACGCTTACCAGTGCGCTGGTCAGGCCCCGGGCCTGCGCGGCCTGGCACACCATCTCCACAGCGTAGCCCTTGCCCACGCTGCCCACATCCAGCGACATCTCCGGGTCGGCCAGGTACACGGTCTTGGCCTGCTCGTCGATCACCACATTGTTGATGTCGCAGTGCTGGGCTGCGGCTTCCAGCTCCTCCTGAGTGGGCAGGGTGTTGTCGGCGTCGTTGTCGTTCTGCAGGGCGGCCTCCCGGTAATTGTGCCAGATGTTCAGCACGCTGCCCATGGCAATGTTCATCTTGCCGTTTGTGGTGTCGTACATCTTCTGAGCCAGCTCCAGCATGGACAGGATGCGGTCATCCACCTGCACGGGGGCTTTGCCGGCGTTGTCGTTGATGGTTTTCACATTCACCACGCCGTCGTAGTCGTTGTAGATGTCGTACAGCTGGTTGTAAGAGATCAGGTCGGCGTGCAGGGCTTCCATCTGCTTGGTGAACTCTTCCTCGCTCTCGCAGTAGGCGATCACCTGGGTGACGGTGTCGAACACATCATAGAAGATGGTGCTGTAGCGGGTCAGCTCCTTCTGGGGCTTGGCGGCACAGCCGGCCAGCACACTCAGACAGAGCGCCGCCGCCAGCAGTCCGGCGGTGAGGCGGTTGAACAGGGTGGTTTTCATCGGGTCTGGTTCTCCTTTGCTGCGGTAAAGGCGGTGTGCTCCTCCTGCAGGTGGGCCAGCAGGTCGCCGAACACCCAGCTGCGGTTGGCGGGGGTCACCACGGCCTTGAGGGGGATGTTTACCTGCGCCTGCTTCATCAGGTCCAGCAGGGTGTCCACGTCCTTGTCCTTGAAGTTGGCCAGTACCAGGGCCGGGGGATAGGCACCGGGCTCCAGCACCAGCGTGCGGGCGGATCTGGTCTCCACTTCACCCAGCAGCTGCGCCACGGTCTTGCCGGCGTCGGCAGGGGACACGGGCAGGACCTTCATGCCAAAGACAGGGGCCATGCCGTCCAGCTTGCCGCGGTCGCCGGCGGAAAGGTTCCAGCCCAGCGCCAGCGGCACCCCGGCGTTCTGGTTGCGTGCAATATGTGCTTTCATTGAAAATACCTCGTTTCAGAAGTAAACTGCAAAATATATTATAGTATAACACAAAACTGCGGAAAAGAAAATGAGGAAACGACCCCTTTCGGGGAACGGCCGGAAAACCAGCACGGGCAGCAGAATGTTCCCCGCAAACAAAAAAGCTCTCCCTTTCGGGAGAGCTGGCATCGCGCAGCGATGACTGAGAGGGTTCAAATGGTTCAGTTCATCTTCTTGCCGAAGAACTCGACCTCTTTGCTGACGAACTGCATCAGCTCATCGAACTGGTCGGGGGTCAGGCTCTGGGCACCGTCGCACTTGGCCTTGGCGGGGTTGTTGTGCACCTCGATCATCAGGCCATCGGCCCCGGCGGCAACGGCAGCCTTGGCCAGCTCCGGCACCATCCAGGCGTGGCCGCAGGCATGGCTGGGGTCCACCACTACGGGCAGGTGGGTCATCTTGTGCAGCATCACCACACCGGCCAGATCAAGGGTGTTGCGCATGCTGGTCTCAAAGGTGCGGATGCCGCGCTCGCAGAGGATGACATTCTCGTTGCCCTCGGCCATGATGTACTCGGCGCTCATCACGAACTCTTCCAGCGTATTGGCCAGGCCGCGCTTGAGCAGCACCGGCTTGTTCTGGCGGCCCACGGCCTTGAGCAGCTCAAAGTTCTGCATGTTGCGGGCACCCACCTGGATCAGGTCCACGTTCTCGAACAGGGGCAGGTGCTCGGTGTTCATGATCTCGGTGACGATGGGGGCACCGGTGGCGCGGCGGGCCAGCTTGAGCAGGTCCAGACCCTCGCTGCGCATGCCCTGGAAGGAGTAGGGGGAGGTGCGGGGCTTGAATGCACCGCCGCGCAGCAGAGAAGCACCGGCGGCCTTCACGCGCTGGGCGCAGTAGGTGATCTGCTCTTCACTTTCAATGCTGCAGGGCCCGGCGATGACCGCAAAGTTGCCGCCGCCGATCTTCACGCCGTCCACGTCGATGACGCTGTCGTCCGGGTGGAACTTGCGGTTGGCCTTTTTATAAGGTTCGGACACGCGGCGGCAGGTCTCCACCACGGGGTTGGCCAGTACCCAGCTTTCGGCGATGGCCTTGGTGTCGCCGATGAGGCCCAGAATATGGGTATCGCTGCCCTTGGAGTCGTTGATCTGCAGGCCCATGCCCTCCAGCTCGTGGCAGAACTCGCGCACCTGTACGTCGGGGGCATTCTGTTTCAGTACGATGATCATAGTGGTTTTGTCTCCTTTGCCTTTTCCTATCTGTGCGAAACGGCAGGGGAGACCGGCTCCTTTGCCGCAGCTTGCAACGTTAAACTTCAGTTTCCTGAAGTGATGGTGCTATGATAACACTTCAGGAAACTGAAGTCAAGAACTTTTTGAAATTTGTGCAAAAAAGCAGTTTGCAGGGGCATTTTTACAGCTTTTTGCCGGAAACTCTGCCCGGAGGGGCTGTTATTTCAAAGGGGAACGTGGTAAAATGATGGCAAGAGAACCCTCTCCGCCGTAATGACGGAGAAGGCGAGGACGCGCAGCCTTGTACAGCAAAACGGAGAGGGTTTGACCCAAAAAATAAGAGGTTGAGATAAAATGGGAAAAGAAGCAAAAACCAATGCCATGCGCATTCTGGAACGTGAAAAGGTGCCCTATACGGCCCACGAGTACGCCCACGAAGAGGGCGTGGCCGTGGCCGGTGTGGATGTGGCCGGCAGCATGGGCGAGGACCCGGCCTGCGTATACAAGACGCTGGTGACCCAGGGCAGCAGCAAAAACTACTTTGTGTTTGTCATCCCGGTGGCGGCCGAGCTGGATCTGAAAGCCGCCGCCCGCAGCGTGGGCGAAAAGAGCGTGGCCATGATCCATGTAGCCGACATCAACAAGGTCACCGGCTATGTGCGCGGCGGCTGCAGCCCCGTGGGCATGAAGAAGCAGTACAAGACCGTGTTCGACGAGAGCGTCCTCGCACAGGAAAAAGTGTATGTTTCCGGCGGGCGCATCGGCACCCAGGTGTGCTGTGCTCCGGCGGATCTTATCCGCGCCGCCCGCGCCACCACCGCAAAGATCATCTTCTGAACCGGGCGGAAAAGTACGTCTTTTGGGACAAAGACGGTTGGAAGATTTTACGGAAAATATACTCAGACCATAAGTCATACTTAAAAAGAAAAACGATGGCGAAACTGCACAAAACTTTTGAAAGTTTTTTGGCGCATGGAAACACAAGGGAGAATTTGCCGCAACACCCTTTGCAAAGCCATTATTTTGCCGTAAACTGTATGTAGCACAGGGACGGTCACCCCATAGAGCGGGCCCCGCACCCTGCAGAAATGTCAGCACAGAAACTGCGGAGGAAGAGATCCATGAAAAAGACGCTGCCGGGTCGCATGGAACGAAACAATATTCGTGCATGTCAGGGGCATCGTGCAGCTTCGTGCAAGGCATGGGAACAGAATACGCAAAAATAAAGGCTGTGGTGCAGGTGTACCACTGCCTTTTTTGTTTGTCAGAAGTGGAAAGAGAGGGTTTGGATTATGGTTCGTAAAGTTGCTGTGATCATGGGTTCCGACAGCGATTGGCCGGTGGTCAAGGGGGCCTGCGCCCAGCTCAAAGCGCTGGATATCCCCTTTGAAGCACACATCCTGTCGGCACACCGCACGCCCGCCGAGGCGGCTGCGTTTGCAAAAAGCGCAAAGGCCAACGGCTTTGGCGTCATCCTGTGTGCGGCCGGCATGGCAGCCCATCTGGCCGGTGCATTTGCCGCCAACACTACGCTGCCGGTGATCGGCATCCCCATGAAGGGCGGTGCCATGGACGGTCTGGATGCCCTGCTGGCCACCGTGCAGATGCCCAGCGGCATCCCGGTGGCCACCGTGGCCCTGAACGGCGCCAAGAACGCCGCCTGGCTGGCCGCCGAGATCCTGGCACTGGGCGATGAGGCTCTGGCAGCAAAGCTGGAAGCCGAGCGCACCGCCATGGCGGCACAGATCGCGGCCAAGGAGGAAAAACTGCAGGCGGAGATCGCCGAACTGTAAAGGAGAACCAATGTCTGATTTTGCATATCCGCTGCACGAAGAATGCGGCGTTTTTGGCCTCTATGACCGGGCCGGTACCGAGGACGTGGCCGCAGCTGCCTATTCGGCGCTGTATGCGCTGCAGCACCGCGGTCAGGAGAGCTGCGGCATCGCGGTGAATGACGACGGCGTCATCCAGGGCCACCGGGATCTGGGCCTTGTGAACGAGGTGTTCACCCCGGCGGTGCTGGGCAGCCTGGCCAACCCCAACGCCCACATGGCCACCGGCCATGTGCGCTACGCCACCTCCGGCAGCCGCATCCGGGCCAATGCTCAGCCCATGATCGTGCGGCACGGCCGCGGCACCATGGCCCTGTGCCACAACGGCAACCTGACCAATGCCATTGAGCTGCGACGCCAGCTGGAAAACGAGGGGGCCATCTTCCATGGCTCCTCGGACACCGAGGTCATCTGCTACCTCATCACCCGCAACCGCCTGCGCATGGGCAGCATCGAGACGGCCATCAGCAAGACCATGGATGTGCTGGAAGGCGCGTACAGTCTGGTGATCATGTCCGCCACCAAGCTCATCGCGGTGCGCGACCCCCGCGGCTACCGGCCCCTGTGCATCGGCACGCTGCCCGGCGGCGGCTACGTCTTTGCCAGCGAGAGCTGTGCGCTGGACGCTGTGGGTGCCACCCTGCTGCGGGACGTGGAGCCCGGCGAGATCGTGGTGGCCGATGCCAAGACCGGTGAGCTGCGCAGCATCACCGACCATGTGGGCCGCCCGGACACCCAGATGTGCGTGTTCGAGTTCATCTACTTTGCCCGCCCGGACAGCATCATCGAGGGCAGCTCGGTGCACGAGGCCCGCAAGCAGGCCGGCCGGTTCCTGGCACAGGAACACCCGGTGGATGCCGATGTGGTCATCGGTGTGCCGGATTCCGGCCTGGACGCCGCCCTGGGCTACTCCCAGGAGAGCGGCATCCCCTATGGCATCGGCTTCATTAAGAATAAGTACATCGGCCGCACCTTCATTCAGGGCAGCCAGAAGCAGCGTGAGAACAGCGTGCGCATCAAGCTGAACGTGATCTCCAACACGGTCAAGGGCAAGCGCGTGGTGCTGGTGGATGATTCCATCGTGCGCGGTACCACCTCTGCCCGCATCATCAAGCTGCTGCGGGACGCCGGTGCCACCGAGGTGCACTTCATGGTGTCGGCACCGCCGTTCAAATATCCCTGCTACTTCGGCACTGACATCCCCGACCAGAAACTGCTGGTGGCCACCGGACGCACGGTGGACCAGATCAATGAGATCATCGGGGCCGACACCCTGGGCTACCTGTCCACCGAACATGTGGTGCAGCTGGCCAAAAACGCAAACTGTGGGTTCTGCACCGCCTGCTTCACCGGCGAATATGCCGTGAAGCCGGACGAGGTGCTTTCCACCGATATCCACGAACGCCACCTGAACGACCGCCCCAAGGACGAGAAAAAGTTAGGAGAGTAACACCATGGAAAAGAGCTATTCGGAAAGCTACGCCGCAGCAGGCGTGGACATCACCGCCGGTTATCGTTCGGTCGAACTGATGAAGCAGTATGTGGCCCGCACCATGAACGAGCACTGCATCGGCGGGCTGGGCGGCTTTGGCGGCCTGTTTGAACTGGACTGCACCGGCTACAAGCACCCGGTGCTGATCTCCGGCACCGACGGCGTGGGCACCAAGCTGAAGATCGCCATGATCATGGACAAGCACGACACCATCGGCATCGACTGTGTGGCCATGTGCGTCAACGACGTCATCTGCGCCGGTGCAAAGCCGCTGGTGTTCCTGGACTACATCGCCTGCGGCCGCAACATCCCGGAAAAGATCGCTGAGATCGTCAAGGGCGTGGCCGAGGGCTGCGTGCAGGCCGACTGCTCTCTGGTGGGAGGCGAGACGGCCGAGCACCCGGGCATGATGCCGGAGGACGAGTACGATCTGGCCGGTTTTACCGTGGGCGTCGTGGACAAGGAAAAGATCCTGAGCAATGACACCATGAAGCCCGGTGATTTGATCATCGCTCTGCCTTCCACCGGTGTGCACTCCAACGGCTTCTCGCTGGTGCGCAAGATCTTTGACATCGACGGCAACCCCGACGTGCTGCACACCACGCCCGCCGAGCTGGGCGGCAAGAGCCTGGGCGAGGCCCTGCTGGCTCCCACTAAAATTTACGTTAAGCCGGTGCTCAAGGTGCTGGAGGAAGTGGATGTCAAGGGCATTTCCCACATCACCGGCGGCGGCTTCTACGAGAACATTCCCCGCAGCCTGAAGAAGGGCTGCTGCGCCCGCATCCACAAGGCGGACGTCCGCACCCCGGCACTGTTCCACCTGATGCAGAAGGAGGGCGGCATCTCCGAGCACGATATGTTCAACACCTTCAACATGGGCGTGGGCATGGTGCTCACCGTGCCTGCCGAGCAGGCCGACAAGGCGCTGGAGATCCTGCATGCCAACGGTGAGCCGGAGGCTTACCGTCTGGGCGTCATCGCAGAAGGCGAGGGTGTGGAGCTGTGCTGAACATTGCAGTGTTAGTTTCCGGCGGCGGCACCAACCTGCAGGCCCTGCTGGACAGTGAGGCCCGCGGCGAGAACCCCAATGGTAAAATTACGCTGGTGGTGGCCTCCAAGCCCGGCGTCTATGCGCTGGAACGTGCCGCAAAGGCCGGTGTGGAGAGCTGCGTGGTGCGCCGCAGGGACTACGACAACAGCGAAGATTTTGACGCGGCCCTGCTGGGCACGCTGAAAGCACACAACATCGACCTTGTGGTGCTGGCAGGCTTTCTGTCGGTGCTGGGGCCCAGCGTCATCGCGGCTTATCCCCGCCGCATCCTGAACGTGCACCCGGCGCTCATCCCGTCTTTCTGCGGGCCGGGCATGTACGGCCTGCGCCCCCATGAAGCGGCCCTTGCCCGTGGCTGCAAGGTGACCGGTGCCACCGTCCACTTTGTGAACGAAGAATGCGACGGCGGGCCCATCCTGCTGCAGAAGGCCGTGGACATCCTGCCCGGCGACACCCCGGAGGTGCTGCAGAAACGGGTCATGGAGCAGGCCGAGTGGAAGCTGCTGCCCAAGGCGGTCGCCATGGTGTGCAGCGGAGAGATCGAGTAAAAACTCCTTCCGTCACGCCTGACGGCGTGCCACCTCCCTCTGGGAGGGAGCTGTCGCCGAAGACGACTGAGGGAGTTCGTCAGATAATAGGAGAACAACAATGGAAAAGATCGACCTGAACGAATATCTGGCCTCCAACGAATACCCCGGCCGCGGCATTGCGGTGGCAAAGGCCCCGGACGGCCGACAGATGTTCATCGGCTACTTCATCATGGGCCGCAGCGAGAACAGCCGCAACCGCGTGTTCGACCCCGTGCCGGAGCGCGGCGGCATCTGCACCATGGCAGCCGACCCCGCAAAGCTGGAGGACCCCAGCCTGATCATCTACAATCCGGTGCTGACGCTGGGCCGTACCCACATCGTGACCAACGGCGACCAGACCGATACCATCTATGACCTGATGAGCCAGGGCAAGAGCTTTGCGGATGCACTGCGCACCCGCACCTTTGAGCCGGACGGCCCCAACTACACCCCCCGCATCTCTGCGGTGGTGTATGCGGACGGCAGCTACCAGATGAGCATCCTCAAGTCTGCCGACGGCAACGGCGACAGCGTGCAGCGCTATTTCTTTGATTACCCCCAGCCCGTGGCCGGAGAGGGCCACTTCATCAGCACCTACAAGCACAATGGCAGCCCCATCCCCAGCTTTGAGGGTGAGCCGCTGCGCTTTGCCTGCCCCCGCACCCTCGGCGACTTTGCCCACGGCCTGTGGAGCAGCCTGAACGCCGACAACAAGGTGAGCCTGTTCGCCCGGGTCATCGACCTGGAGAGCGGCGAGAGCGGCGACATGATCTTCAACAAATACGACGCCGTGTGCAGCGATCTGGACGACCCCGAAGAGCCGGAGCTGCTGCCCGAAGAGCTGGAACTGCTCAAAAAGCTTGACGCGGAAGAAGAATAAGAGTACACCATAGAGGAACCAAGGAGGATGCACCAATGAATGAACTCGCACTGAAGTACGGCTGCAACCCCAACCAGAAGCCCAGCCGCATTTATATGGAAG
>ERZ1673696.2173-NODE-2173-length-14401-cov-4.174683_pt1 | contig 14401 bp, 8 predicted proteins | sample MGYA00580226_ERZ1673696 | MGnify/ENA primary metagenome ERZ1673696 (study PRJEB41218, sample SAMN15661743) | gut metagenome | host: Homo sapiens | place: Canada: London | collected 2015-08-20/2019-03-30 | study: EMG produced TPA metagenomics assembly of... | reverse complement strand
CGCGCTCCTGCATCGTCACGCCGTAGAGCACGTCGGCGGCCTCCATCGTGCCGCGGCGGTGGGTGATGACGATGAACTGCGTCTTGTCGCAGATGCGGCGCATATAGTGCGCCACGCGGATGACGTTCGGCTCGTCGAGCGCCGCCTCGATCTCGTCCATCACGCAGAACGGCGTGGGGTGGACCTTGAGAATGGCGAAGTAGAGCGCGATGGCGACGAACGCCTTCTCGCCGCCCGAGAGCAGCGAGAGCGTCTTGAGCGCCTTGCCCGGCGGCTGGACCTTGATCTCGATGCCGCAGTCGAGCACGGCGTTCTCGTCCTCCAGCTCAAGCGTGGCCTTGCCGCCGCCGAAGAGCTCGAGGAAGGTCTCCTGAAAGCTCTCGCGGATGAGAGCGAACTGCTCCTTGAAGATGACCGTCATCTCGCTCGTGATGTTCTCAATGACGCCCAGCAGCTCCTCCTTGGCCTTTTCCACATCGTCGCGCTGTCCGGTGAGGTAGGTATAGCGCGTGTTCACGCGGTCGAATTCCTCGATGGCGCCGACGTTGACATTGCCGAGGCCGTTGATCTCGCGCTTCAATTCATTGATGCGGCGGCTCGCCTTCGGCACGCTCTCCAGCTCGATGCGCTGCTCCTGTGCCGCGGAGTGGGACAGCTCGTAGCTCTCCCAGAGCTTATCCAATATCTGCTTTTCCTCCATCGCGGCGGTAACGCGCTTCTGCTCGAGCCTGCCCGCGGCGGCCTGTGTCTGAGAGAGCAGCTCATTGCACTCGCGGTATCTGCGGTCGTTCGCGCTGCGCTCGCCCTCAAGCGCCAGCTTGGCCTCCGCCAGCTCCGCCAGCTCCGCCCTGCGCTTCTCGGCGTCGGCGCGCAGAGAAGCGGTCACCGCGTCATGCTGCGCGATCTCCTCCTCCGCGGCCTTGATCTTCGCGCGGTAGTCCTCGATGAGCGCACGGCGTCCGTCCTCGTCGCCGCGCATCTGCTGGGCGAGCGTCTCGAGGTCGCCCAGCGCGCGTTCGGTCGTCTCCCGCTCGGCGGTAAAGCCCGAAAGCGTGCTCTTGCGCGCGGCGATCTCGTCGCCGAGGTGCGCGCTGTCGCGTTGGAGCTCGTTCTGGCCGGCGAGCTTTTCCTCGCTCTCCGCACGGCAGCGTGCGGCCTCGGCCTCGTGCTTTTTGATCTCCTCCTCGCGGGCGGCGGCTGCCTTTTTCAGCTCCTCCGTGCGCGCGGTGATGCTCTCGAGCTCGGCGGCGATGTCGCTCTCCCGCGTGCGGAGCGATTCGAGCAGCATATCGTACTGCTTCTTTTCACCCGTCAGGCGGAGCACCGCGTCCTCCGCGCCGCGCTGCTGCTCGCGCGCGACGTCCAGCTCATACTGCGCGGCGTTCAGGTCGCGCTTGGCCTCGTCCGCCTCGCGGAGCGCGGCATCGAGCTTCTCCGTTAAGGCTTCCCGCCAGGCAGTCAGTTCCTTGAGCTCGTTGGCGCGGCTCAAAATGCCCGCGCTGCGGCTCACCGAGCCGCCGGTCATGCTGCCGCCGCGGTTCAAGACCTGCCCGTCGAGCGTGACGATGCGGAAACGATTGCCGTACTTTCTCGCGATGGCGATGCCGCAGTCCATATCCTCGACCACGACGGTGCGGCCGAGCAGATTGTTGAAAATTTCCGTGTACCGCTTATCGAACTGCACGAGCTGCGACGCGACGCCGACGTAGCCGTACTCGCGCTCGACGCCCGCCTCGCGCAGCACGTCTCCGCGGATGGCGGTCAGCGGCAGGAAGGTCGCGCGACCGCCGTCGCGCTGCTTTAAGAAGTTGATGGCGCTCCTGGCGTCCTCCTCGCGGTCCACGACCACGTTCTGCATCCCCGCGCCGAGGGCGATCTCGATGGCGACGGCATAGCGCTTGTCGGTCGTCATCAGGTTGGCGACCGGCCCATGCACGCCGCGCAGCGCGTTCTTCTCCGCCGCCTGCATGATGAGACGGACCGCCTTATTGAAGCCCTCGTACTCCTTTTCCATCTCGCTCAGGAGGTGGATGCGGGAGTCAAGGTTGTTCTTTTCCATGGTGAGGTCGATGCTCTTCTGCCGCGCCGTCTCCTCGCGCTTGACGCGCCCCTCCATCTTGAGGGTATGACCAGAGATGATGTTGCGCACGGCGTCGGCCTCCTCCTGCGCCTCCTCAAGGGCGCGGCGGGACGCGGACGCAGCCCTGCGCTTCTCGGCCAGCTGACCGTCCACGCTCTCGCTCTCCGCTTCAAGCGCCGCGCGGCGCTCAGCCAACTCGGCAAGGCCCGCGTTTATCGCGCTCACGTCCGCGCGGCAGTCCGCCGCGTCGGAGGCCGCCAGCGCTTCCCTCGCGCGCAGAGCCTCGACCTCGCTGCCGGCCTCACCGGCCGTGCGGGCAAGCTCCTCCGCCTGCGCGAGGAAGGCGCGAAGCTCCTCCTCGAGCTCCGCCGCCTGCGCGGCAAGCTCCTCGATGCGCGCGTGCTTCGCAGCGATCTGAGCGGTCAGGCTCTCCGCGCGGCCCGACTGGTCGCGCAGGTCGTTCTCCACGCGCTCGATGCTCGCGCGGTTGTGCTCGATGCCCGTGCGCAGCACCGCCACAGCGGCGTCCTCCTCGCTGCGCTTCGCGTCCAGCTCGGCGCACTCGGTGCGCAGGCGCTCCTGCTCCATGTCGTTCGCGTGTGCCTTTTCCGCAAACTGCTCGGAGGCGGCGTACAGCTCGTCCAGCGCGGCGTTCGCGCGCTCCAGCTCCTGCTGGGCAAGAGCATAGTCGGTGTTGAGCTTGATGGAATCGGTCTTGATCTTGTCCAGGTTTTCGAGCCAGACGGAGATCTCCAGTGTGCGCAGCTCGTCGCGGAGGATCAGATATTTCTTCGCCTTCTCCGCCTGCGAGCGCAGCGGCCCGACCTGCAGCTCCAGCTCGGCGATCTTGTCGTTGATGCGCACGAGGTTCTCCTCCGTGCGCTCGAGCTTGCGCTCCGTCTCCTCCTTGCGGTGGCGGAACTTGGAGATGCCCGCCGCCTCCTCGAAGATCTCGCGGCGGTCGGCGCTCTTGACCGACAATATCTCGTCGATCTTGCCCTGACCGACGATGGAATAGCCCTCGCGGCCCATGCCGGTATCCATGAACAGCTCGTTCACGTCACGCAGGCGCACGCTCTGCTTGTTGATGTAGTATTCACTCTCGCCGCTGCGGTAATACCGGCGGGTGACGGCAACTTCGCTCTCCTCCATTCGGGGGAAGATGTGCTCGGTGTTGTCGAGCACGAGCGTCACCTGCGCGAAGCCCATCTGGCTGCGCTTTTCCGTGCCGCCGAAGATGACGTCCTCCATCTTCGCGCCGCGCAGCGATTTGCTCGACTGCTCGCCCATGACCCAGCGGATCGCGTCCGACACGTTGGACTTGCCGCTGCCGTTGGGGCCGACGATGGCGGTGATATCCTCACCGAAGTTCAATACGGTTTTATCGGGAAAGCTCTTAAATCCTTGAATTTCGAGCGCTTTTAAGTACATTCCGTGATCTCCTTTGTGCAAGGGAGTAAAAATAGGCAGAAAAAGACATATTTTAACTTATGTACTATACCATTTTCCCCCTCGTTTTTCAAGAGTGAATGATGAACAGAGTGTAAAAAAGACGCCCGTCGGGCGTCTTTTCGCTTCATTTTTCCTGTGCCGCGCGTTTCCGCCGCAGCTTCGTCGCCGCACGGGCCTCGGCGATGAGCGCGTAAAGCTCCTCATAGGCGTCGGCGAGCGTGCCGACGCGGTCGATGAGGCCGTCCGCCACCGCCTCCTCGCCGTAGAGGATGCTGCCGACGTCGGCGGCCATGTCCTCGGCGGCCAGCATGAGCGCGAGCAGCTTTTTCTCGGATATGCCGGAGTTCTTCGTCACAAAGCGCACGATGCGCTCCTGCAGGCGGTCGAAGTAGTGATAGGTCTGCGGCGCGGCGATGAGCGTTCCGTTCGTGCGGATGGGGTGGACGGTCATGGACGCGCTCGGCGCGATGAGCGAGCGCTTCGGCGCGACGGCCAGCGGCACGCCGATGGAGTGTCCCCCGCCGAGCACGAGCGAAACGGTCGGCTTCCTCATGCCCGCGATCAGCTCGGCGATGGCGAGCCCCGCCTCCACGTCGCCGCCGCAGGTGTTGAGGAGCAGCAGCACGCCGTCGATCTCCTCGCTCTCGTCGAGCGCCGCGAGCAGCGGCAGAACGTGCTCGTACTTGGTCGTTTTCACGGTATTGGGCAGCAGGCTGTGGCCCTCGATCTGCCCGACGACCGTCAGGCAGTAGACCGTGCCGCGCGCGGTGCGCGTGGTCACGGCTCCCATATCCACGATGGGCTGCATGGGCGGCGTCTGCTCGGGCGCAGACCTCTGCTCCTCGTTCTCGTTCGGCTTTGTCGGTTCCGTCATGGCGCATCCCTCCTCTTTTCTCACAAGGTAGGATTTGCAGAAAAATGAGAAAGCATACGGCGCGCCGTATGCTTTCCCGCTATGTATCCCGTTATTTTTCCGTGCCGTAGAAGAAGAGCGCCACCGTGCCGGGGCCGACGTGCGCGCCGGTGACCGGCTCGTAGTAGACCTCGAGGCATTCGCCGGTAAAGCCCCTTTCGCGCAGAAGACCGAGCAGATAATCCGTTCCCTCGCGGTTGTCCGCGTGGGCGATGCCGATGCTCGCGGTCTTATCCAGCGCGCGCTTGTCGAAATAGTCCGCCAACTCGGCGTAGGCCTTCTTATTCCCGCGCACCTTGCCGCAGGAAACGATGTGGCCCGTCTCGTCGCCGCGCAGGATGGGCTTGATGCCGAGCACCGAGCCGACCAGCGCCGCCGCGCCGGAGATGCGCCCGCCGCGCTTGAGATAGTTCAGATCGTCCACCGTGAAGAACTGGCACATATGGGGACGGCGCGCGAGAATGCGGTCGCCGACCTCCTCAAAGCTCTTGCCCGCGCGCAGCAGCTCCGCCGCCTCGAGCACCTGCAGGCCCTCGCCGAGCGAGGCGGCGTAGGTGTCGATGGTCATGATTTTGGCGCGAGGATATTTTTCCCGCAGCTCCTCCGCCGCGAGCGCAGCGGCGTGCGCCGTGCCGCTGATGCCGCCGGACATACCGACGTAGAGCACATCGTCGCCCTGCGCGAGCGCGCGTTCAAAGAACGCCGCCGCCGTTGCGGGGTTGACCATTGAGGTCTTGACCTCGGCGCCCCGGCGCATGGCGTCGTAGAAGGCCTTGCCGTCGAAGTCCGTCTCCTCGTTGTAGTCCTCCGCCACGCCGTTGACCGTGTAGGAAAACGGAATGACCGCGATATCGTACTCGCGCAGCAGCGCGAGCGGCAGATTGGCCGAGGTGTCGGTATAGAGCTTCGTCATGGCAAAACTTCCTTTTCTGTATTTCTTAACACTCAGTGTACCACGCTCTAAGCGCGGAAACAAGCAAAGTTACAGATTCTTTACATTAACCTAACAGCATGACAACGGCAGGGTGGTCACCCTGCCGTTTTTTCGTCAATTCTGCTCAAAGATCACGCGCATGGTCTTGTAGGTCATATAGCAGTCGAGCTTGGCGACCGTCTCATACGGCGCGTGCATGGAGAGCACGGGAACGCCCGCGTCGAGCGTGTCGATGTTGCGCTGCGCCATGAACTTGGCGACCGTGCCGCCGCCGCCCGCGTCGGTCTTGCCGAGCTCGGCCATCTGCCAGAACACGCCGTTGTCGTTGAGCAGCTTACGCACGCGGCCCACGACCTCGGCAGAGGCGTCGGAGGCACCGGACTTGCCGCCCGCGCCGGTGTACTTGCAAAGACCCACGCCGTAGTTGACAAAGGCGGCGTTGCGCTTATCGTACACGTCGGCAAAGTTCGGGTCGTAGGCGGCGGTCACGTCCGCACTCAGGCAGAAGGAGTTTGCCAGACAGTCGCGCAGCGCGACGCCCTGCGCCTCGCACAGGTCCGCCATGAACTTGTCGAACGCCTGCGAAAGCATACCGGAAACGCCCTCGGAGCCGATCTCCTCCTTGTCCGCGAAGATGCACACGGCGGTGCGCTTCGGGCTTTTCGCGTCGAAGATGCCCGCAAGCTCCGCGTAGGCGCACACGCGGTCGTCGTGACCGTAGGAGGCGATGAAGCTGCGGTCGAAGCCGATGTCGCGCGCCTTGCCGGCGGGCACGACCTCCAGCTCGGCGGAGATGAGGTCCTCCTCCACGATGCCGTACTTCTCATTGAGGAGCTTGAGGACGTTGAGCTTGAAGCGGTCCGAGCAGTCCTCGCCCGCGAGCGGACGTCCGCCGACGAGCAGGTTCAGGCTCTCGCTGGGAATGGCCTCGTTGAGCGGCTTTTTGCCCTGCTCGCGGCCGAGGTGCGGCAGCAGATCGTTGATGATGAACTGCGGGTCGCCCTCCTCCGCGCCGATGTGGACGGCGACCGTGGAGCCGTCGCCGCGCACGACCACGCCGTGCAGCTCGAGCGGGATGGTCACCCAGTGGTACTTGCGGATGCCGCCGTAATGGTGCGTCTTGAGATAGGCCATCTCGGCTTCCTCGTAGAGCGGGCGGGGCTTGAGGTCCAGGCGGGGCGCGTCGGTGTGCGCCGCGCCGATGTTCGCGCCGTGGCTGAGGTTCTGCTCGCCGATGACCGCAAGCATAATTGCTTTACCCCTGTTGTTATAGTAGACTTTATCGCCCGTCTTGAGCGCCATGCCCTTCTCGTAGGGCGCGAAGCCGCGCGCGCTGGCCAGCTCGATGCAGTGCTCCACGCACAGCCGCTCGGTCTTGCCGTGGTCAAGGAAATCCTTGTAGTCCTCGCAGTAGGCGTGCATTGCCCGCTCCTCCTCAGCGCTCAGGCGCTCATAGCCGTTTTTCGGCGCATAAGCGAGCTTCTCCGCCCACTCGTTCTTTTTCTTCTCTGCCATGGTTCATTCCTCCTTGGATTTTTTAATAATGGTATCCAGAAACTCCTCCGCGGCAAACGCAGCCTGCGCGGGAGTCGGGTAGTTGTTTTCAAAGACCGCGTCGCAGTCCGCGCGGAACGCCTCCTCGCTGCGCTGCGCACGCACACGGGCGCGGGCGTAGTCCTCGGAGATGCCGTCGCGCGTCATGATGCGGCGCACGCGCACCTCCTCCGGCGCGGTGACCGCGACGGTCACATCGCAGAGCGCGCCGAGACCGCTCTCCACGAGCTTGATGGCGTCGAGCGCGATGAGCCGCGCGCCGCTTTCCTCCATGCGCCGCGCGAGCGCGCGGGGCAGATGGCGGAAGATGATGGCGTCGAGCTGCGCAAGCGCGCCGGCGTCGCCGAATACTATATTGCCCAGCTTTTGCCGGTCCAATCCGCCGTCGGGGGCGAAGACATCACCAAACGCAGCGGTCAGGTCGGCGCGCAGCGGCGCGTCGGTCCGGAGCATTTCGTGATACACCGCGTCGCAGTCGAGCACCAGCGCGCCGCGCCTTTCCAGTGCGTGCAGCAGCGTCGTCTTGCCCGCGCCGGTGCCGCCGGTGATGCCGAGGACAAAGGCGCCGTCCGCCTCCTCTGTGTGGAAGCCGGCGGCCTTTTTCAGCCGGTTGCCGACGGCGAGGCCAAGCCCCGCGCTGTCGGGACACTGCGCCCAGATGGCGGGTACGTCCGTCGCGTCGAAGGTGCGCAGCGCGTCAAAAACGTGCTGCGACTGCGCGAGCTTATCACCGCTCGCGCCGAGCCGGTGAACGATGTGCCCCGCAAAGAGCGGCGCGAACTCGTCGAAGCAGATCACGCCGTCCCGCGCGCCGAGCGCGGCAAGCAGCCGCCGCGCGCTCGCGCGGGGCGAGCCGGTGATGACCGTGACGGGCGCCTTTGGTGCGTAGTGACGGTACTTCATGCCCGGCGCGCGGGGCTTCTCCCCCGCCGCCATCTGCTGCGTGACTGCCTTATCCACCGCCACCTCGCCGAGCACGGCGCGCAGCTCCTCGAGCGGCAGCCCGCCCGGGCGCAGCAGGCGCGGCGGCGTACAGGTCAGGTCGATGATGGTCGATTCCACGCCCACACGGCACGGCCCGCCGTCCACCACGCCGTCGATCCTGCCGTCCATATCCTCGCGGACGTGCGCGGCGGTCGTGCAGCTCGGACGGCCCGAGGTGTTGGCGCTCGGCGCGGCGACCGGAACGCCGGAGGCCGCAATGATCGCGCGCGTCACCGCGTGGTCGGGACAGCGCATCCCGACGGTGTCCAGCCCGCCGGTGGTGACGAGCGGCACGCAGTCCGCCTTCGGCAGTATCATCGTCAGCGGCCCGGGCCAGAAGCGCCCGGCAAGGCGGTACGCCGTCTCCGGCACGTCCTTGCAGTAGCGCGCGAGCCAGCTCGCATCGGGGATGTGCAGGATGAGCGGGTTATCCTGCGGGCGGCCCTTGGCCTCAAAAATGTGCCGCACGGCGTCCGCGTTCAGTCCGTCCGCGCCGAGGCCGTAGACCGTCTCGGTCGGGATGGCGAGCAGCCCGCCGCGGCGCAGGATGTCCGCGGCCTGTTCGACCGCCGCGCTCTCCCGCGCAGGATCGGTGATGGTAAAGTATCGGGTGTTCAAAAAGGTTCCCCCTTCTGTGCGTCTGAAGCGCTCAGCTCTCCGTGCTCTCGCGCAGCTTTTCCGCCTGCGCCTGCATGGTCAGCGCGTCAATGATCGGGTCAAGGTCGCCGTTGATGACGGCGTCGATGTTGAAATTCTTGCTGTCCCCCGTCAAGCGGTGGTCGGTGACGCGGTTCTGCGGGAAGTTGTAGGTGCGGATACGCTCGTTGCGCATCCCGGTGCCGACCTGCGCGCGGCGCTCGTTCGTCACGGCGCTCTCCACACGCTCGCGCTCCATTTCATAGAGCTTGCTCGCAAGCATCTGCATACACTTCGCGCGGTTCTGCACCTGCGAACGCTCCTCCTGACACGCCACGACGATTCCCGTCGGCTTGTGGATCAGCCGCACGGCGGAGCTCGTCTTGTTGACGTGCTGTCCGCCCGCGCCCGAGGAGCGATAGACCTGCATCTCGATGTCCTCCGGCCGGAGGTCGACGTCGACCTCCTCCATCTCCGGCAGCACCGCGACCGTGGCGGTGGAGGTGTGGACGCGCCCGCCGCTCTCCGTCTCCGGTACACGCTGCACGCGGTGGACGCCGCTTTCAAACTTCAGTCTTGACCACGCACCCGCGCCATTGAGGATAAAGTCAGCTTCCTTTACACCGCCCAGCTCCGTGTCGTTGTAGTTCAAAAGCTCGATCTTCCAGCCGTGCTTTTCGGCGTACATGGAGTACATACGGTAGAGGTCCGCCGCGAAGAGCGCGCTCTCCTCGCCGCCCACGCCGCCGCGCAGCTCCATGATGACGTTTTTCCCGTCGTTCGGGTCGCGCGGCAGGAGCAGCACGCGCAGCTCCTCATAAAGCCGCTCCTTGTCCGCCTTCGCCTGCCGCAGCTCCTCCTGCGCCATGTCGCGCAGCTCGGCATCGGAGAGCAGCTCCGTCGCCTCGGCGATGGTCCGCTCCGCGCGGCGATAGTCCTCGTAGCACTGCGCGACCGGCTCAAGCTCCTTCTGCTCCTGCGTGAGCCTCCGCAGCTCCTTCGCGTCGCCGTAGATCTCCGGCACGGTCAGCAGCTCTCCGATCTCCGCGCAGCGGCGCGCGATCTGTTCCAGCTTCTCCCACATTGCTTCAGTTCTCCGCCGTCATGTAGTTCGTCACATTGCGGATGAACTCGTCGCGCCAGAAGTGATAGCCCGCCGAGCCGATGCGCAGCGAGACGTCCGCCACGTGGGGGTGGTCGACGTACTGGTCCATCTGGTCGCACACATCCTTATACAGCTCCTCGCTGCCGTGGACGACGACATAGGCGATGTTCTGCACCTCCAGCCCGCGGCGCTTGAGGAAGCCGCGCGCGATGCTCGAGCAGCGTCCCGCCCAGATGGGCGTGCCGAGAATGACGAGCCGGTAGTCCTGTAAGGCGCGGCGCGTATCAAACGGCTCCATCGCGCGGGTACGGCGGCGCATGGCGTCCAGCCCGCAGCGCAGCCAGCCGATGGCGCCGTCGCGGTTCACGCGGTCGCGCATCTCCACGCACTCGCAGTCAAGCGCGGCAGCGATCTCCTCCATGGCAAATTTTGTGTGTCCCGTGCGGGAGTAATACAAGCACAGAATATCCTTGTTCATCGTTAACCTCCGTAGACAAAATAGGCGGCAAGGCCGAAGGCCTCGCGGATAAAGTAATTGACGGTCAGGCATTGAAAGTAGCGCGCGGAAGGCAGATGCGCCGGCACGGCGGCGGTATCGCCGCCCCACATCAGCCGCGCGCGGCAGAGGTGGAAGTCCGAGGTGACGATGGCGACGCGCCGTGCCGGATCAACGCCCAGCTCCTCGAGTATCGCCCGCGAGTAGCGCAGATTCTCCTGCGTGCTGGTGGAGCGCTCCTCCGGGTACAGCCGGCTCTCGTCCACGCCGCGGCGCACCAGCGCGCGGCGCATACACTCGGCCTCGGTGATGGCCTCGCCCGGCCCCTGTCCGCCGGAGAGGACCACCGGCACGTCGGGGTGCTCCTCCAGATAGGCTGCCGCGGCGTCGATGCGCGTGCGCAGCGTGAGCGACGGCGTTTCGCCGTTCACGCCCGCGCCGAGCACGATGACCGCGCTCACCGGTTCGTCTGTTTTCTCCGCAAGCGAGCCGCGAATGACCATTGTCTCCAACGCGGCAAAGAGGACAAAGCCTGCGGCGAGCAGCGCGAGCAGGACCCGCCTGCCCCACACCGCCGCGCGGCTGCCGCGCCGTGCGGCGCACTCCAGCACGAAAAGCACGAACAGCACCGCCGCGGCACACAGGCAGAGGAGGGCGGAAAAGCGCAGTCCCGGAACGAAGCGCAGCAGCACCGCCGACGCGAGGAAAACGAGCGCCGCCGCAAACAGCCGCCGCTCCCGCTTTGTGAGCGCCTTCCATTTTTCTCTCATGTCCCGACCTCCCCGCTCGCGTGTTTTCGTCCCTGCCGCTTCTCGCCTTCCTATTCGCCCGCCTCGGCGGCGAGCGCCTCCCAACGCTCCATCAGCTCTGTGAGCTTCTGCTCCTGCGCCTCCTTTTCGGCGTAGAGCGCGCTGTATTTTTCATAGTCGGACGCGGCTTCCTCCAGCCGCGCGTCCAGCGCGGCGAGCGCCTCCTCCTGCTGCGCGATCTCGCGCTCGCAGATGGTCAGCTGGCGGTGTGCCGCCTGCTGATTTTTATTGCCGCGCGGCGGCTTTTCCGTAAGGCTCTTTTCCTTTACTGTCTTTTCCGGCTCTGACTTTTTCGCCGGCTGCTCCGCCTTTATTTTGCGGTAGCGGGCAAAGCCCATCGGGTAGTCGGTGATTCTCTGCTCCTCCAGCTCCCAGACGCGGGTGGCGAAGCGGTTGATGAAGTAGCGGTCGTGGCTGACGAACAGCAGCGTCCCGTCGAAGGCCTCCACCGCCTCCTCGATCCACTCGCGCGAGGCGATGTCGAGGTGGTTGGTCGGCTCGTCGAGGATGAGGAAGTTCACCTCGTCGTCCATCAGCATACACAGCCGCAGGCGGCTCTGCTCGCCGCCGGAGAGCACGGAAACAGACTTGAACACATCCTCCCCGCGGAAATGGAACGCCGCCAGACGGTCGCGCGCCTTCTGCGGCGTGATGTCCCGCTTGGAATAAAGCATTGTGTCCACAAGATTGCGCTGCGGCACGTCGAAGTGAATGATTTGCGGCAGGTAGGCGATCTTCGTCGAGGGGCCGAGCTTGATGCGGCCCTCGTCGGGGTACTCCTCGCCCATGATCATCTTGATGAGCGTGGATTTTCCCGTACCGTTGTCGCCGATGAGCGCGATGCGCTCGCCGCCGGCGACCTTGAGGTCCACGCCGGAGAACAGCGTCCGCTCACCGAAGGACTTGCCGACGCCCTTGAGCGTCAGCACCTCGTCGCCGAGAAATTCGCTGCTCCGGAACTGCGCGGTCATCTTCTTCTCGCGCGTGGGCTTGTCCGTCGTACGCATCCGCTCGATGCGCTTTTCCATCGAAAACGCGCGCTTGTGCAGCGCGTCGTTGCCCATGAACGCCCACAGGTGCAGCTTGTCCGCTGCGGCCTCGAGCTGCCTGATCTTGGCCTGCTCCTTCTCATACTGCCGCATTTTCTCCAGATAGCGGCGCTCCTTCTCCACGGCGTAGAAGCTGTAGTTGCCGTTGTAGAACTCCGCGTGGCCGTCCAGAATTTCGATGACGCGGGTGATAGTGCGGTCGAGGAAATAGCGGTCGTGCGAGATGGCGACGACCGTGCCCTTGAACGAGGCAAGGTATTCCTCCAGCCACTCGATGGCGTGGAGGTCGAGGTGGTTCGTCGGCTCGTCGAGCAGCAGAATGTCCGTGTCCTCCAAAATCAGGCGGCCGAGGTTCACGCGCGTCTTTTCGCCGCCGGAGAGCGTGTCGAACAGCCGCGTGCGCATATCCGCGGGAATGGACAGGCCGTTGGCCACCTTATTGACGGCGGTGGCGGTGTCGTAGCCGCCGAGGCCCTCAAAGCGGGCGGACAGCTCGCCGTAGCGGCGCAGCGTCTCCTCGGATTCGTCGCCGTTCGCCATCTGCGCGGAGAGCCGCTCCATCTCGTCGGCCATGCGCCTCATGCGCTCGAAGGCGGATTGCAGCACATCCTCCACCGTATAGCCCGCCGGGTAGACCGGTATCTGCGAGATCAGCCCGACGCGGCGGTCCGACGCGATGGCGACCTCGCCGGCGTCGTAGTCGATCTCGCCCGTGAGGATGCGAAAGAGTGTCGTCTTGCCCGCGCCGTTCTTGCCGAGCAGACCGACACGCTCGCCGGAGTTGATCTGAAAGGTCAGTCCGTCCAGTATTTTCTTTTCCAAATCAAAGGACTTTTGAAGTCCCGTTACGCTGATCTCGATCATGTTGTCTTGAGCAATTCCTCTACGATCTTCTCCAAGTGCATGGAGTGCGACGCCTTGCACAGCAGGACGCTGCCCTCCGTGAACGCAGCTCTCGCCGCATCGACCGCGCTCTCCGCGTCGGGATACCACTCGGCGCTCTCGTGCGCGGCGTCCGCGATGCCGCGGGCGTACTCACCGACAGCGATGACGCGGTCGATGCCGAGCAGAGCGCACAGCTCGCCCATCGCGCGGTGCGCGGACTCCGTCAGCTCGCCGAGCTCCTTCATGTCGCCGAGCACGGCGATCTTCTTTCCCTCGCTTGCCGCAAGCACGCGCAGCGCTGCGGACATGGACTGCGGGTTGGCGTTGTAGCAGTCGTCGAGCAGGCGGCGGTCGCCGCTGAGGCGGTGGACGCGCATCCGCGAGCCGGCGGGCTCATAGAGCGCGACGCCGCGCTCGATCTCGGGGACCGACAGACCCAGCTCCTCACCGACCGCGACCGCGAGCGACGCGGCGTAGATCATGTGCCGCCCGGGGGCGGGGATATTGAGCTGATACTCTGCGCGCTCGGTGGTCACGGTGCAGGCGATGCCGTCGATGCCGCGGTCACGCAGCGCGGAAACGCGGACGTCCGCGTGCGCGCTCTCGCCGCAGCGGACAATGCGCTGCGGGAGGGCTACCGTGTCGAGCAACGCGTCGTCGCCGTTGAGGATGGCGACGCCGTCGGCGTCGAGGTTTTCAAAGATCTCGCTCTTGGCCTTCAGAATGCCCTCGCGCGAGCCTAAAAACTCGATATGCGCGTCGCCGATGTTCGTGATGACGGCGATGTGCGGGCGCACCATCTCGCCGAGGTAGCGGATCTCACCGAAATGATCCATGCCGGTCTCGATGACGGCGGCCTCACAGGTGTCGTCCAAGCCGAGGAGCGTGAGCGGCGTGCCGATGTCGTTGTTAAAGTTCTCCGCCGTTTTGAGCGTGCGGTACCTCTGCGACACGACCGAGGCGATCATTTCCTTCGTTGTGGTCTTGCCGACCGAGCCGGTGATCTGGACAAAGGGGATGTCAAACTGCCCGCGGTACCACGACGCGAGCGCCTTGAGCGCAAGGCGCGTATCGGGGACGGCGATGTAGAATTTATCGGGCAGGAACGCCGCGGGCGTCCTCGCGCACAGGCAGCCCGCCGCGCCGAGCGCGAGCGCCTTGTCGATGTAGTCGTGTCCGTCGAAGCGCTCGCCGGTGAGCGGGATAAAGAGCGCGCCCTCGCCTGCCTTGCGGCTGTCGGTGGAAACGGAGGTCACGGCGACGCTCTCGCCGCCCGCGAGAAGTGTTCCGCCCGTGGCGGTCAGCAGCTCGGAAACGGTCAGCCTTCTCATGCTCTCCCCTCCTTCCGCGCCCGCAGGGAGCTTGTCACGATGCGCTCGCACAACTCGCCGTAGCCGATGCCGGCGGCGGCGGCCTCCTGCGGCACGAGTGAGGTCGGCGTCATGCCCGGCAGGGTGTTGATCTCCAGGAAATAGGGCGTGCCGTCCTCGGTGACGATGAAGTC
>ERZ1673696.2162-NODE-2162-length-14465-cov-12.588272_pt1 | contig 14465 bp, 18 predicted proteins | sample MGYA00580226_ERZ1673696 | MGnify/ENA primary metagenome ERZ1673696 (study PRJEB41218, sample SAMN15661743) | gut metagenome | host: Homo sapiens | place: Canada: London | collected 2015-08-20/2019-03-30 | study: EMG produced TPA metagenomics assembly of... | reverse complement strand
TAGAATTTAAAATTTATCTATTTTATGAGTCCTTTTTCTTGACGTAGTACCAATGCAATTAATTTGGATTATGACTTAGGGGGTGAAGAAACAGGATTAGACATTTTAATTTATATGAAGCAAAATAATATAAAGGTTTGAGAAATATATATACATAGTACTCATCTTGAAGGAGTTAAAGAAATGGAAAAATTTATAAAATATAATTTTAAAGATGTTGATTATTTATATTGTCCTTATAGTGAATAACGGTTGGTAAAAAGGATGTGATTAACAATGATTTATGTAATGAGCGATATTCATGGTATGTATGATAAATATATTGAAATGATGGATTTAATTGATTTAAAAGAGACAGACACATTATATATCTTAGGAGATATAATAGACAGAGGAGTAAACTCTATGAAAATTTTACAAGACATGATGAAAAGGTCTAATGTGTTTGGTATTTTTGGTAATCATGAATTAATGATGGCAGATTGTTTTAATATTATTACGCAAGAAATTACAAATGAGTTCTTAGACAGTTTTGATGAAGAAAAACTAATGAAATTATCCGATTGGATGAATAATGGAGCATTCCAAACAATCCAAGAATTTAAAAAATTAAGTAAAGAAGAACAAAAAGACATTATTGAATATTTAATGGAGTTTACAGCTTATGAAGAAGTTGAAGTGAAAGGAAGATATTATCTTTTAGTTCATGCAGGATTAGGTGATTTTAGTGAGGAAAAATCACTAGATGAATATGATGTAAATGATTTTGTTTGGAAACGTCCTGATTGGGATATTCCATACTTCACAGACCCTAATAAATTTGTAGTTGTAGGTCACACTCCAACATTAGGTATTAATGGAAAACCTGAAATATTTTATAAAAATAATTTCATAGCAATTGATTGTGGTGCTTGTTTTGAAAATGGTACGTTAGCATGTTTGTGCTTAGATACTATGGAAGAATTTTATGTTTAAGTAAACTTTTTCTATTAATCTACAATCGTGTGGTTGACAAAATGAAAGTAGTGTACCCGTTTTATTAATCTGTTATAATTAAAAAGCCAAAGAAAGTTAATGTCTAAGCAGTCATTTGGAACTTTGTTTGGCGACATCCTCACCGAATGGCTGCTTAGACATGTTGAGGATGTTTTTTTATGTCTAATTTTGAAAATCCTTTTAAGGATTTTGTTTTTAGTTTACCCGAAGATAAACTAGATCTTTTAATTGAATGCATCAACAATAGAAAAGATTATGATTTATATGGCGTTACTGCATATGACGGAAAAATGGTGCGCGTGTAGAGCACCATCGGTGTATCTGTAGCGGTCAATCGGTGTGTCAAAATTTTTGATTTCTTAGTGATTCACCTTTGAATTCTAAACGATATGCTTTACATAGAACTCGATCTAAACACGCGTCAGCGTATGTACAATCCTTAAATAAATCGTACCATTCTTTTACCGGGATTTGAGAAACCAACACTGTCGATTTTCTTCCTTCCCTTGAATCGAGAATTTCAAATAGATGTCTATATTTTTCAACATCAAGATTCATAAGTCCAAAATCATCTGTAATCAGTAGGTCTACTTGTGCTATATTTTCCATAATACCTAAAAATTTAAGTGAATCCTCCGCTTGTTCATGTGCGCTGAGTTCCATTATTAAATCACATGCTGTCCCACCAATCACAACATACTGATTTTCAAAACCCTTGAACCACTCTTTAAATTTAGTGAACCCATTTATCATTTTTCATTTAGCTCTCTTTCTATACATTCATCTATAGCTTCTTCAATTCGCTCATCTACAATTTCTCTCAAAGATAATGCCACAGATAAACCATCCGCCACATTATCATCTGAAAATAATTTTGGATCATAGCCCCATAATTCAAGTCGAATCTGTTTATTTGGATCTACCAATTCATTTTCCATTTGATTTATATCCATTTTTTGTTCATCAATCGCATATGTTATTAATTTGGAAGGATTCAACATTGAATTTTTGGCCAAAGCACTCTCTGATGCAAGAACCATATTTTCATCAATTCTTGATTTTTCAATATAGCCATATTTCCGAACCGGATCTAACAAGAAAGGTTTTGCCCTTTCAAACAATTCTCTTCTATCATATTTTGATTCAATCACTTTATTAACGCCATCTTTATACACCAAAAATAAGTCACTTGCTTCTAATTGTTTGACCGCTCTTGATAATGTCATTGCTGAATAAGGAAGCTTCTTTCCAACATTTGCGACATACAATTTATTTTGTCTATTATATAAATACATCAAAAACAATTGTTGTGTAGAATAAATTTTTCTTTATACAATGCATTATTTTTCTCTTCCATTAACAGTGTCCCAATAAAAGGAAGAAATACTTGTTTTTCTGTCATAAAAGGTATATTACTTTCTAACATTCCTTTTCTTCTAAAATCAGACAAATTTTTTAAATAAAATGCGACAGGTACATCATCAATTTTTTGAATCTTTTCTATATGCTTTTTCATAGCCGGAAGTGTTGGCAAATCACCAATGGGACTCATCACGATAAATCGATTATTTGAAACAATAGCTTCATCAATCTCATAATTACCAGCTACATAAAGTGGTAACGCTTGTTTTTTATCCCATGACTTATAATTTATTGTCAATCCAAATACATCTGTTTTCATGTTATCGCAGCCTCCTTTTTAACTCTATCATTTCAATTTTAACTTTAGTAACGTTAAACGTAAAGTTTTTACGTTAAATTGCGATATCCTTCATAATCCTATCCTTTTAAGTATAATAAAAGGCAAAAACGTCAACAATTTCAAGTTTACAAAGTACGTTTTTGCCATAAATATTATATTCGATTAAGAAAAAGACATAAATCTTTTCTTTTAATCTAATAATAAGTTTTCATATTGAATATAGTTTCTTAAAAAAGTAACACCTGCTAAGGCTAATGCACAGCCAAGTCCTGAATAGAAAAAGGCAATAAAGATATCTGGAAAGATACCTGCTGCTCTAAATCCAATTCCTCCACCCATCATACAAGCCATGATCATGTAGGCTTTTAAATCAAAGAAGTGCCAGAATGGACGTGTTGCTTCATATCCCATAATTCGCTTTGTGTGTTTCTGACTCATCTTGAAAAACATCATTCCAAATGCACAGAACACAACAATTGTTAAAATATATAAATACCATTTCGATTCAATTACACGATACGATAGTACACCAAGTCGTGCGACATTAAATCCTACAATCAACCATACAATTCCTGCTATTAACAAAAGAGTTCTTTTCTTTACATGAAACATAAGTATGCCCTCCTAAATCGTTCAATTTAGAACGATTATATAAATTTTCATTCTTTCTGTCAACACTTATATTGAATCATATATAAGAATTAAAAGCTTTTTACATACTTTAATGAATCAAATATTTTTCAAATGCCTTTTCGGCATCTAAATGCACAGACTTAAAGAAAATAATGGTCCATATAATATAGGTAGGTATTGCGATATAAGAAGATATAAAATTCGAAAGGACGGCTCCTATACTTAGAATCACAAAATAGATGAAGCATTGATTACGCATATCTCTAGAAATATTAGCTTTATCATATTTTTCCGGATGATTTAGTATACGAAATCCAGAAACAAATTGTGCCCCTTTTTCTTTCAGCAACGCAAACATTATTCCTAAAATAAGAAAGAATACTGCCAAAATAATACATGCCGCAAATCCAACATTCATAATAATCACCACTTTTATTATACACTTTGAAACAACTTTCTGATTTTTTACATTTATTTTCATTTTAGGGTTGCCACTTACAAAAAAATGGTGTATCCTATGCATATGAACACTTCAAGACATTATTACTTTTACTTTAAATAGCCCTGAGAAAAGCCATATGTATACGATGGTTATTTTTAAGTTTCAGGGCATTCAAAAAGCATTTCTTCTTCGAAATGCTTTTTTTAACATTTAAAGAGCTGTTCTAGAAAAGAGGAAATGATATGAAATACGGATTGATAGGTGAGCACTTGGGGCATAGTTTCTCCAAACAAATTCAGACAAGAATTGCAGAGATTGAGAACGTAAAAGATTATGACTACCAATTGGTGGAATTAGATAAAGAAGAATTCAAAGAATTTATGGAAAAGAAAGATTTCACAGGAATCAATGTGACTATTCCATATAAAAAGGATGTCATTCCTTATTTAGATGAAATGGATGAGAGTGCTAAAGCCATTGGTGCTGTCAATACAATCATCAATGTGGATGGCAAATTAAAAGGGTACAATACAGACTTTGGTGGATTCTTATATATGGTTAAAGCCCACAACGTACATATGGAAGGCAAAAAAGTCTTGATTATTGGTAACGGTGGTGCATGTGCTGCTGTTAAAGCCGTTTGCGAACATGAAAACGCAAAAGCCATTGTGATTGTTTCGAGAAGCTCAGATCGTGGTGCCATTGGATATGATGAAATGTACACATCACATTTAGATGCAGATATTGTCGTCAATACAAGTCCAGTTGGTATGTATCCAAATATTACGAATGCACCAATTGATGTAAGCTGGTTCCATAAATTAGAATGTGTATTAGATGTTGTATACAACCCAATTCTTACGCGTTTATGTTTTGAAGCTCAAGAAGCCGACATCAAACGTGTAATTGGTTTGGAAATGTTGATTGCACAAGCCAAATATACATTTGAAATTTTCGAGAACATGTCTTTTGATGATTCAATCATTGATGAAATCAAAAAAGAAATGTTGAAAGATCGTTGTAACATCGTATTAATTGGTATGCCAAGTGCAGGGAAAACAACAATTGGTAAAATGCTTGAAGAAAAGCTTGGAAAAGAATTCTTCGACTTAGATGATATGATCATCGCCAAAGCTGGAAAAAGCATTCCAGAAATCTTCCAGGAATCTGGTGAAGCAGGATTTAGAGCCATTGAAACAGAAGTTGCGATTGAAGCAAGCAAGATGAACAATAAAATCATTGCGACTGGTGGTGGTACCATTAAACATAAAGTCAATATGGACTTCTTGCGTTTAAATGGAATCACAATTTTCATTGATCGTGATGTCGATAAATTAATCAGCTCCGATCCAAATAGACCACTATCGAGTTCTAAACTAGCCCTTCAACAAATGCATAAAGAAAGATACCCATTGTATCAAAAATATGCTGCTTATGTAGCTGTCAACAATACGAATATTGAAGAAACGGTTGACGATATTGTGAATGCCTATCACAGCATTTTGATTGATGCAGTTGCAGATTAACTTCTCATTTTCTTTTATAAAGGAGAAATCATATGGAAAATCAAGTTACTCAATTATTAAAAGCTATGGTAAAACCAGACTATACAGCTTGTAGCTATGCCTTTATGCAGGATGGAAAAATTGTCTGTGCCGATGCGATTGGTGTCATCGACAAAATCAACAATCAATCCATCACGACGGATTGTACATTTAATGTATGTTCGATATCTAAAATCTATTGTACCGTATGTGTTATGCAGTTAGTGGATGAAGGATTGCTTCAACTTGAAGATAAAGTTGCAGATATTCTTCCTCAATTTACAATGAAAGATGAAAGATACAAAGATATTACAGTACGCATGTGCCTAGATCATTCGAGTGGACTTCCAGGGACACAATGGAAACATTTTAGTGTGAGTACCACTTCTAAGTTTAACTACTATAGCGAAGTATTAAACTATTTATCAAACAGCACCCTAAAAGCAGATCCAGGAACTTACAGTACCTATTGTAATGATGGATTCACATTAGCTGAAATGGTCGTTTCAAAAGTTCGTAATATGCCTTATGAAGATGTCTTAAGAAAATATATTACAGAAAAGATTGGCGCAAATAGTACCAATACGACATATACAATCAATTCAGATTATCCTTTAGTTTCTGAAGGTAAGAAACCAAAAGAATACTTCCCAATTCAAGGAGCTGGTGGCATCACCACTTCTATGATTGATTTATGTAAATTTGGACAAATATTTCTAGAGCCTAATTCTATTATTAGTGAAAAGTCAAAAGCTTTAATGGCTAAATCTTGGGGCACTACATTTCTAGAATCGGATCTAGGCGCCATTGATTTTGGCTTAGGTTGGGACTTAGTCAGACACCATGATCCAGACTATGATTTTGGTGACGGCGTTTTAGCCAAAGGTGGAAACAGTATGTTCTTTAGTTCAAGACTGATCATTGTTCCTAAATACAATGCCGTATTAGCATTAAGTGAAACACATGATTGCGGACTCGATGTTCCTACAACTTTAATGCGCTTATTCAATACCTATTTAGAACCAAATACATATCCAGATTATTCAGGAATTTATGCCCATGCCTTTGGCTTACAAAAAATCACAACCATAAAATCAAGTATGGTTGTGCAAGATAAAACGGAAAAAGGCTGGGTCATGAGTGATTTGTTGGATTATGCAGATGGTAAATGGACAAATGAAAAAGGAAATCAAATCTTCTTTGAAGAAGACTATCTTTTAAAGACAACAAGAAATCGTACGGTTGCGTTTGCACAAAAAGCAAAAAAACAAGAACTAAACTCAGTCTGGAAATCCAGATTAAACAAAAAATATATTGTGTGTGATACAACTTACTATGATATTGTCACAAACCAAATGTTATGCAGTGTTGAATTTCACAGAACAGAAGATACAATGTCATTGATTGTCCATGGCAATAAATCCGAATCCGTCGTATCTGAATTTCCAATTGAAGTAATCGATGATACGCATGCCCAAAGCTATTTAAATACGCCTTGTAACGGTTCTAGAGATCGTATTGAGCCTTGCTTTGAAGATGGTAAATTATATTGTGCAAGCTACACCTATATTTGTGAAGATGATATCGAACCATATAATTCTCAATTGTTTGAAAAAGAAAATAAAGTCTACAAAATCAACAACACTTTAGAAGTCTTACCAACTATTTGTGAAAATCATCGAATTCTAGTATTAGACTCAAATGGAGATCTATACTATGATTCAATGGATGTCGAAGAATATAAACCTATTGAATCTGGATTTATCATCTTGGTTTAACCTTAATGTGGATGGAGGTAATATACTCCTCCACTTTTTTTGTTTCATGAATATCAATCAATAAAAATTCTAAGAATGGACCATCAACTGTATAATTGTGTTCTTTAATCCAATCTTGCATTTTATTAAACAATTGATTCGTTCGATCATATTCCCCTGAATAAGTATATGTACAATACATACCTTCATCTAGAATAAAGTCATGTTTTTCTTCTTGAGTTAAAATAAATACACTTGTATACACATACTCATTATTTTTATATTCAACAACACTGCCTGAATCCATATTTCCTAATACAGAAATATCTTCTTCCATCGATTCACTTAGTTTCGTCAATAAAAAGTCAATTTTTTCATCTTGATCAATTTTTTCTTTTAAATACCGACAATATCTTTTTGGATATACTTCAATCTTACATGTATCAAATTCAATATACTGGGTACGATTCAAATCTTCAATTCGCGTTTGAATGGAACTTAGGGTTGTATTCAATTCTTGAATCTGTCTTTGAATCAATCTTTCTTCTTCTTTTAAAAACACAATTGTATTATTCACACTACGATTATCTAAGTATTCTTTGATTTGATGCGTATCATACCCTAATTTTAAACAATCTCGAATAATATTTAAAATATAGATATCATTCAGTGTGTATAATCGATAATTTGATTTTGATCGTATTGGACAAATTAAACCTACTTCTTCATAATATCTTAAAGAGTCTGTTTTAATATTGTATAATTTTGCGATTTCATTGATTTTATAATATTTTTTCATGTAGCCACCCTTGACCTTAGTATTATACCAAGGTTTACACTTAACTTGGTGATTTTATGTTGAAACAATATCTTAAATTTGTCATACCATCCATATGTTCGATGGTTATCTTTAATCTATATACCTTAGTTGACGGTATATTCGTTGCCCACTATGAAGGCGATACGGCATTAGCCTCCATAAACGTGGCAAGTCCATATGTCACAACCATTTTCTCCATTGGAGTCTTATTTGCGATTGGATCAAGTACAGTGATGTCCATTTATCGAGGTGCGAATGAAGAAAGAAAAATGCATGAAGTATTCACAATGAATACCATCACAATTTCATGTATAGCTTTATGTATTGCGATTTTATCTTTTATAAACTCACATCACATTACAGAATTTTTAGGTGCAAACGAAGATGTGTTTTTTTATGCAGATACATACATCAAAGTATTATCCTGCTTCTCCTTCTTTTACATTGTATCCTATTGTTTCGAAGTCCTTTTAAAGGCCGATGGCTTCCCCCAAAAATCCATAATGGGTATTTGTCTAGGAGCTGGCACAAACTTAATTCTTGACCCTTTATTTATGGGAACTTTTAACATGGGGATTGGTGGTGCTGCCTTAGCTACAGGTTTATCTCAACTTGTGACTTTCTGCTTCTTCTTTTATCATTTTGCGTTTAGTCATAAATCACATTTCCATTTTGTGAAGGCAAACTATCCTTGGCATGAATATTCTAGAATTTTATCTTTAGGCCTTCCCGATTGTATTTCTGAAATTTCTCCAGGCATAATGATTACAGTATTTAATTATCGCATCAACCAATTACTTGGTACGGATGGATTAGTTACTTTTACTGTCTTGATGTATATTTATAATCTTGTATTGATGGTGATGGTTGGAACCAGTCAAGGAACACAGCCTTTAGTTAGTTATTACTATGGTCGAAACGATAAAAAATCCGTTTCAACTTTTCATAAATATGCACGTATTTTAGTCTCTTGTGCTGGAGTTTTATTATTCTTAATTGTAGAAGTGTTTGCACCAAATATCACGGCTGCTTTTATTCCAGTAAATACAGAAAACTACTTTAATACCATTTTAGCATTACGTCAATTTAGCTATGTCTTCTTGATTATGGGACATGTCGTGATCACAAGCGGCTACATGGTCGCTTTAGAAGAGCCAAGAAAAGCCTTTGTGCTTTCGATTTCTCGTGGCATTCTCTTTGTCTTATTATCCCTATTTGTTTGTACAACATTATTTAAGGAAAATGGAATTTGGATCAGTTGTACAGTCTCTGAAATCTTCTGTTTAGGGATTGCCCTATATGATTTAAAATCACAAAGAAAAATATAAAAGAAGACAGATATTCATTTTGATTTTGAATATCTGTCTTTTTTAATATTAGATACCTAAAAACAAATGGCAGAACAAAGCAGCAAGTAATGCACCTACAAAAGGAGCAATTCCTGGAACTAATAGTCCATATTGCCAATCATTATTGGCTTTATTTTTAATTGGTAATAATTGGAATGCCAAACGAGGTCCTAAATCACGAGCTTGATTCATCGCAAATCCAGTTGTTCCTCCAAGACCCATACCTACTGCCCATACAATAAGGCCTACGCCAATTGGTAGTTGTGTTTCATATTTGGTAGCAACAGCTAAAATGGCACTCAAGAAAATAGTTGTAGCGATTGTTTCGACAAAGAAGTTTCGAGGTAGATTTCTGCAGTTTGGATTGGTAGAGAAAATATTACGAATGGCGATTGGGTTCACATTTCCTTCGCTTTCTGTAAAATGATCTTTATACATCACAAAACAAATTAAAGCTCCAACAAGGGCACCTAAAAATTCGGCAACAACGTATGGAATAAAACTAGTCCATGGAAGCATACCTAAAGCACATTGTGCAAGTACCATGGCAGGATTCATACAAACGCCACCAAAAATATATAGACAAACACTGATGCCAAAGGCCCATGTTGTGATCGCAAAGATGTGTCCACTTCCGTGATATTTTGTGTTTGTCAAAACTTCATCGCAGTGTACTCCGACACCAAATAAAATCATAAGTCCTGTTGATAAAAATTCCGCAATTAAATTATGTAACATAAATTCAAATTTCCTTCCTTAAATATTTACAACGACACCCAAGCCATCAGGAATGACGGCAACCTTGGCATCTTTTCCTTTTATTTCAAACGCTTTTTGTAGCGCTTCATCTACGCTTGTAGCTAAATCCATATGCATATCTTTCACAAGTTGTGGATCTACTAAATCGGAAACCAAGATCACTTTGTGATGTGCTAAAATACGCGCACAGATTTGTGATGTCCATTGATCTGGAACGGTTTCTAAACGTGGAGTATGAATGGCTTTTTGTTCAAATTCTTCTGGATCTTTCACATCTGCAATATTATGATAGAATCCAATACCTCCATGTCCATCACGACATCCTGCAATCATGATGATAATGCCATCTGGATTTAATGTAGCTTCAGCAGCTGTCATTCCTTTGATTGCCTGATAAATATTTTGATCCAAAGGATATCCACCATTCGTACTGATTGCGATATCACAATCTACTTTATTTACACTTGCCAAAGAACGAACAAAATCACAACCTTTTTCATGAGCTTTTTCCATATCTCCCGCAAAAGAACCAATAATTTCATGATTTCCATTTAATACAACATTGACAATAAAGGCTAGTTTGGCCGTTCTTGCCGCATACACCATATCTTCATGAATCAAATTGTGCTGCAAATTACCTGGACGTGACATTTTATCATTGATAAATTCACCACTGTGATTTGCCATGATTGTTTTATAAGATGCAATGCCTGGCAACACAGATTTTCTTCCTCCAGAGAATCCTGCAAAGAAGTGTGCTTCAATAAAGCCTTCAGAAATCAATAAATCAGCTTCCGCTGCAACCTTGTTGATAATGCAGTCTCCTCCACTTGGTAACTGTCCAATTTTTACCATCGAAGAATCATCTGTAGATACGTGCATAACAATTTCTTCATTTTTTACAATGTCTTCTCCATATTTAGCCACAAGCTCTTCATGCGTACTTTCTCTATGGAATCCTGTCGCAACTAAAATACGAATACGTGCATCGGGTGACACACTACGAATTCTTCTTAAAAGAATAGGGGTAATAATTCTTGAAGGCACTGGACGCGTGTGATCTGAACTAATAATGACCACATTTTTCTTGCCTTTCGCAAGTTCTTCTAAGCTTTTTGAACCAATGGGATGATTCAAAGATTGTTCCACAATTTCATTTTCTGAAAGTGTAGTTTTATAATCACTTTGTCTTCCCTCTAAAACACCAGCTAAATTCTTATCTTCTAATTTGATTTTCATTTGACCTTTATCATAAGGCACATTCATTTCAAACATTTTTATCTCTCCTTTTTTTTCAGGGATTAATATAATCCGAAACATTCAATCGCGAAACACCATCCGTTGTTAACGTTTGTTGTTTCGTGAAATTTAGAGTATTGTTATAATTCAAAACCGGTAAAGGAGAGCGAATATGGACAATGAGTACTTATTAAACTTTTTAAAAGAAAAAAATGTAGCAACCATCAAGAAAAAGAAACATACCTATTTAACGTATTATGGACTTGAACAACAAGATACTTATGTATTAAAAGATGGTGTCGTCAAGACAAGTGTCATTTTACCAGATGGTCGTGAATTCAACATTTCTTACATCAACACCCCAGACATACTATCTTTATTAAGAGATCAAGTAAGTCAATATACATCCGCACCATTCAATGTTCGTATTGAAAGTGATGTGGCAACATTTTATCGTATTCCTAGAGTTTTATTTTGGGATTATGTGAGTCAAGATAAAGAGCTACAGGATTATGTCAATTCTTATTATAGAGAAAAATTGTCTGAAGCTATTTTTCGCCAACAAATCATGATGATGAATGGAAAAACAGGTGCAATATGCTCCTTCTTATATCAATTGATTGATTTATTTGGTCGAAAAGTAGAGGCAGGTACTCTTATTGATTTTCAAATCACAAATGATGATATTGCAGGATTTTGTGGAATCTCCACTCGTAATAGCGTGAGTCGAATTATCTGTAAATTAAAAGAGGAAGGCATCATTAAAATTGTGAATCAAAAAATATTAATTTTAGATGTAGATTTCTTAAAACAATATGTACAATGTTAAGTATTGATATGTCCATACATCCTTACCAAGTATTTTTAGAAGAAGAGGTATTTAACGATGAATAGTATCACAAGAAAACTAGTATCATGCGCTTTATGCATCGCTTTAGGTGTATTGCTTCCTATGGCATTTCATGTTATCCCAAATGCTGGAAGCATATTCTTACCAATGCACATTCCAGTATTGGTTTGCGGACTATTTTGTGGATGGCCATATGGTTTGGCATGTGGAATTTTAACACCTTTCATTTCAAGCGTAACAACAGGTATGCCACCTGCAATGATTTTGCCACAAATGATGGTTGAATTAGCTGTATATGGTTTAGTTACTGGTTTGTGTGCAAATTATATTCCTGTTAAAAATGAAATGACAAAATTATATATGAGTTTGATTATTGCGATGCTTGCAGGAAGAATCATGAACGGTTTAGTCAATACATGTATTCTTAGTACACAAGGCTATACTTTATCTGTATTTATAAGTGCTAGTTTTATTACTTGTCTTCCAGGTATCGTCATTCAACTGATTGTCATTCCTGTTTTGGTTCGTATTTTAAATAAAAGAATTCCTGCATAAAATCATATAAAAGGACCGAATTTTCAGATTATAGATCTGATATTCGGTCCTTTCTTATTGTCGATCAAAACATTTCTTACCAGAATCTGGATTAAAATTGCTTCGAATATACCTATCCGTGGATACAATCACAAATTCGTTGGTATCCTCTTTATAGTACACATCATCCCCATCTTCCTTTTCGGTTTTATGTAAGGACTCTGGATTATTGACTGCATCACTTGCAGCCATTTCATATTCTTCACTGGATACAAATCCCATTTCTTTTCCATGTTTTTCATAGTGAGACTCTAACAAATCTTCATTACGAAAATGGTATTCTTGATAAACAACGACAACTTGTTTTTGTTCCTTAACTTCACATCCTATTGGAAGTACAAGTGAGAATATACAAAGAAATAAGAGTAAATATTTGGCTTAACAGATATATTGGTGACTTGTTAATATAACTGACATTAATGATCTCTATTTAAGACTTATTGTATAGGTGTAAACGAAAGAGAGACTACACTTATGACAAGAACTTCAAAATATTTAAACCAAGATACTATCGCTGCTTTACAATCTTTTCAAATCGAAAAGATTGATCGTGAAATCACTGATTACCTAGATACAAACAATAAAATGAATACGTATCATTTTGAATACTGTCCTAAATGCGGATGTTATCATCCTCGTTTAATTAAAAGCGGTTTTGCTAACTCTGGTAAACAAATGCTTCGTTGTAAAGAATGCGGAAAACGTTTTGTTGTGGACCGCGGTCAGCTTACTTTTTATTCTCATCAAGACCAATCCAAATGGAATGAACTTATCCTGGATACATTGAATGGTGTATCTCTTAAAAAACCAGCTGCTAAAATCAACGTGAATGAACGTAATGTTTTTAATATGCGCCATAAACTATTGGTTAGTCTAGGAACTGAGGAACGTCCCATACACGGTAGGTAATGAAGTTGAAATGGATGAAAAATATACTCCTTACAATCATAAAGGAACTAAAATTGATGGAGTAGAACCTAAACATCGTGGAACACCTGCTACAAAAAGAGGATTATTCGAATCAGCAGATATGTATCATCACTGCAATACAGAGATTCACTCATACAATTGCCATAAAATGATTTGTATGGGCGCTTTTCATTTGCTAAGTCTTGTTTACATCTCTATTTAATTCTATACTTCAATTATGGACACCACTTATCATTCAAACATTCCAATTGAAACTCTATCATTATTAGATTGTGATGTTAAAAACTGCAATTTTATTCATCCCATCAAGAATATCTTCTTCGATAATATTGACTACATTCGAAAACTAGATGCTTCCGGTAAAGCTCGTCCTTGCATTTTAGACAATGTAGAACGTTCTCTTCTTTGCCACACATGTTATCTTGGTTTTGATCAGTTTAAATGTACGGATTGTGACAATTGGAATATTATTCCACATTCTTGTCATATACAAAAAAAACCGTATTGCTACGATGTTTTTCTGTCTAATATTTTTGTATCTACTACTCAAAAAATACCTTTATTATATTTGAATTGACCATAAAGAATCAAACCTAATCCGATAATAATCGCTGGCAGAATGATATATCCCATAATTTCTTCGCTCCAAAATGAAACAATAAAACCTAATACAAGAGATATTCCTATAATCAGTGTTCCTGTTCCAACAACTTTTCCATACTTTGGTATATCTTCTTCTTTTACTCTTCGCCTATTGTAAGAATGAATTGTGCTGATATTGCCTTTGATATTTATAATTCCCACAACAGATATGAACACTCCCAAAATCAACATTATAATATTTTCCATA